>JACCDW012000882.1_pt1 | contig 10555 bp, 10 predicted proteins | sample 7449781 | NCBI WGS metagenome assembly JACCDW01 (sample SAMN15323449, study PRJNA562643) | freshwater metagenome | isolation source: river surface water | place: USA:Blue River Watershed | collected 2017-08-18
CTGAATCTCCAGTCGGCCATCGGGTCCATCATGGCGGTGGGCGTGGCGGTGGCCAACGCCATCCTCCTCGTGACCTTCGCCGAACAGGCACGTCGCCGCGGCGCGACGCCGTCGGAAGCCGTCCTGAGCGCGGCCACGTCGCGCCTCCGGCCGATCCTCATGACGAGCGCGGCGATGATCGCCGGCATGCTGCCCATGGCGCTCGGTCTCGGTGAGGGCGGTCCGCAGACGGCACCGCTGGGCCGTGCGGTGGTGGGTGGCCTGCTCGTGGTGACGATCGCGACCCTGGGAGTGCTGCCCGCCGTCTTCTCGCTGCTCGCACCCGCCGCATTCCGATCCGCCTCGCTCGACCCCGAGGATCCCGCCAGCGCCCACCACTCACCGCAGGTTTCCGCATGATCCCCAAACCGTCCCGATTCCTGACGAACCGGTCTCGTCCCCTGACCGTGGTGGCCACCTTGCTGGCCCCGATGATTCTCCAGGCGGCCGATCCGGTGGTCGTCTCGGTGGTCCGTCCGATCCGTGGGGAGATCACCCGCCATGTGGTGTTGCCCGGAACGTTGCGCGCAAACCAGCAGGTCACCGTGCAGGCCCGGGTGGCCGGCTTCGTGAAGGTGGTGTCGGTCGACCGTGGAGACCGGGTCGTTGCCGGCCAGACGCTGGCCGAGATCGAGGTGCCCGAACTGCTCGCCGAGCGCACCCGGCAGCGCGCCGAAGTGAAGGTGGCCGAAGCCGATGCGCGGCGACTCGAGGCGGGCCGGCAACGGTCGCCCGACCTGGTGACACCGCAGTCGCTCGACGCGGCCATCGGTCGGCTTGAAGTGGCCAAGGCGGAATTGGACAAGACCGAGACGCTGCTCCGCTATGCCACCATCACCGCGCCATTCGGGGGCACGATCAGTGCGCGATTCGTGGACCCGGGGGCCTTCGTGCCCGCCGGTGCGGGTGGTGAGGCCTCGAGGCTGATGACCCTGGTCGACACCGGCGTGCTGAGGGCGCAGGTGCCCGTGCCCGAATCCGAGGCGGTGTTCATCGAGGTCGGTCAGCCGGTACGGGTGACGGTGGAGGGGTCGACCCACGTGTCTCCGGCGACGGTCAGCCGTCACGCGGGTGCTCTGGACGAGGCGACGCGTTCCTTGCTGGTCGAAGCGGATCTGGCCAATCCCTCGGGTGCGTTGCGGCCCGGCATGTCCGCCACCGTGCGGCTGGGTGTGGAGCGCCGTTCCGGCGCGATGCTGGTGCCCACCGAGACCATCGCGATGGAGAAGGCCATGGCCTTCATCATGCGCGTGGACAACGGTGTGAGCCGCAAGACCGCCGTGAAACTGGGTTTCCAGGATGGCGCGCTCACGGAGGTGCTGTCCGGTCTCACCGACGAGGCCTGGGTGATCTCTCCAGCCAAGTCCGCCCCGGCCGATGGCGTCGCGGTGCAGGTCAAGGAATCGAAATGAATCGCCGCGTCTCCATCCTGCTGGGCTCACTCGTCGTGGCGGTATCGATGTCTTCGGTGCCGGCCGGGCCGCATTCCCTCAATCTGGGGACCGCTCTCCGACTCGCCGGAGCGAAGAATCTCGCGCTCGAGATGGCCCAGGAGCGGGTGAGCGAGTCCCGGAGCCAGTTGGATGAGGAGAAGCGGCGGTTGTTCCCTTGGTTGGCTCCGGGTCTGGGGTACCGGCGACACGACGGAAACATTCAGGACATCGTCGGTGACGTGTTCGACGCCTCCAAGCAGTCCGGCTCGGCCGCCCTCACGTTGCAGGCGCAGTTGGACCTCGGCGACTCGCTTTACCGGGTGCTCGCCGCCAAGCAGGCCGTCGCGGTGAACGAGGCGGGCGCCGAGGTGCGCCGTCGCGAGACGATCCTCGCGGTGGCGGTGGCCTACACCGAGCTGAGTCGCGCCGCGGCCCACGTCGACGCGGTGGCGGAGGCGCAGCGCATCTCGCTCAAAACCCTCGAACAGGTGCGCGAGTCGGTCGCGGCCGGGTTGGCTTTCGCCGGTGATGTCCAGCGGGTGGAAATCCAGGCGAGCCGGGCCGAGGGCCAGGTCCTCGAGGCCCGGCATGCGGTGCGCAGTGCATCGGCGAGGCTCGCCCAGTTGCTGCGCCTGTCGCCGACGGAGGAGTTCCTCCCCGACCTCTCCGAATTCGTGCCGGTGGTGCTGGTCGCCACGAACCGATCGCTCGACTCGCTCGTGGCCTCCGCCATCGGCCTCAGGCCTGAGTTCCGCCGGGCCGATGCGACGGTGAATCTTGCCGGAGCCCGCCGACAGGGAGCCACGAAGGGCGTGTGGATGCCCACGCTCGGCGCCCAGGCCGCATTGGGTGGGATGGCGGGTGGACGCGGAGGCGACTGGGCGAGCGGCGGCGACTTCCAGGATTACGGTCTGGGTGTGTCGTGGCGGATCGGTCCCGGGGGCATCGGCGACCGCAGTCGCATCCGTACCGCCGATTCCCGACTGCGGCAGGCCGAACTCGAGCGGGAGCAACTGCGCGACGAGGTGACCCGTGAGGTGGTCGAGGTGCGCTCGCTCTCGGAAATGACCGCCGCCCAGATCGAGGTGGCGGTCCGGGCGGTGGCCGCCGCCCGCCGTCTGGTGGAGCTCACCCACGGGCGGCGTGAATACGGCGTCGGTGTGGTGATGGAGGCCATCGAGGCCGAGCGTGAGCTCAACCGGGCCATGGCCGATCAGTTGAAGGCCGTTTCCGCCCACAACCGCACCCAGTGGGAATTGTGGCATGTCTCCGGCGGGCCGGACGAGGCGGTTCTTCCGAAGGACGTCCGGCGATGAAGCGCGTTCTCTTCACAGCCCTCGGGATCCTCGCTTGGATGACGTCCCATCTCGGTTCCGCTCAGGACACGGCGACGTCCGACCAGCCGTTGAGATCCGACGCGTTGAGCGAGCTGGGGCTCCTGCCGCTCGGGTCATCGATTCCCAGCCCCGAGGCTGAGCTGGGTCGAGCGTTGTTCTGGGATCCACGTCTGTCGGCCGATGGTCGGACGGCCTGCGCCAGTTGCCATCGTGCGGCCGATGGAGGCGCGGATCGCCGGCCGTTCTCGACCGATGCCCGCGGTCGATCCACCTCCCGGAATTCACAGACGGTCTTCAACGCCATGCTGCAACCGGCACTGCGCTGGACGGGCGATCGCCACTCGGGCGCCCATCAGGCCGAGCGCTCGCTCACCGGTTCGATGGGCTTCACCAACGCCGCGGAGGTCCTGCCTCTGCTCCGATCGCACGGCTACGAAGCCTCCTTTCGCCGGGCATGGCCGGCGGATCCACAGCCAATCACGGTCACCCACTATGCCCAAGCGCTGGAGGCCTATCAAACCACGCTCGTGACACCGGGTCCATTCGACCGGTTTCTGGCCGGCGACCCGGCCTCGCTCACACCCCAGCAGAAGAAGGGATTGAGGGTGTTCCTCACGGTCGGATGCGCCGATTGCCATGGTGGCCGGTTGTTGGGGGGGCAGGGGATCCGCAAGTTCGGCCTCAAGCGACCCTACTGGGAGGCCACGAAGTCTCCCAAGCGGGATACCGGAGTCCATGAGTCCACCCGGCGCGACGAGGATCGTGACCTGTTTCGAGTGCCGATGCTTCGCAATGTGGCCAAGACCGGACCCTATTTCCACGACGGCTCGGTCGTCACATTGCTCGAGGCGGTTCAGGTGATGGCCGATGTGCAATTGGGTCGGCGGTTGGATCACCCGGACGCGGCGGATCTGGTGGCGTTTCTCGAAGCCCTCACCGGTGAGGTGCCGGACCATTTCCGGAATCCCTGACGGCCTGATGCTCGAAGGGTATTTTGACGCCATCCGCGCATAGAGGATCGAATCGTGTGCGGTTGGACGGAATGTTTTCCAGAATTCTTCGCGACCGAAGAACGGCGCGTGGATCGACCTCTTCCCGATTCAATCCCGTGGACCGCGCCGGGTGATCACCAGCAGTTGCTCGCTGAAGAGCATCGCCGGGTCGGAGAGCCAGCGATTGAGGGCCTTCTCGGTCTGTTTGAGCACCGGATTGCGGCGGGCGTCCTTGTCGACGGTCAGGCGGCAGGAGAGCCATACGAGCGGCCAGAGCGGCGAGAGCAGCACCGACTTGAACTTCAACTGGGTGAGCCCCAGCCGGAGCACCTCGAACCCCTCCCAGCCGAGCACGGCATGGATGAGCGGGAAATCCACCGGCCCGATGTGGAAGGCGTAGCGGTCGGAGGCCTTCTGGTCCCAGCCGACCCGCCGTCGGATGAGCTTGTGCTTGCCGGTCAGGAAGAACTGCAACCGTGAATGCAGGCGTTGCAGGTTCGGCGTGCTGAAGACGAAGAACCCGCCGCTGCGCACCACCCGGGAAACCTCGGCCACGACATGGAAATGCGAGTCGAGATGCTCCAGCACCTCGGTCATGAGCACGACGTCGAAGGAACCGTCGTCGAAGGGCAGTCGCTGCTGCAGGTCCACGCCGGGGGTGATGGGAATCGAGTCGAGGCGGCCGCGGTCTTCGATGATGTAGTCGTCGGCCCGGAAGTGCGTTCCCCGGACGCGGCACCCGTCGGCCGCCAGGCGCGAGAGCACCTCGCCCTCACCGCAGCTCAGGTCGAGGATGGACAGGTTGGGGTACCCCTCCAGACGGCGGACTTCCCGGACCACGGCATCGACGATGAAGGCTTGCGGCATCGGCCCTCATCAAGCCGCTTCCGGCCCGGCCGGGGCAACCCTGAAAAGCCTCAGGAGACAACCCCCGACGCCGAGGATCCCGCCCCGCACGGTCGGTTTGCCAGACACCGCCGGGGCGGTCAGCCTGTCGCCCATGGATGCCTCACAGGCCGGAACTCGGGGTCGATGGGTCCCCGTGCTGGGGTTGCTGTCGGCGATCTTCGTGTTGGGCGGTTGCCTGACCAGCCCCGGTTCGGACGGCCCGGCTCGACAGGCGCAATCGGCCGACCATGCCGCCCGGGCCGATTGGGTGCGCTGGAAGGCCCAACGCCTCGAGTCGGCCGCCGGGACGAACGGGTGGGCCAGTCTGGTCGGCCTTCACTGGTTGCCCGAGGGGGCATCCACCAGCGGGACGCGACCGGGTCTCGATCACGGATTTCCCACCGGCCGGGCCCCGGCGGTGGTGGGCGTGTGGCATCGCTACGAGGCTCAGGTGCGATTCGAGCCCGCCCCCGGCGTCGCGGTGCTGAAGAACGGGCAACCGTTTGCCGGGGGATCGCTGGTCACCGATGCCCACGGAGCCAAGCCCGACGTGATTTCGGTGGGGCATCTCAGGATCACGGTCATCGATCGCGGCGGTCGTCTGGGCCTGAGGGTCAAAGACAGTCTCGCTCCGACCCGGACGGGCTTCCGGGGCCTCCGATATTTCGCCTGGTCGCCCGAGGCGAGGGTCCCGGCGCGGCTGGAAGCCGCGCCGCCGGGGGCGACATTGACCCTCGACACGGTCATCGGAGGGCGAGAACCCCTGCCGCTGATCGGGACGCTGGTCTTCGATTGGGCCGGAAAACCCCAACGGCTTGTGGCCGCGCTGGACCCCGAGACCGACGATTTGTTCGTGCTGTTCCGCGATGCGACCCACGGTCGTGAGACCTACGCCGCCGGCCGATTCCTGCATGCTCCCAAACCCGATGCCGCCGGCTGGACCACGCTCGACTTCAACCGCGCCTACAATCCTCCCTGTGCGTTCACACCCTACGCCACCTGCCCTTTGACACCGCCCGCCAACCGTCTCGGGGTGGCGATCCGGGCCGGAGAACGCCGCACTCCAGCGGGAGCCGAGGCCCACGAAACCACCCCATGAATCTCAAAACGTCACATTACCGTAACAAATAAGACGTAAAACCGTGACGCGCGAACCAAAAGGTCGGCCCGTGTTCGGTCCAAGACAGACCGGACCCCGACTCTCATGCGCCGCTCTCTCTCTTTCCGAGTCCTGCTCGCCGCCGCCTTGGCCGCCGCCGGGCCGACTTTCTCCACGGAGGCCTCCAACCCCGCTCTGCTGAAGCTCCTCAAGGTCCTCAAGGATCGCGGAACCTTGTCCGCCCAGGAGTATGATGAGCTGGTGGTGGCCGCCCAGGCCGACTCCGGTCCTGCGACTCCGACCGTTGCGGTGGTCGCCCCCTCGGTTGTGACCCCGGCCGCTGTCCCGATCGCGCCCGCAGCGGCGCCCCAGACCGCCAAGAAGTCCGAGACGGTCTCGGCTTCACCGACGGCGTCGGCCCATTCCGGTGCGGCCACCGACAAGCCGACCGACAAGCCCAAGGCCCCGAAGTGGTACGACCAGCTCAATTTGAGAGGCTACACGCAGTTCCGCTACCATTCCGTTCTCGATCGGCAAGGGGCCGAGTTGAACGTGCCGAACGATCGATCCGTCTCCGAGAACAACACGTTCTTCATCCGGCGCGGTCGGATCATCCTCAGTGGCGATGTCTCCGAGCACCTGGGTCTGTACGTCCAGCCCGATCTGAACGCCTCTCCATCCACCGGAGACTTCTCGGTCCAGTTGCGCGACATGTACGGCGATGTGTACCTAGACAAGGCCAAGGAGTACCGCATCCGCCTCGGTCAATCCAAGGTACCCTTCGGATGGTCGAACATGCAGTCTTCGGCCAACCGGGCCGCCCTCGAACGAACCGATGCCATCAATTCGGCCGCGGAAGGCGAGCGCGACATCGGCGCGTTCTTCTATTGGGCCCCGGACGAGATCCGCAAACGGTATGCCGAACTGGTCAAGTTGGGTCTCAAGGGTTCCGGTGATTATGGCGTGATCGGTTTCGGCGGCTACTCCGGCCAGGGGTTGAACCGCCTCGACCTCAACAACACACCCCATGCGGTGGCCAAGCTCAGCTACCCGTTCCAGCTGGCCAGCGGGCAATTCTTCGAGGCCGGTGTCCATGCCTACTCGGGCAAATTCGTCACCGGTACCCAGGCCATTTCTGTGGGTGGAAGCACCTTCACCCCGTCGGCCCGTCTCGGCGGTCTCTCCGACGAGCGCGTGGGCATCGCCGCCATCTGGTACCCCCAGCCCTTCGGCATCGAAGCCGAATGGAATGTGGGGCGCGGACCTGAACTTGCATCGAACCGCCGTACCATCACCACCGATACCCTGCACGGGGGTTACATCCAGTTCGCCTACAAGGATCAGAACAAGTTGGGCAATTGGTTTCCCTTCGCCCGCTGGCAATACTACTCCGGCGGTCGCAAGTTCGCGGTGAACGCACCCCACGAACTGGTCAACGAATTGGACTTCGGCATCGAATGGTCGCCGTGGAATCCGGTGGAATTCACCCTGCAATACACCCACACCTTCGACCGGACCAACACGAGGACGGCCCCCTACGCCGACACGACGTCGGCCGATCGCATCAGCATCCAGGCCCAGATCAACTATTGAGGATGGATCCGAGGCCCCCGACTTGTTCCGACTGTCACAGGATTGTCACCGCACTGTAGAATCACCGAAACCGAAACACCTTCCCATCACACCATGTTTTCACTTCAACGACTTGTCGGCGGCGGCGATGTGTTCTTCGACCTGCTCGAGCGCAGCGCGGCCGAGGCTCAGGAAAGCGTGCACCTCTTGGCCAAGACCCTGGCCAGCCCCGGAGCGGCCGCCCTCGACTCCTCGGCGCTGGTCCGCCGCAAGGAGGAGCGCATCACCCAGGAGCTGCAGGAGCGCCTCGTCACCACCTTCGTCACGCCCCTCGAGCGGGAGGACATCGATGCCCTCGCCACCGCGCTCAACAAGATCCCGCGGACCCTCGAGCGCTTCACCGAACGGTTCCTGATCTGTCCGCAGCGGGTCCAGCAGGCCGATTTCTCACGGCAGACGGAGTTGCTGCAGAATTCCATGGACACCCTGCTGACCATGGTCCGCGACCTGCGCAATTCACCGGACCTGCCTCGCATGAAGGAGCGCAACGACAAGCTCCAGTACCTCGAAGGCGAGGCCGACAAGCACATGATCGAACTCATCCGCGAGCTGTACCGGGCCCATCACGACCCGGTGACCGTGGTCGCCCTGAAGGATCTCTACGACCTCCTGGAGAAGGTCATCGATCGCTGCCGCGACGCCGGCAACGTCATCGTGCAGATCGTCCTCAAGAACTCCTGAACGCCTCCCGCCTGTGACCCTGCTCCTGACGGTGATCGTCGTCGCGTTGGTGTTCGAGTACATCAACGGGTTCCACGACACGGCCAATTCCATCGCCACGGTGGTCTCCACCAAGGTGTTGACCCCCCGTCTGGCGATCCTGCTGGCGGCCCTCACCAACCTGGTGGGAGCGCTCTACGGGACCGCGGTGGCCAAGACCATCAGCTCCGGGCTGCTCGATTCGAAGCTCATCCCCTCCGAGATCGGCACCCAGATGCTCATCTGCGCCCTCACCGGGGCCATCGTCTGGAACCTGGTCACCTGGTGGTTCGGGCTGCCGTCCAGTTCCAGCCACGCCCTGATCGGAGGGTTGGTCGGAGCCGGTTTCGCCGCCTCGGGCGACCGGCTGGCGGTCATCATCTTCTCCAAGGTCAAGGACGGGGTGCCGTGGTACAAATACGATGGCCTGCTCTACAAAGTGGTCATCCCGATGTTCCTGTCGCCGATGATGGGTTTCCTGGTCGGGTTGCTCCTGATGACGCTGCTCTACCTGCTGTTGCGCTCCTGGACCCCGAGATGGGTGACCCGGGTCTTCGGCAAGGCTCAGCTGGCCAGCGCGGCCTACATGGGCTTCAGTCACGGCAGCAACGACGCGCAGAAGACCATGGGCATCATCGCCCTGGCTCTGGTGGGAGCGCAGAAGGCCGGTACCCTCCAGGACATCCCGCAGTGGCTCGAGTTCCTCCGTCACCCGATGGTCGCCGATGCCGCCGGCAAGGAGTCGATCGCCACCTGGATCAAGATCGTCTGCGCCTTGACCATGGCGTTCGGCACCGCGGCCGGAGGCTGGAAGATCATCAAGACCATGGGTCACAAGATGGTGAAACTGCAGCCGGTGCACGGCTTCGCGGCCGAGACGACCGCGGCGACGGTCCTGAGCGTGGCGGCCCATTTCGGCATGCCCGTCAGCACCACCCACGCCATCACCACCAGCATCATGGGGGTGGGTTGCGCCAAGCGCTTCAGCGCCCTCAACTTCAGTGTCGTGGAACGGATCCTCTGGGCCTGGGTGCTCACCTTGCCTGTGACGGCGATCATCGCCTACGCCCTGATGCGCGCGGCGCGGTGAGGGTCTCTTCGGAGACCCGAATCGATCGCCCGCGCGCGTCGGTCTCGCGAGGGATCAATTGTAACCATGTTTTTCTTGCTCCAAACCCGGGGTTGCGAGCCTGATTTACGAGGCCAACGCATGTCCGAGACCACCAAGCAGGATGTCATCGTCGGGGTCGATCTGGGGGGGACCAAGATCCTCGCCGGCATCTTCACCCCGCAGCTCAAGCTGCTGCAGACGGTGAAGCTGACCACCAAGGCCTCGCGCGGTTTCGACTCGGTGGTCGAGCGCGTGGCGCGCTGTGTGCGTGACGCGGTCGACGAGGCCGATCTGTCGCCCAAGCAGATCCGGGGCGTGGGCATCGGAGCCCCCGGGGCCATCCATCCCGATTCGGGCGAGGTCATCTTCGCACCCAACCTCCAGTGGAAGAACGCCCCGCTCCAGAAGGCGCTCGAGAAGCACCTCGGGGTTCCGGTGTTCGTCGAGAACGACTGCAACGCCTGCACGCTGGGCATCCACGAGGTGGAGTTGAAGGGGCAGTCCCGGAGTCTTCTGGGGATCTTCCTCGGAACGGGCATCGGCGGCGGTCTCGTGCTCAACGGCCAGCTCTACTCGGGCTTCAATCGCACGGCCGGTGAAGTGGGGCACATGGTCATCCAGGTCGGAGGCCCCAAGTGCGGCTGCGGCAACAGCGGCTGCTTCGAGGCGCTGGCCAGCCGGACCTCGATCTTCCGCGAGTTGGCGCGCCGGGCCAAGGAGGGCGAAAAGACGCTGCTCACCGAATTCCTGAAGGAGGGTGATAGCATCACCGACCTGAAGAGTGGCGACCTCCGCAAGGCCCTGCGCAAAGGCGACAAGCTCACGGCCAAGGTGCTGCAAGAGGCGGCCAAGCACACCGGCATCGCCGTGGCCAATCTGGTGAACATTCTGAGTCCGCAGACCGTGGTGCTCGGGGGAGGGGTCATGGACGCCCTCGAAGACGACCTGATGCCCACAATCCTCGAGACCACCCGCGACTACGCCATGCCGGGCACGCTCAAGGATGTGGAGATCCGGGCCAGCAAGCTCGGAGACGCGGCGGGCATCACCGGCGCGGCCGTGCTCGTCCGCCAACGTCTCAAGATCACCGACTAGGCGACCGCCGCCTCGGGCGACCGGCCTTGAGGGCTCTCGAGAGCCTCGTCGTCCTCTCCGGCTCCATTGGCCCCGGCGGGCTCATGGGTGTCGGCCGCCTCACCGCAGCCGGCTTCGGTGCCCATCGTCGTTTCGACCCCCTGTCCGTCGCCGGCCGGTCCGATCATCACCACGAACTCGCCTTTGCGCGGTCGACGGGCCCATTCGGCCGCCAGTTCGGCCGGGGTGCC
>JACCDW010410250.1_pt1 | contig 10554 bp, 14 predicted proteins | sample 7449781 | NCBI WGS metagenome assembly JACCDW01 (sample SAMN15323449, study PRJNA562643) | freshwater metagenome | isolation source: river surface water | place: USA:Blue River Watershed | collected 2017-08-18
AGAGCAGGGATGATACGATTAGGATAATTGCAAGTAAGTATAAAACGAGCGGTCGAATGATACTCCTCCATAACTCCGCGGAGAGCGGCCTGCGCATTAGGGCTAAGATAATCTGCTTCATCTAATAGTACCACCTTAAAAGGGCCAAAGGGAATCATACTAACAAAGTTAGTAATCTTGTCACGAACATCGTCAACGCTGTTAGTTCGGCTTGCGTTGATTTCTAATACATCGTATTCTTCAATACCGATCTCGTTAATAAGAATTTTAGCTAATGTAGTTTTGCCAATACCTGCCGCACCGCTCAACAACAAATGTGGAATACTTTTGTCTTTGATCCAGGTAGCAATCTGCTTACGTTGATGATCGTCTCTAAACACATAACCGTCCACGGTCTTAGGACGATACTTTTCTACCCATAGTTCTTTCATACTAGTTCCTCAACAATTCCAAGCATCTCTGCAAAAATCAGCAGGAAGCCAGCAAACCAAATAAAACCTGCCATTAGGCAAGCACCTGCACCAATTCTAAAAACACTTTTTACAAGGCTAACATAAAAATGTCCCTTGCTAGTATCTTTAGGTTGAATGTCAAAATTTCCCAGTGTACTCATTGTTTTAATCCTTTATTAATTTCAGCTGCAATAACTCTCTGACGTAATTCACTAGTAGAAAAATTATGTTCTCGCTTGTTAAAATAAAATTCAATACCGCGGTCGGTGCATTCCCACCGGCCTGTAAAATCTTCGTTTTCGTATTCTTGTCCTAATATTCTAACATTAATAGGATAAGAAAGCAAGATATTTACAAGATCTTGTTCCGTTTCATATACAAGAATCTCGTCAACATACTTACAGGCTTTGAGTTGTTCATAGCGTTCAAATATACTTTGAACCGGTTTGTTCTTAATGCCGGGTCGATCAATTGTTGGGTCCGTTTGTAGTCCTACAATTAAATGATCACATTTAGTCTTGGCTTCTTTCAGCATCATAATATGACCTGCATGGAACAGATCAAATGTTGAGCAGGTAAATCCTATTTTCATTCTTGTAACACTTCTTCTATAATTGGTTTTTCGTTTGGAAAGTAGTGTACATCATAATACTTTCCGCCCACATAATATTCCTCGCACCAGCTAGTTTGATTATTACTAGTACGTGTAGGTTCAGTCATCTTTAAGATTAACCAAACGTGTTTATATTCATCTCCTTCGACAATTCGTTTAGGAGGGCCCATAATTTTTCTTATAAACTCCTGGGCCTCTTCAGGAGACATATTTAACACATTAGATCTTTTTGACATAGGGTTTCAGATCAGGAGGAACCCACCCTACTGGCTTGAGTACTTTGCCGTCCTCACGCTTACGAACCTTGCCAGTGTCTTTATCAATCTTGGCAAAATTAGTACGCATAACTTCCTTCCAACCACCTGCACCGTCAAAGCCGCCACTATGGATAGCACCGGTGGTAACAACAATAAAATCGAGTAAAGCGTCTAGTTGTTCTACACGATCCCCACTGTCTAATGCTACTCGAAGTTCTTTCCATTCCTCTTCCATAAGGTCGAGATATAGTTTGTACTGTGATTCGTTTAGTTCGCCTACTGTTTGATCACAGGCTCGCATAAACTTTTCTTGATCGCGAAACGAGTTGGTCATTTTTTTCTCCGATGTTTTTTGTTAATCATTTCTACTTGTTGCATTAAAGGAAAGTCTAGGCCTAGATCTATAGCTTCTTCGCAGATAGCAGCAACGTCTTTAGGGAAACAGAATCCGCCCCAGCCGTATTGTCCGTCATTGCCGGGCACACTGAGATGCGTGTTACCTATTCTTTCATCTTTCTTAATCAGTGATGTAATGCTATTCCAGTCAATGCCTTCAACTTCAGCTAATTCATAAAAGTCATTCATAAAGGTAACTTTCATAGCAAGAAAATTATTAGCTAGATATTTGTATAAGCTGGCTGTTTTAATGTCTGTAATTTGAATATCGTCTTTTCTAATCTCTACCATACCCGTATGTACAATGTCTCTAGCACGGTTACACCATTGCTCATCTCCACCTAAGATGGCAAACTTTCCAAACTTGTAATCCCACATAGCGTTTTTTGCTGTGAGAAATTCTGGTGCGTGAACTAGATTAGGATATTCTTTCTGTAATCTGCCGTAGACACTAGGAGGTGCTGTGACTTTTGATATAATAGGTATCTGTGTAGCAATATTGATAAACAAGAGATTTTTTAGAACTTCTTCTAAGATACTAGTATCACAGTGACCGTCTGCTGTGCTAGGACTAGGTACACAGATAAAAATAGCATCGCAGGCAGTGAATTCGCTTAAGGCTACACTGCGTGGATGCTTAGGGTCGTTGATTAGCAGTTCGTCCTTGCTGTGAGCGTGAGCCACAGCTGAGCCAACAAAGCCACTACCAATAATTCCTATACGCATTTAAAATCCTTATGATTTAAGAATTTTAATTATACGCTTCTGTTCTTGCTCTGTCAACCACTCCTGCTCGCCGGAAAAGGTTGGACATCTCCGAATTGCTTCGTTGACTGCTTCTTGAATTTTATAGAGATCTTGTTTACAGCCCCAACTAATAAATCCGTCGTTGTAGGGACTAGAACATTCTCTTGCTAGAGAAGAAATTTGGGACATCACGTCAGTGGCATCCCAAGATTTTTTAAAACCCATTATCTTGCACCAAAGTCTTCTGGACGAATAGTAGCAGATGAACCGTGACCGTATTCTGTACCAAGATAAAAATCGTTGGGTTTTTCATCTGCTACTGCTAGGATAGATTTTACTTCTACTTTTTGAATTTCTTTAGCACCTTCACCGTCGTCAATTTTAATCTTACGAGTCCAGCGTCCGTGCTCAATTAAGATCCATTGTCCTGGTTGAACATCTGTTTGCTTTGGTCCAACCTTGTAGACCTGAGCCCATCTTGGTTTGATTCCGTGAACTTTGGCATCATCACTTTGAATAACAATGCCAGCGGCTGTAACCTGTTCACCGAAGTCCATGTCTTTTACTATAACATCATCGTGCAGGGCACGAATTTTAATGTGCCTGACATCATAAACACTAGACATAGATACTCCTTAACGTCTTTTGGCTGCAAGTTCTTCCTGCATTGCTTTTGGATTATTAGCATAATAATCTTGAAGAACCTGTTCCCTGGTGCGTTTAACAACACCACCGGGGCCTAATTCGTCACCACGTGCATTTACTTTTGCATTTCCTACTGCCGGAACGTTTTCAAACTTAAGATTAAGTTTGTCCATATCAACTTCGCGACCACGCATACTTGTATGTAATTTACCCATTTTGTTCTCCTTTGAAGAATTCGTCTATTGGTAGATTGTATTTAACACTATCTATCTTGTGTACCCCTATTAAAAAGAGTACATAACTTGCTACACTTGAACCCCTACCTACACCCCAAACTATGTTATTTTTTCTAAGAGTATCTACAACAAACTTCATAGTTTTAAGAACTGGAATCATTCCGTTTTGTTGAAACAACTGTAATTCTGTAACTAATCTATCGTAGTTTTCTTTAGGACAACTATTTACTAAAAATTCTTCTATGTCCATATCTTTGTAATCGTTAGGTACAAACCAATGATTTGAATTTATTTCTTTTGGGGGTATAGGATAATTTAAGTGCTCTTCTGCTATTCGATTAATATATGTTTGCAGATCTGCAAGATCGGCAGTACAGTTTTCCAGAATATCTGGACCAAACCGCATTACACCCTTGATTAGATTTTCTTTGTTGTTATCAATCAACATTGATCAATTGATCTAGATCTCGATCTAGGTCACCTTTGTTTTTAGTCATATATCTTCTTGAAAGCTCGTTTCTATATATATTAACAAAAGTTGACACTTGTGTCAAGAGATCTCTATTGCCCATTCTTTGTGCAGCAAAATATTTTCTGCTTAATTCCTGCAATTTATTTTCAACTTCGGAATCGGTTAGATTTGAAAGATCTTCCTGCAGGGGGTGAAACATTAGCTAAATTGTCCTAGATAATTTAAGAAAATGTTATTAGCATCCCTTCTCCAAACTTCGATAATAATTGGAGCGGTTTGGGAAGTAACAACAAACGGAGTAGGGAATGTTGCATTTCTTCTAAACACAGCACCACCTGATGAAATAAATGTTAATGTTCTATTAAAATTGTCAGCAGTTAGTTCTAATGTAACTTTACCAACACCGCCAACTGTTGCATTTTCTGGAAAATTTTGAAAGTCGATATTTATATTTCCAGAAAATTGGAATTTTTGATACCCGCCATTTTCGTAATCAATAGTAAGCAAACTCACATCTCCTGGAATTACACCTCCTCCGAAGGACTTAATTAATGTATCTCTTAAAATAGCATTTGAAATTTCACGTCCGCCAAAGTCGCTGCCTAGTTCGGTTTCTAAAAGTTGTAGGCCGGCTGTGTTAGCCTGAATAGTAGTAATTTCTTCTTGAGCAGCTCGGAAGCTGGTTTTGATAGTATCAAAATTGTCTCTAAAAGTTTGTGTGTCGTTGTCCTCTCCTGCTACAGGAAAGTTCTCATTAATGCTCAAATAGTTAATATTGCTGGTCACGGTAATTTTTCTCCACGTTGTGCGAACGCTAGGTATTTATTCTCAAAGACTCCGCTGATTACGTCAATCAGATAGCGGTCGATAGTAAAGTCTAGAGTTTTAAAATCAAAATTTTGATTTTTAATTCGAGTTAGGACATTGGTTGAATAACCTGGTTTCAGATAACATAACACTACAGATTTGACCCATCCGGGTTCTGCAAATGTATCCGATTGTATACTACGCATCCAAAGTGGTAGAAATTCACGATCTCGTTCTCCTACCCCTTTAATTCTTTTTCTCATATTTTTGTAAGAATTTGGAAATATACGCTGATGATCAGAGTCGCTGGCAAATGGAATATCGCTATCGACTTTTATTGAATCATAGCTGACAAGAACTTTACTATTGATATCGTTGGCCAGTTGTACTACATTGCTGATGCTCTTTTTTGCAGAAGTTTCAAACTCGTCAACAATCTCTACATATACAACTTCGTAGATAGGAACTTGGGTGACAGGATCTTTAGCCACTGCCGATTTAACTTCTCCAAATCGAACCTGTTTACGATAATGATTTCGACTCATTGCCTGAACAAAAAATTCAGCATCTCGACTTTCTATTCCTGCGTAGATTAATATTTTTAATTCGGGCTGAATACCAAAGTTAGGATCTCCGTACCTGTAAATTTCATTTTCTCTAAAAATTGTATTATCAGTAATAAAATTATACCAGACAAGACGCTTGTCTTTGCTTTGGAAAGCCTTGGCATATAGATTAGCAAAGGTAGTATTTGTTTTTGTTGCTACAGTTAACGTAAATGTTCTTATGTTTTCTGCAACATTTATAGCATCTTTGGCTTTGATATCGAAGGTAAACTTTCTATCGAAACTAGTATCGCCTCCGTCCCAGGACTCTGAAAAAGTTTTAGATCTTGTAGAACTGTCTTCGGCAGAATCTACTCTTTCATAAAATCTTGTAAGTCCCGGACCATTTATATCAGCAAACTGTTTTACTTTTCCTTGTATGAATCCATTGGATATAAGTTCAAGTCCGGGTGGCAGATGACCACTTACTAATTCGTATACAGTTCTTCCTCCGTATAATCTAGTTTCAGCAACAACTTGTTTGTCACAAGAAATGTTTGGAGGAATTGATCCTAGGTCGTTGTCTGTTAACCATTCGATAGCACTTTCTATCTCGCCGATTATATCTATGCTAAAAGTTTTAGCTGACGTTGAAACTCCGCGATCCCAATAAAGTCCATCTGCAGGAGCCTGGAATCTATGGTCTTTTATACATACCCAAAGGTATACTCCGTATCGAACAGCGTCTCCAACTACATAAAATGTAGTAGAGTCCCAGTCTCCGAGAAGTGTATAGTTTTGTTCAAACAATACAGGAGGGAAACTAACTGCTTCTAGAGTAAATTTATAGTTTTTAGTAACCGCAGCCTGATAGGGAACTCGTCCAGCAATTTCTCCGGTAAGTGTATCTAATGTCATACCTGGCGGAAATTCACTGACAGTTTCTGGTTCAACAACAGTCCAGCTTGCACTATAGGCAGGACTAAAAGATAATGTAACAGAAGAAAAATCTTGATTCCAAAAACTACCATCAGCAGGTACATGATTGATATGATTCTGTTGGCAGACAAAACTGTCATTGTTATAGACCACCAGATCTCCCACAACATAATTTGTACTGCTACTCCAACTGCCTTTTACTGTGTACTTGAATTTTGGTAACGTTCCTGTAATTTCGTAGTAACCTTCTTGCGTAGTTTCGCCAGTTGATTTAAGAATATATGTTCCGGGATTAGTCGACAGTTTAAAATAGGTCATCGTTCCTTCTAACGTAGGAGGATCGTAGACATCTAAGAATACAGTAACGTAATTATTAGCACGAACACGGCCAAGGTTACTTTCGGTTACCCATATTGGTCTACGAGTACCGTCACCGTCAGCTTGAAATATATTTGTATCAACCTGAACAATAGTGTTATCAGATTTTAAAAATTCTTCTGTAACTACCCAAATTTTGAATAATCGTCTTACTTCGTGGACACCGTCTGAGGCAGCAACAATAAAGGTATAAAATCTACTGAGTCTTCTTGGAGCTTTAGTGTCTTCTTGATAGTCCCAACTTTGTAGATCATAGATAAAACTATCAAAACCCGTTTTGTCTGTTTTGGCTAGATCTAAAGGTTGTGTATCAAATGTTCCTGCATCGTAGGCACCTGTACGACTGTCGTTGTATTCTAAAGCAAACACTGGATCAGTAAATCCGTTAATTCGTCCGTCACTGGTTAACGTTAATCCCGGAGGTAGCTCTCCGCCGTTGGGTATCAAATAATATTCTATTGTATCGCCGGCAATGATGTCCGGATCTCTAACTTCTAGTTGAAAATTGACATAACTGTTATCTAAAACATAATAGGCATTATTTGGGCCAACATTTAAGAAACCTTCTTTGGTAACCCATTGAGGAGCATCGTCGCCGTCGATGCTGATACTAAATGTGCGGTCTTCAATGTCTGTTCCGTCATTGGCTCGAACAACAAATCTGTTTGTGGTAAACCTACGCACTTCTGTAGGGCTACCTTTAATTAATACTGTTTGGATAGAACTGTCTGAAGTTACTACAGTATCTAATCTAACTCCCCTAGGAAGGCGACCAGATATTACAGAAAATGTGATAGGTCCAACATCAGAAGATGCGTCTAAGGGAATGCTTAGGCTAACACGTTCTACAACTGTGCTTAGGTTGCCTGCTGGAGTTATCCATCTAATTGTCATATTATAATTAAGCCAGTAATCCAAGATCTAAATTTATTATTCCGGGATTAGTAAATGTACCAAAATCTAAATTTAATCCGGCAGTATTCATTTGAACAGTACTAGCATATACTCCATTTATAGGACCAAAGTCGACTACCTGTAATATTTGATCTAGGTCTAATGTTGTACTGATAGTAATAATATCATCTACAGCACTGACCGTAATATCGTTATCGCCCTGTAGGGTAACAAATTCGTGATCGTCTGCGTTTATAAATCCACTTTGTGTGGTAATTCTAGTAAATGACGTACTAACAGTGCTGGCGATTAATAGGCTATCGGGACTACCTGTAATAGAAATTTTATTTCCAGCAACTAGCTTCTTGAACTCTAAGTTAAGGCCGTTTTTCTGTTTAAAAACACTTTCGCCTACTGTGCCTAGGTTGCTGGCTGTTACGGTTAACGCAGCATTTAATGATGTAAAGTTTGCGTTTACCTTTTGAAAGGCCGTGCGTAGGTCATCGCCTAGACCGTCGTTTACAATATTACCTATGTTGATTGTTTGTATAGTTGCCATAATCCGCTCTCTTTATTATATATTTACCCTTACAGTCCGTAGGTTGCTTTGTCGTTGTTGTAGTTCTGTAGAACCTGTGCTGATGTAAGTTCTACATTATAGCAATAGGCTTTGCCCACTCTACCCTTTAACAAATTGCCCGATCCATAGGCAGCAATACTGGCAGTTCCTGTGCCTGGATGTGCTGTTTTTAATACTGTATAAGTTGAATCTTGAGCACCATTGATGTATAATGTCATACCGTTAGCGGTGCTGAATGTCAATGTTACATTGTACCAAGTGTTTAGGTTTATAGTTGCAGCAGAAGGATAGGCGGTAAAAGTGCCCCAATCACTGTGTCCGCAGTATATTTTTCTGTCTATGCTAGCCTGTGGACCCATATAGATAAAATGTCCATCACCACTGAATATATTATTGTCCTGATAACCGTTGAGATAGAACCAAGCTGACTTTGTATAGGCTGTGGTATTGACTATGCCAGTAGTAGCTGTGTTAGCATACTGTGTGGTACCGTTAAATGTAAAGTAACTAGGTGTACCAGAAGTGTATGTAGGTGATCCGTATAAGGTAAGATTCTGTGCAGGTGCTGCTAGATCAGTCCAGGTTGTGCCACTGCCTGAATAGCTAGTGGCATTGTCTGGATCAAGCCTTAAAACTAAATTTGTACCAGCATTTGCATCTTGATATTTGGTTAATACTTCGGCACCGGTCAATGCCTTGTTATAGATACGGAATAGTTTTATACGACCGTCTAGACCAAAAATTCCTGTGTTCCCAAATCCCACATCACCAATTCTTAAACTGTTTGGGCTATTGATGGCACTGAAATCTCCTGCGTAGGCAGATGACGCAACTTCTGCACCATCGAGATAGATCTTGCTACCACTGCTGGCTACAGTGACTACCATATGTTGCCACGCATTGGTCACGGGTGTTGTGGAATAAGATATTTGATTGGGACTGGCTGTGCCAACACGGAAGGTATAACCTAAATTGTTAAAAAATCCCACGAATCCGTTGTTTGTGGCTGATCTCTTGTCAAACATTAAATTGGCACCAGGTGTCTGTACTGTGTCTATCCAAAAGTAAATTTCAAAACTCACAGCCGAGAACCCTGATTCTAATGCAGAGTTATCTGCGATCTCAAAACTATCTACTGCACCTACGAAACCACTGATTGCGCCTCCATTGAGATCAAAATACCCTCCGTTGTTGGCTGAGTAAGTGGGAGTTTGTACTGCCACAGCATCTAGGTTATTTGCAGTGGCATCTTGCCAATCACCTGCTCCACCGTAGGCGCTGGCATCCAAATCTAATATCAGATCAGACACAGGTGCTGGTGTTATGACTCGCCTACGACCAAATTTGAATGAACCTGTAAAGGAACTAAACATTTTAGAATCCTGTCAATTGTCCAAGAACGGTATATGTTCCAGAGTTGTTGATAATGCTGAATGTGACAACATCAGTTCTGTTGGTGCTAGGTGTAGGTGTTGCATTGCCCTGCCAGTTTATAGTTTGACCAACACCTCCAATCTGCACAGCATTGGGATAGTAACCTGTACCACCTTGAGTTATCACTATGGTAACACTGGTAGCATAACTTGTAGCGATATTCAAATTAGTAAAATTAGCAGTCCAGTTAGCATCTGGACTAGTGTGATAAAAAATGTGTCCATTGATACAATCGTGTTCTACTGTGCCTGTGGCATCCGTTTTGGTTTGAAATTTCTCAAACACTCCTTTACCTAGAATCACATTACCTAGTGTATCTACATCAGTACCAAACTTGCCGCCGTTTTCTACAACTAACCATCCTCCATACGCTGTGGTAACACCGCCATTATTTGAAGGCATTGAAGTTCCAATGAAAACACTGCCTTCTACCGCAGCACTCATTATGCCGCTGCCATTTATACCGAATGTGAACAGGCCATTACTGCTGGTAGAGGCTGCGTGATATACACCACCTTTCTTGTCCCCGGCTTGTAAAGCACCCGAAGGGCCTTGATAGATAGTACCAGTACCGCCGTTGATAGTCAGACCGGAATCGTTAACAGTCAGTGTGCCAGTCCAAGCTGTGGTCTGCACACTAGCATCTGGGAAGGTGATGTTGCCTGGTATAGTAAAATTACCGTTATCTCCAAAATAAAATGCTTTGGTAACGCCTGCTACATTAGTACCGATAACAAAACGATCATCTAGTGTACTATAATTCAATACCACTCTATCAGTATTGTTTTCTTTCCAGGTAAGAGGCGCTTTGATATCAATGCCGTTGTACTCAGCACTTATAGAATAAGATCCATTTATCAAAGCCGTGGCATTACCGGTAAACGCTGTAGACTGTACAGTAGAGTCTGGGAATGTTAGTTCGCCATCTTCACCAAAACGCCAAACTCGCTGTGTACTATCTGACAAGTTGACTTTGATTGAAACATCACTTTCTGACTCTATGTTTCTTGCTATGTTGGCTGTGCCCGTGTAGGCTGTTGTCTGTACGGTACTATCTGGGAATGTCAAGCTGTCATTTGCGTTAAAGGTCCAAGCGGCACTGTCCGAAAGTGTTTGTGCAATAATCTCGGTAGTACCGTTGGAATTTATTAAAATTCCT
>JACCDW010754189.1_pt1 | contig 10554 bp, 9 predicted proteins | sample 7449781 | NCBI WGS metagenome assembly JACCDW01 (sample SAMN15323449, study PRJNA562643) | freshwater metagenome | isolation source: river surface water | place: USA:Blue River Watershed | collected 2017-08-18
GTGCTGCCGCAGTTGTTTTCCACTGACTACGACGAGAACGAGTCTTTGAGCGAGACATCTTTCGCTTTGGTACTGGCACGGTGGCGTCCTTAATCTCTTCTTAAATCTCATCTGAGATACCGCTCTCGCTAGGAGTGCGGATATGGCTCAAGTATCCCCTAAAAGTACGAATTCTTAAAATCGGCCAATGGGTGCCGACTAGAGCTATTCGCGCTTATCCGCCTCGAGAGAGCCAAGAGCAGCCCAACGAGGATCTATCTGCTCGTGCGCATGTCCCTCTGCAAGATCAGCCCACTTTTCACCGCACTGCTGGCAAAGGCCTAAGCAATCTTCGGAGCAGAGTGGGTTAACTGGAAGCGCCAAAACTATTGCATCACGCAATGGAGTTTCTAAATCGATGTAATCACCTTGCATCAACAACTCATCATCAACATCTAAATCATCAATTGCATCTTCACTTGGGCGACGCTTCTTAGATCCTTTAGAGCCTTTTTCATGATGAACTTCATAACGATAGAGCTCTTGAAAACTTCTATCAATATCGATGGCTATCGGGTCAAGGCAACGGATGCACTCACCCATTGCTGTTGCAAATACATCAGCCGTTGCAAGTACTCCCTCGGTAACCGATTCGAGCCGAAGGTCTACTTCAATAACTTCACCGGGCGGAACGCTGATTAGTTCAACACCAAATGCTTCGGTGAGATCAAAATCGATTGAATACTCTTTCATCTCTCCAGCACGGCGCGGAAGCTCGTGCGTGTTTACGCGAAAGGGCGAGAGATCTCGAGTCATACGAGTAGCTCTTTACTTATCGTTAGCAAGTTGCGATAAAACATCTTTATCGCCAGCACCAGCAAGTCTTTCGCGACCGCGGGCGACGGCATCTGATGTTTTATTTAGAATTACTTCCAAGGTAGCAAGTCGTGAATCTATGTATTTTTCAACTTCTTCACGCTCTTGATCTGCTTCAAGATGAGCATCATCCAAAATATGTTGTGCTTCCTCACGCGCAGCCGAAACAATTGCTGTCTGTTCAATCATTCGTGAAACTTCTTCGCGAGCACTTGCAATCAAAGCTTCGGCACTAAGTCGACCTTCTTCAATTAAAGAATCACGAGATGCAAGAATTTTTCGTGCTGCTTCAAGATCATTTGGTAGAGCAGCACGCGCTCCATCTAGAACTTCAAGAATTTCCCCACGGTGGAGAACGCATGAGGCAGACAATGGAACTCCGCGTGCTTCTTCAACCATTGATATTGCAGTAGTTAACTTCTCAATCGAATCCATGGATCACTTCCCTGCTACTCGACGCTTTAGTGCTTCGTTAATGCTCGGTGGAACCATAGAGGATACATCTCCACCGTAATGGGCTAATTCTTTCACAAGTGAGGAGGATAAAAAGGAGTGAGTTGGTGAAGTCGCCATAAACATGGTTTCAACACCGGATCCTTGGAGATTAACTTGAGCCATCTGTAACTCATATTCAAAGTCGGATACAGCCCGCAATCCCTTTACGATTGATTGCACAGAGTTTGATTTGCAGTAGTCAACAAGCAAGCCACTCCATGAATCAACGCGAACATTAGAAAACTTCTCAGTTACCTCTGAAATCATAGAGATACGTTCTTCAACAGTGAACAAACTAGATTTAGTGCGATTTTCGAGTACAGCAACAATTACGTCATCAAAGTGATGGCTGGCTCGTTCGATAATATCTAAATGGCCATATGTGATTGGATCGAAAGATCCTGGACAAACTGCGCGTCTCATAGGTCAAACGCTAGCAACGATTTCTGTGCTTATCCATTCTTGGCGTAATTAGCGTAATAAATACTCGCTTGGCCATAGACCTTTGTGCGTGATGGCTCGTACCCCTCTGGCCACGTCGGTTGTGCAGTTTTCGATGCCCTCTCAACAGCAATAACCGCACCATCTTTGAAAAAATTATTTGAATGAAGTTTTACCAAAATATTTGTGAGCTCTACATCTGCAAAGTCGTATGGAGGATCAATATAAACAAAGTGATATTGATTTTCGGGTTTGCCTTCTACAAACTTTTGCACAGCCATGTGAAACAAGTGAAATGCTCCAACAGTCTGTGCCTTCTGTACAAGTACCGAGTTAGTCGAAATGGTTTTAGCTGCTGCATCATCTTTTTCTACACAGTGAACAAGGGATGCCCCGCGAGATAGAGCTTCTAAACCCATCGCACCGGAGCCTGCAAACAAATCCAACACTTGCAGTCCAAGAAAATCTCCGAACTCAGAAGTAAGGGTTGAAAAAATTGCCTCACGTGCACGATCTGAAGTTGGTCTTGTTGCGCCAGCAACACTCGATAATGAACGACCCTTTGCGACACCTGCGATGATTCTCATTGCATCAACCCTTATCTATAAAATCTGTTGCAGTATCTGCTTCTAAGAACTTTAATTCATCCATCAGTGATTTAAAGCCGGCCAAGGTTGGATCGGCGTCCACGAGTTTTTCTGCATTCTTTCGAGCACTGTCAATTAAATCTTCATCACGGAGAACGCGTAACAACCTCAGGTGTGAACGTGTTCCGGATTGGCTTGCGCCCAGCACATCGCCTTCTCTGCGTTGTTCAAGGTCAATTTTTGAGAGCTCAAAGCCATCGAGAGTTGAAGCAACTGCATCAAGGCGAATTCGAGCAGGAGTTTCTGGCAAGGAGTTAGTGACTAGCAAACACAATCCTGGCGATGATCCACGACCAATGCGTCCACGAAGCTGATGTAACTGAGAAACTCCGAATCTATCCGCATCCATAATCACCATCACCGTGGCATTTGGAACATCTACGCCCACTTCAATAACAGTAGTAGAAATAAGAACATCAATCTCACCATTAGAAAAAGCAGACATCGTTGAATCTTTTACATCGGTAGAAAGTCGACCATGTAAAGGCGCAACACGTAAACCAGAAAAAGGCCCGCTGTGAAGCATCGGTCCTAACTCTTCAACACTTGCGATGCTCTGAGATTCAGTTCCAAAGAGAAAATCCATATCTGCATCTTCATTGTTGGTGGCACTTATTCGGGGCGCAACAACGTAGGCCTGATGTCCTTGTGCTACTTCCTCGGCAATTCTTTGCCACGCACGTTCTAGGTGTGCAGGTTTTTCTTGTGCGGCAATTACGTGCGTCGTAATTGGTTGTCTGCCAAGCGGGAGTTCTCGCAGCGTAGAAACATCTAAGTCACCAAAAACGGTCATAGCCACAGTGCGTGGAATTGGTGTTGCTGTCATTACCAATAAGTGCGCAGGAGTGTGAGCTTTGCTCTTAAGAGCATCTCGCTGTTCAACACCAAACCTGTGCTGCTCATCAACAACTATTAATCCAAGGTCTTTGAAAACTATTGACTCGCCCAATAACGCATGGGTGCCGATAACAATCCCAGCTGAGCCATTTGCTGCAAGTGCAAGTGCTTCTTTTCGAGCAGCTGCACTTTGTGATCCAGTGATTAGAGTTACTTGAGTAGCTTTTTCATCTCCACCCAACATTCCACCATGTGCCAAATCACCCAATAGTTTTGTAATTGTTCGCAGGTGCTGCGCTGCCAAAACTTCGGTCGGAGCAAGTAGGGCGGCTTGGCCACCATTATCAATAACAGTCAGCATTGCGCGCAATGCAACGATTGTCTTTCCGGATCCCACTTCACCTTGGAGTAATCGATGCATCGGATGTGATTGCGCTAAATCTGATTCAATCTCTTTGCTCACTTCTTTCTGCCCAGCGGTTAGTTCAAAAGGCAGCAACTTATCGAAAGCATCTAACAATCCCCCAGTGACCCGTGGTCGTGCAATTGCATCGAGGGATCTGAGAGCAGCTTTTCTTTTTGCGAGAAGTAATTGCAACAAGAACGCTTCATCAAAAGTTAGACGTTCGCGAGCAATTTCGGCGTGATCTAAATCAGCTGGTTTATGGAGTTGCACCAACGCTTGGTGCAACGTTGGATATCCGTGTTCACTGCGAATTTCATCGGGTAAAAAATCTGACACCTCATCCAAGCCCTCAATGGCCAAATCGATGCACTGAGCAATCTTCCATGATGGCATCTTGGATGCGGCTGGATAGACTGCTAAAAACTTTCCAGCGAATTCATCGACTGCGCTTTCGACATCATTTCCATCTGGTATCAATTCATAATCAGGGTGGGCTAATTGACGCTTGCCTTTGAACACACCTACTTTTCCCGCAAATAATCCTTGGCGACCTACTCGTAAATCCTTTTCACGCCATGCTTGATTAAAAAAAGTCAGAGATAGTTTGGCTTTTCCGTCAGTAACGATTACTTCAAAAATACTTCCCTTGCGTCCATGAAGTGGGCGATTTGAAGCGCTAAAAACTTCGGCCAGAATTGTGACTTCATCGCCTTCTTGTAATGTGGAAATATCAGTAAGTTCTCCGCGGACTGCATAGCGGCGCGGATAATGACGCAATAAATCTCCGATGTTTTTTATACCAAAAGTGACCTCTAAAACCTTTGCGGTCTTGTCTCCAATTACTGATGAGACCTTGTTCTCTAGATTAGCCACGCGAGCATTCTCTCGTGTTATCAAGGTAAAAGTTGGTTACCGCAACAAGGTCAGCGTTTTATCTGTATTTTTCCAATCCGAATGCGTAATCACGATACAAATGGCCGAGCCGCAGTACTGCTGAATAGCATTCATGACACGATCTGAGAGCTCAAAATTAAGGTGCTCGGTCGGCTCATCAAAGATGTAAACCTGGGCCTTAGACAACAACGCGCGTGCGATTGCAAATCTCTTGGCCTCTCCACCGGAAACACCTCTTCCATAGAGGCCCACAATGGTGTCCAAACCATTCTGCATTTCTGAAACAACTGAGTCCAAGCCAATCGCGTGAAGTACTTCCATGATTTCCTCATCAGTAGCCTCCGGATTACCAATCTTCATATTTTCACGGACAGAGGTGTTGAAAACATGTGATCTCTGAACGGTTCCTACGATGATGTCGTGTAAGTCTGCAATTGTAGATAATTCACGATTGTTAAAATGGATTGAACCTGTGTAGGGCAATAAGCCTAACAACCCCATAGCAAAGGTTGATTTACCTGTTCCAGAATTTCCACGAATTACGAGTAGTTCTCCTTGAGCAACTTCACACGAGATACCCTGCATGAAATGCTGGCTCCAAGATACTTGTACATTTTTGCACTCAATCTTTGTAACGATTTCATCAAAGGCAAACTTTTCATTGATCTCGCTATCTGATCGCAGCAATTCATCAACAGCTTGCTGAGATGCAATCAATTTTCCTGATCCAAATAGATTTGTGTACCAGGCCGTAATCGATTCGAACATTACGAGAGGCAGGAAAATCAACATAGCGATCTGCACCGCCGGTAAATCGTAATTTCCTGTTAGGACGTAGACTAAATAGGCACTAGAGGCGATAGAGCCGCCTATAAGCCAATTCGTGACAAGTGAGAATCCTCCGCTACGAAAAATCAGTGATCTTTCTTCACGGCTAATGTCCGACTCAAGTTGTTGCGCTGGAAGAAATGATTGATGTAAATAACCGTAGATTCGTGCCTCAACAACGCCTTGAACAGCTGAATCAACAATCTTTACATAGTCATTCTCTTTCTTCTCTATTCCTTTAGCCAACGGGAGAGCCGTTCGTGAGATGAGCGTTGGCATAAGAATCAACAAAACTAATGAAACTGGAAGTGTTATAACCACGGATTCAGGTCGAACCCACCATCCCAATGAAACACCCGCCGTTAAAGCAAGGACGGCAGAAACTCCTGGCACCTTAATCCGAAGCTGATACTCCTGTGCTCGTTCAACATCATCTACTAAGCTCTTTACCGCTGGACCAGAATTTACGAGAGATGAAGTAGAGATGCTCTTACCCGCAACTCTTTGATAAATCCTGACGCGAAGGGCGGTTAATTGATCAAAGACTGCTTTGTGGCTGATGATTCTCTCGCCATATCGAGCAACAGCCCGAAAAATTGCAAAAAATCGTACAACGGTACCCGCTAAGCCCAAAGTGAGGATCGGGGGGTGGGTTGAAGCCATTGTGATAAGCCATCCGCTAGTAACCGTTAATCCAATTCCACCGATAAATACAAAGGCGCCAAAAAGGTATGCCAGAAACATCATGAGAGCACCTTCGATACAAAACTTTGTCGAGAGTCATTGGGTTTTACTATAGATAGGTCATGGGTAATACAAATAACTATGGCACCCGTAGAGGCATACTCCCTCAGAGCGGCCATAATTTTCTCTGCGCTTTCTGAGTCAAGATCTGCGGTTGGCTCATCAGCGATCAGGAGCTGAGGTTTTGAGAAAAGTGCACGAGCAACCGATATTTTCCGTATCTGTCCACCTGAAGCCGTGTTTACTCCCTCTCCGGAGCCACCCAAAATTGTTTCAAGACCCATGGGTAAATCTTCTTTATGTAATCCGCACAGCAGTAAAACTCTTTCTACCTCCTCGTCGCTGCCCTCTGATGAAATAAGTTGAAATTGATTTCGCAAGGAGCCGTGTGCCAGTTGTGGGAGCTGTGGTATCCATCCAAGGTGTTTAATCCACGACGCATTTAAATCAGGGGATAAAAGGTGATGTGTTGTCCCGCACTGAACTGTCACCTCTGCTTCATGAGTGATGCCAAGAAGATTTAGAGCAAAGGTACTTTTTCCGATACCCGATTCACCGAGGATAAAATGTATCTGCCCGCTTTCTACAGAACAGGCCTCTATGACCGAGGATTCGCGACCGCGAACATTAAGCCCCCATTGACTCCACGAAATCGAATCTATCCGCGAGAAATCACACTCGATAGGAATGATTGAGGAGAGCTTCTGTGCTTGCACCTCTTGCAATTGCACAAGGGCCTGACTTCCATCTGCTGATGCATGAAACAACGAAGCAGCATTTCTGAGAGGGAAGTACACCTCTGGCGCCAAGATTAATACCGCTAGAGCGCTAGTAAAATCGATCGAGTCATTAACTAATCGAATACCCATGGTTACTGCTATGAGAGCAACAGAAATAGTCGCCACTAGTTCAAGTGCAAGCGCTGATAAAAATGAAATACTCAAAACCTTCATAGTTTCTCGGGTGTACTTGTCCCCCATCTCCTCAATTCGAGAACTCTGTGTTTGATGACGCCCGAATATCTTCAGGGTGATAAACCCTCGTAGAGAATCCTCAAAATATGAGGACAGTGAACCCAAAGTTCTCCATTTGCTTGCTACTGAATCCGAGGTGTAGCGACCGATCAAAGCTCCGAATACTGGAATCAAAGGCAGCGTAAGTATCGCAATCAGCGCTGACAGCGGATCTAAAATCAAGATGGTGATGATCACGCCTGCTGGAACAACCATCGCGAAAAATAATTGTGGAAGGAATCGACCCAAGTAAATATCTAGAGAATTCAATCCTTTTACCAACAGGGTTGTGATTACAGATGGTGGTAGATGCGAGAATGCATCTAGATTCGATGTCACCTCCTTGCGTATCTGCTTTTTGATCCCGATTGCCTGAAGAGAGCACCATGTTTCAAATGTGGATTGAAAAAGTCCTCGAAAGGCCCATAACCCTGCAAGGATGGCAATGAATAAAAAAGTAGATGAGTCCTTATTTATAATTGCAACAATCACTCGAGCTAATACGAGACCGCTTGCAACAATGACTGAAACCCATAAAAATGAGACTGTAATTGAGGTAAAGAAGAGTCTGCGGCTACCACCCCATTGGAACAGTAGCCGCAGGTTATTCGATCTCACTTGTTATGGGTATGGCTTACTGTGTCCAAAACGCCAAGCTCGGGATTTGGGATTTGGGAAGCGCTAACCCGTTTACGGAACACCCAATATGTCCAACCCTGATAGACCAACACCAGTGGAGTCATGATGACAGCAACAAATGTCATGACCTTAAGTGTGTAATCGGTGCTGGATGCATTTGTAATTGTTAAATCAAACTGTGAACCAAGAGAGCTTGGCATGACTCGTGGGTATAGAGCAAAGAATAATGTAGAGACAAATGTTGCAATTGTTGCTGCCGAGAAGATGAAGGCCCAACCCTCTCGACGCTTTAAGTTTGCAAAGATGCCTGCTACCCACAAGAGTGCGACTGCGATAGAAAGTCCTAGAACTACTGCATTCATCTCTGGCAACATCAGATTTGTCCAAACCAAGAAGGTAACTGCTGCTACCGCTGCAACAAGGCCTGAAACCTTTGCGATTTCATGGGAACGATCACGGATGGTCCCAGTTGTCTTGAGAGATAGAAATACTGCACCGTGTGTTAGGAACACTGTCAGAGTTACAACTCCTCCCAATAAAGCATATGGATTGAGCAGATTAAAAAATCCCCCGACATACTCAAGAGAACCGCTTTCGGCTCTTTCAATTGGGACGCCACGGACGATGTTGGCAAAGGCCACTCCCCATAAAAGAGCAGGAATCGCACTAGTGATAAAGATTGCCAAATCCCAACGTTGTCTCCACTGAGCCTTTCCATACTTGCTTCGATACTCAAAAGCAACGCCTCGAACAATAAGTGAAACAAGTATCAGAAAGAGAGGAAGGTAAAAGCCACTAAATAGGGTTGCATACCATTCTGGGAATGCTGCAAATGTTGCACCTCCGGCGACTAGAAGCCACACCTCGTTACCATCCCACACTGGACCTAGAGTGGTTAGAACTGCACGACGATCGGCTTCATTACGTGAGACAAAACGCTGGAGCATGCCTACTCCAAAGTCGAAACCTTCAAGGATGAAATATCCAACCCATAGAACCGCAATTAGCAAAAACCATGTTGTTTGAAAACTCATTTGCATACTCCTTTCTTAATACGCCATCAATAGTTGTTTATCTTCGGAACCGCCAAGTTCTGGATCCTCGTAATCAAGTTCCTCAGATGGACCATTTTTAATTACCTTCATAATCAATCCAAACTCAATAAAAGCGAGGACTCCGTATAACAGGGTAAAGACAATCATTGTGAATAGAACCGCTCCTGCTGAAACCACCGCACTCACTCCATCCGCGGTTTTAATCAAACCAAATACCGCCCAAGGTTGACGGGCAGTTTCTGTGAAGATCCAGCCAAATGAATTTGCTAGAAGAGGAAGGAAGGGCAATGAGTACATCGTTGGGCCAAACCATCTTCCCCTTGGTGTGCCGCCTCGGCGCATCTGCCATAAAGCTACAAAGACAAATAGTGAGGCGATTGCGCCAAACCCAATCATTAGTCGGAATGACCAGTAAGCCAGTGGAACATTTGGTGTGTAATCCCCTGGCCCGTATTGCTCGTCATACATCACTTCAAGATCGTTGATTCCTTCGACAACGCCATTGAAATCCCCAGTAGACATAAATGAAAGCAGTGATGGAATTCCTACTTGGAAGATAGCTTGAGATCCATCGAGTGTTCCAATGGTTAGTAGAGAGAATGGTGCACTGGCTTGTGTGTCATAGAGAGCCTCAGCAGCAGCCATCTTCATTGGCTGTTGTTCTGTCATGATCCGTGCTGTTATATCCCCAGAAACTGTAACTAGAACAAAACTTACTAACATTGTAATTGCACCAAGTTTGAAAGTTCCGCGTGCCATCTCCAAATCTTTGCGCTTAATTATTAGGTAGGCAGATACACCTGCAATAAAAGCACCACCTGTAAAGGCTGCTGACGGAATAGTGTGGAAGAAGGTTGCAACCGCGGTGTTTTGAGTCAGAACTGCAACGATGTCCACAAGTTCGGCGCGACCCTTTTCTTCATTAATAATGTAACCAACCGGATGCTGCATCCACGCATTGGCAGCTAAAATGAAGTACGCAGAAAGTAGAGTTCCTGTCGCTGCAATCCAAATAGTTGCAAGGTGAATCTTTTTAGGAAGTCGATCCCAACCAAATATCCATAGACCAAGAAAAGTGCTCTCAAGGAAAAACGCAAGTAAGCCTTCCATAGCAAGAGGTGCGCCAAAGACGTCGCCAACAAATCGACTATACGAAGACCAGTTCATTCCAAATTGAAACTCTTGGACAATTCCAGTTACAACACCGATTGCAAAGTTTATTAAGAGTAACTTGCCGAAAAATTTAGTAGCGCGCAGATACTTTACCTTGTTGGTGCGATACCAAGCGGTTTGAAGGCCTGCAACCAGAAAAGCCAATCCTATGGTGATAGGAACAAAGATGAAGTGGTACACCGTTGTGATGGCAAACTGCCATCTTGCTAAATCTAAAACATCCATAGAACTCATTCTCCGATTCCTAGCCGGCATCTCGGCTCTAAGGCAATCTTGCGTGCCTTCACATATATCCGCACTGAAAAATCAGGGGGCCAGCACTCATGTTGCCTAACTAACACCTCAACCCCGCTTATACGGCTACGAATTGGCGTCTTTGCATGTGCTCGCGCTAATCTTGCGCCCTGTAAATACGTATGAAGGAGTTCAGCAATGGCTGCAACATGTGACGTCTGTAAAAAGGGTCCAAGCTTTGGTAACAACGTTTCTCACTCACAAGTGAAGACTCGTCGTCGCTGGAATCCAAA
>JACCDW010741186.1_pt1 | contig 10552 bp, 10 predicted proteins | sample 7449781 | NCBI WGS metagenome assembly JACCDW01 (sample SAMN15323449, study PRJNA562643) | freshwater metagenome | isolation source: river surface water | place: USA:Blue River Watershed | collected 2017-08-18
CCGTGCTCACTGAGTTTGAAAAGATTGCAGACCGCGGCGGCGTCTTGGGCGCCATGGAAACCGGCTACCAGCGCGGCAAGATACAAGACGAATCCATGCACTACGAAATGCTCAAGCATACCGGCGAGCTGCCCATCATCGGCGTCAACACCTTCCGCAACCCCACGGGCGACGAAGTGATGGAGACGCTGGAGTTGGCCCGCTCGACCGAGGAAGAAAAGCAGTCGCAACTCCAGCGCCTGAACGACTTCCACACCCGCCACGCCGCACAAGCGCCGGCCATGCTCAAACGCCTGCAGCAAGCCGTGATCGACAACGGCAACGTGTTCGAGGTGCTGATGGACGCGGTGCGCGTTTGCTCACTGGGCCAGATCACCAACGCCTTGTTTGAAGTGGGTGGTCAATACCGTCGCAATATGTAATCCAAGGAGCACAAGCCATGGCCTCACTTCATCGAATGCTGGCCTTGGGCTTGCTGGCCTTGGCCGGCTGGGCGCAGGCCGAAACGCCCGCCTTTTTGGCCGAACGAGAGAAAAATTTCCCACTGCCCGCCGGTGCCAAGGATTACCAAACCTTTGCCCCGGTCAGGGTGGCCACGTTTTCCAATTGGGCCAAGTACTTTTCTTCATGTGTCATTGCACCAGCGGCCCAGCCAAGCGCCTTGGGCCAAGGCCAACTGTCCCGGCCCTTGGGCTACTCGCGGTTTCCGATGGGCGGCACCCGCACGCTGGATGACTTTGTAGACGCTTATCCAGTCACATCCCTGGTCGCGGCACAAGAGAACAAGATCCTCGAAGAGCGCTACCCACGCATGCGTATGCCCTCGGACAAATTCGCATCGTTTTCGATGGCCAAATCCATCACCAGCTTATTGGTCGGAATCGCGCTGGATGAAGGAAAAATCAAATCTTTGGACGACTTGGCCAGCCAGTATCTACCGGCTATTGCCGATTCAGCCTATGGCCAGATCAGTTTGCGTCACCTGCTGCGCATGAGTTCGGGCATGAACTACAGCGAAAACTATTCCGGCAAAGATGACAATGCGCGCATGCAGAGCTACTTGGAACCACAAGGGGCCATCACCGCCATCAACGTCTTCAAGGGCAAACCCTTTCACACACCAGGCAGCAAATTCAACTACGCGGGCATCGAATCTATTGTGCTCAGCCAGGTCGTGGCGCACGCCACGGGTCAACCCGTCTGCCAGTACATGCAGGACAAACTGTGGGGGCCTATCGGCGCGCAAGACAGCGGTACTTGGCAACTGGACGGCTCGGGTCAGGCCATGGGCCAGATGGGCTTTGCGGCCACGGCCCGCGACTGGGTACGACTGGGACTGATGATCGTCAACGATGGCCAAGTCGGGGGGCGACAAGTGATCTCCAAAGCCTATCTGGACGAGGCCACGCGCATGAGCGCACAGCCGGAGCACTTTCACAAGGGCAATGGCGTCAACCGACTCTATGGGTATGGCTACCAGTTCTGGTTGCACGGAGAAAATCAACCCGTGATGCTCGGCGTCTTTGGTCAGCACCTGTTCATGGACCGCAGCCGCAAGGCGGTGATGCTCATCACCAGCGCTTGGCCCAGCACCATCATGCCCTTTTACTCCATGAATTACAGCCGCCTGTTCACCGATTTCATCGACAGTTTGCAGATGCCCGTCAAACCTTGACCTCCCGGGGCAGGTCATTTGAAATATTCTCGGTGGCCCATGGTTTGTGGGGACCGCCTCTTTTTAGCAAACCGACGGATGACTGAATTGGCGAATGCGTTCTGCCGTGCCGGGATGACTGTCCAACAACCCTGTCTCTGATGGATGTCGGTCGAGGCGACGCAAAATGTCTGCAAAGCGTTGTGGAGCAATGCAGCTTTCGTTCAAAGAACGCCAAGCATGATCATCGGCTTCTCGCTCCATTGTGCGCGAGTAGCCCGATTGCAGCAGCACAGCAGGCAAGCCCGAGGCCAGGTCCGAGACACTGCCTAAGTCGCCAGTCAACACCACCAAGATGGCCCCTGCCCCCATGGTTTGCAAGGCCATGCGCAGGCCGTGACGCTCTTGCACATGCCCCAACTCGTGGACCAACACAGCGAGGATTTCTTCGTCGTGCTGGGCGAGTTTGACCAACTCGTCGGTCATCACCATGGTGCCGCCGGGTAGGGCCAAGGCATTGGCACCGATGCGTCCGCCTTGGCGAAATTCAAGCTGATAGGCTGGACATGTGGTGCGTAGGCACAATGCCTTGAGCTGTGCAACCAAGGCTTGTTGCCGCTCTGCAGGCAATTGCGAAGCGGAAAACACGCGATCAAGAATCGCCAAAGATTGGCGCCCCACTGTGGCCTCCATGGCAGCAGGCGTGATCGCGGCCACCTGCTGCGCTGCAACCGGCACCCCCCAGCGCAGACCGCTGTAGACCATCCCCGCAGCCAACACCAGTGCCGCTAAAACGAAACGCATGCGCCCTTCGATCAACCCGGCCCAACGCTCCAGCACATCGCCTTCAGCATGCTTCCAAAGTGCACCCAAACGGCGGTCATGCACACGAAACACCCCCCCATCAGGCAGGTGGATCAGTGCATGGGTTTGGCCGATGGCGGGGTCCCAGCGCACGCTGACCAGAGGCTGGCGACCTTGGGCACTTTCAGCACTCCAGTGCAGCTCGCCATCTGCGATGTGCAAGATAACCGCATGCGCACGCGCACTGCGGCCATCAAAATACTCGGCCTCAAACGAGGAAGAGGTCTCGCTCACAGCACGCCGGCACTGACATCAAAGGCATCAGCCAACTCGGACCCAGTGGCACCGGCCGTCAAGGCTTGACCGCCCGAAAAGGCTTCCAGAGATTGAGCAGTTTGGAGGTTCAATTGAGCAGCGCGATAGCGGGCCAAACGCACGCGTGCCCAAGGGTAATAAATGCCAACGGTAATGCCCATCAAGAATACATTGGAGATGTACAACCAGCACAAACTGCGGGCACGCAAACGGCTTTCGAAGCCCACATCACCGATGTGTGTGCCGCCGTAAGTGAGGTTGCCCAGTCGGGCCATGAGGTAGCTGCCCAAAATCAACATGATGGCGTAAAACAAGAAAGGGGCCAGTCCAATCATAAAAACGGCCATCAGTGGGCTCGACTCTCTCATCAAGTAACCCACCACACCCAAAGCCACGGGCACCAAAAACAAACCCAAAGCCTTGAGGTAAATTTTTTGGAACGGCTTGAGATCGCCTTCGTAACGCGCCTTTGTGCTGCCATAGAGGGTGTTGTCAATCACAAAACGAGTGCTGCGGTAGCTCAGGTAAGGCAGGATAAGGCCCAGGGTGGGTACGATCAACAAAGGCCAAAACAGATTGACCTTGTAAGACTCAGACACCGTGCCAGTGAAGTCAAAGCGAATGCCTCGGTACGCGCTCATGCGGGCATTGAAGCGCAAACCGGCGACCATGAGAAAGGGTGAGGCCAAAAACAACACGACCAACAAGCCCACGCCGAGCAAAGGCATGAAATGGGTGGATAAGGCATAGGCCACAACTGCCGCCCACGCAATCAAGTGCCCTTTGAGCAGTTGCATGGGTTGCGCTAAGTAGCTGAACGACTGGCCATCGACCACCGTATGACCATAAAACCAGCGCTTGGTGCGCACTTTGGCCCAAGCGGAGTACAGGCCGAGGGTGAGGATGCTCAACAAAATGTTGACGATCCATATCCGGAAATACTCGCCACCGGTGCCGGTGAAGCTGAAGGGATAAGAATTTTTCGTGGTCATGACCGCTCCTGCTGTTATGGTGACCCTATGATGTGTATGAGCAATTATCACAGTTGATTTGGATTCTTTTGGGTTCAATATCGGATTTACTCATGCGGACACCCCTGCCCTTCATCGCCCCCGAAGTTTTTGACAACGCCGACACGGCCTTGGCCCGCGTGCAGGCGATTTACGAGCAGAGCGTGGTGCACCTGCGCCGGGCCATGCAACACTTTGTGGCAGGCGAAGACATTCAAGACCGTGTGCGCGCCTGCTACCCCTATGTGCGCATTGAAACCGCAACCGACTGGACGCCTCCGGATGACACCGAGGCCGATTTGCTGAGCTTTGGCTTTGTGGCCAGCGCGGGGGTTTACGCCACCACCCTAACCCGCCCGGATCTGTTTGCGCACTACCTGCGTGCGCAGTTTGAGCTGCTGATCCTCAACCACGGCGTGCGCCTAGAGGTGGGCACCAGCAAGGAGCCGATGCCAGTGCATTTTTCGTTTGCCGAAAACGAGCACATGGAAGGCGAAATGAGCGCCACGCGCCGAGCCCGCCTGCGCGATGTGTTTGATCTGCCAGACCTGACGGCCATGGACGACAGCATTGCCAACGGCACTTGGCGTGGGGCTCAGGGGCAAGCCCTGCCTTTGTCCTTGTTCACGGGGGCTCGCACCGACTATTCTTTGCACCGCTTGCGCCACTACAGCGGCACCAGCCCTGTGCATTTCCAGAACTATGTCCTGTTCACCAATTACCAGTTTTATATCGATGAGTTCATCGCCCTTGGCCGCGCCGAGATGGCCAAGGCGGACAGCCCTTATGTGGCGTTTGTGGAACCTGGCAATGTGGTCACACGGCGGGTGGGGCTGCCTGCCGAAGCTGCCGATGCGCTGGGCCAGATGCCGCCTCGTACGCCCCAAATGCCCGGCTACCACCTGGTGGGCGAAGGGCACAGCGGCATCACCATGGTCAACATCGGCGTGGGCCCCGCCAACGCCAAAAACATCACCGACCACATTGCCGTGCTGCGCCCACACACCTGGCTGATGGTCGGCCACTGTGCGGGCCTGCGCACCACACAGCAGTTGGGTGACTACGTGCTGGCGCACGCCTATGTGCGCGAAGACCACGTACTCGACGAAGAACTTCCGCTGTGGGTGCCGATCCCCGCACTGGCCGAAATTCAGGTGGCCCTCGAAAAAGCCGTCGAAGAAATCACAGGCTGCCACGGCCCCGACCTCAAGCGGATCATGCGCACCGGCACTGTGGCGAGCACCGACAACCGCAACTGGGAGCTGCTGCCCGACAACACCCCGCAACGCCGCTTCAGTCAGAGCCGCGCGGTGGCACTCGACATGGAAAGCGCCACGATTGCGGCCAACGGCTTTCGCTTTCGGGTGCCCTACGGCACGCTGCTGTGCGTGAGCGACAAACCACTGCACGGCGAGATCAAGCTGCCGGGCATGGCCAATCACTTCTACCGCGAACGGGTCAACCAGCATTTGCAAATCGGCATTCGCGCACTCGAGTTGCTGCGCGCCGCAGGCCCAGCCCAATTGCACAGCCGCAAGCTGCGCAGCTTTGCAGAGGTCGCTTTCCAGTAAGCCCGAACCCGGCCATGACCCTGGTCCTGCTCAATCCCCATGCGCAAGGCGGCCGCGCTGCTCGTCGCGTTCCGGCCCTGCGCGCGTGGCTGGCCGCGCATGCGCCGGATGCACAACTGGCCGCCCCCGATGCCCTTCAGGATAGCGTCGCGCTGCTGCAGTCGCTGCCCGAAGGCAGCCGCGTGGTGGTGGTGGGTGGCGACGGCACGCTGAACTGCTGGCTGCCCACCCTGCTGGCGAGACGGCTCAAGGTCGGGCTGGTACCCATGGGCAGCGGCAACGACAGTGCCCGCGCATGGGGCGTCTATGGTCTGACCTGGGCACAAGCCCTGACGCTGGCACTGCAAGGCCCCGCGCAAGCCATCGACACCGGCCTGGCCCACTGGCGCGATCTGCAAGGCCAAACGCACGAGACCCCTTTTCTGTCGAGCCTGACCGCCGGTTTTGACTCGGCAGTCGGGCTGCGCGCCCTGAACGGCCCAAGCTGGCTGCGCGGCTTGCCACGTTACCTGTGGGCCACGCTGCACGAGCTGATCCACCTACGCCACTGGGACCTGACACTGCACAGCGATGGACAGTTGAAACACCAGGGCACCAGCCTCTTTGCCTCCAGCCTGAACACCCCAACCTTTGGCTCAGGTATGCCCGCTGTGCCCCACGCGCAATTGACCGATGGCCGACTGGATGCATTGCTGGCGGGCACGTTTGGCCGACTGGAGGCGCTGCTCATGCTGCCGCGGCTGTTGATTGGCCAACACTTGGGTCACCCTCGCATCGCCAGTTCGCCCTATCGGCAGCTGGACATCGCCTGCGCACAAGGCGTACCCTTGGCCGCTGATGGAGAATACTTGGGTGAAGCCCAGCATGTCAGCATCCACTGCCTGGCTGCGAGCTTGCAGGTGGTGCGCCGATGATGCCCGTCAGCACCAAGCCTGCTTCACACCCGTTTTAGCGTTCTGTGTCACAGTGCGCCCATTGACTTTTAAATCTGACCGCTCATGAAAATACTGTTTGTTGCCGACCCGCTCGAATCCTTCAAGATTTACAAAGACACCACTTTTTCGATGATGCGCGAGGCGCAAAAGCGCGGACACCTGGTCGTGGCGTGCGAGATGACCGATGTGCGCTGGCAGCAAGGCGAAGCGGTATCGGCGCAGGTACGCGAAATCCGTCTGACGGGTGACCCCATGACTTGGTTCTTAGAAACCGGCACCGGCCGTGCCGCATTGAAAGATTTTGCCGCAGTGGTCATGCGCAAAGACCCGCCCTTTGACAGCGAATATTTTTACGCCACCCACCTGTTGGGCCAAGCCGAGCGCGAAGGTGCCAAGGTGTTCAACAGCCCTGCCGCGCTGCGCGACCACCCCGAAAAACTCGCCATCATGGAGTTTCCACAATTCATTGCGCCCACCCTGGTCACACGCAACGAGTCGGACATCCGCGAGTTCCATGCCACGCACGGTGACATCATTTTGAAACCGCTGGACGGCATGGGCGGGATGGGCATTTTCAAGGTCGGTGCCGACGGCCTGAACCTGGGCGCGATCATCGAAACCCTGAATCAAGGTGGCGCCCAGACGGTGATGGTGCAGAAGTTTTTGCCGGGCATTGCGCAAGGCGACAAACGCGTGCTGCTGATCGGTGGCAAGCCCGTGCCGTTTTGCCTGGCCCGCATCCCGCAGGGCGGCGAAGTGCGTGGCAATCTGGCCGCTGGCGGCAAAGGCGTGGCCCAACCCATATCAGCGCGTGACCGCGAAATCGCCGAGGCCCTCGGCCCCATTTTGTTTGCACGCGGCCTGATGCTGGTGGGGCTGGACATCATTGGCGACAGCCTGACCGAAATCAACGTCACCAGCCCGACCTGCTTTCAGGAAATCACCGACCAGATGGGTTGCGATGTGGCAGCGTTGTTCATGGACGCGGTGGAAGCCGCACTTTAAACGCTGCAACGTCAAGCCCGCTCGAACCGGCCATCGGGCCTGAAGTCCAACCTACGCGTTCAGACCCCCGTCCTCAAACGCATACAAGCGGCCAGGCTCAAAAGCGACCCAGTTTTCGTCGGTGGTCAGCGGTTGCGTGACCACCACCGCCACGCGGTCACTCTCACGGGTGTGGTCCGCAAAATTGACACTCAAATCCTCATCACTGAGCGTGGCCCGGTTGAACGGGTGCCTGCGCAGCACATAGTGCAGATGCGTGCTGGCGTGCGACCACAGGGCTTGCCCGTTGGACAGCAAAAAGTTGAACGTACCTTGCTTGGCGATCTGTGGCACGAGCTCGCGCAAGGTGCAACTGAGTTCTGCCACACTGGGCACGCTGGCGTGCGATTTGGCCAGCTCTTGCATGAGCCAACAAAACGCCCGCTCGCTGTCGGTCTGCCCCACGGGCTTGAAGCTGCCGTGCAGGTGCGGCGCATAGTCCACCAAATTGCCGTTGTGCGCAAACACCCAGTAGCGCCCCCACAGTTCACGCACAAAGGGGTGGCAGTTTTCCAGACTCACCTCGCCCTGCGTCGCCTTGCGGATATGGGCAATGACGTTGCGGCTTTTGATTGGATAACGTCGAATCAACTCCGCCACAGGCGAGCTGCTGGCGCTTTGGTGATCCACAAAATGCCGAACGCCTTGGCCTTCAAAAAAAGCGATGCCCCAGCCGTCACTGTGGTGGTCGGTGATGCCACCACGCTGCGCAAAGCCGCTGAAGCTGAAAGTCACATCGGTGGGAGTATTGCAGTTCATGCCGAGCAGTTGGCACATGGTTCAGTCTTTCTTCGCAATCGTTTGAGCTTCACCCATTTTCCAGGCAGCCAACAAGGCCAAGGCGGTCATGGTCGCCAAAAACACAAAGGTCTCGTTGAAGGCCCGCAAATCAGCACCGCCCTGTCCGCTGGCCGACAAGGCATAAACCGCCAGTCGCCACTCCAGCACGATGGCGCAAATGCTCACGCCCGCCGCACCTCCCAGCATGCGCACAAAACCAATCACGCTCGACGCCTGCGGGATCAGGTCTTTGGGTAAACCCCGCATCGCACCCAGGTTGAGTGAAGGCAAGATGAAACCTAGGCCAATGCGCCCGAGGATCACCAAAATCCAAAGCAGCACCAAGCCTGCGGCCGGATGGACCAAGGGCATGAGCGCAAACGACAGCGCCAGCAAAGCCAGGCCCCAGCTCACCCAATGGGCGGGCGGCATGCGGTGCGACAAACGCCCCACGGTCGCGATGGTCACGGCCAGCAAAATGCCTGCTGGCAACAAGGCCGCGCCAATGTAGGAGGGTGACAGCCGCAAGCCCATTTGCATGTAGACCGGCAGCAAATAGGTCGAGCCAAACAGCGCAATGCCGTAGGTGAACGACACCAGTGCCCCCATGGCGAAATGGCGGTGGCCAAATACCTGCAGGTTCATGAGCGGACCGCGCCTTGCTTGGCGGACTTGCCCTTTTCGGCCGAAAGATGTGCGTCGCATGCGCTCCCCCGGCTGCAGCAAATGCCGCTGCCAGGCCACAAACACCGCCATGCCCACGCCCGCCAGCACCAGCAGGGTCACAGCCACCGTGTGGTCGTCACCGCGCAACTGCACGAGGCCATTGAGCAGCATCAAGGTGGAGACGCTGGCCAGCGCCAGCCCAAACCAATCCAAGCCCGGGCTGTCGGCATCGGCCTGCACACCGCCCGGGGCCGAGGTGGGCACATAGCGACGCGACAGCCACAGCGCCACCATGGCCAACGGCACCACCATGAAAAAAATCGAGCGCCAGCCGAACACATCGACCAACACGCCGCCGATGCTGGGGCCAATGGCCGGGGCCAGCACCACGCCCATGCCAAACAAGCCGCTGGCGCGGCCCTGCTCTTCGGACGCAAAGGCCCTCAAGATGATGATGGCCGGAATAGGCTGCACCACACCCGCAGCCAGGCCTTCAGCCACGCGCGCCGCCAAAACCCAAGGAAAATCGTTGGCCAAACCGCCCACCACGCCGCCGCCCAGCAGCAGCCACATGCAGACTTCGTAGACCCGGCGGTAGCCGTAGCGCGACAGCAGCCAAGGCGTGGTGAGCATGGACACCGTCATCGCGACCATGAAGCCCGAGGTGACCCACTGCACCCGGCTTTGGCCCAGGGTGAAGTGCTGGCTCATGTCGGGGATGGCCACGTTCATGATGGTGGACGACATGACAGCCGCCATGGAGCCCAGCATCACCGACAGCAACAACAACCAGCGGTGCCGCTCGCCATAACGCGCTTGCAGCGCCTGCAGGCTGTGGGGGCCTTGGGCCTGGGTCATGTGCGCCCCGTCTGCAACGCGTCTTGCGACGTGTCGTGGGACTTGGCCACACAAGCCGCGCAAATGCAAGCCTTCTTGCGCGCCGCCTCGGGCACCTGTTTCAGCAAATCGGCGCTGAAGGTCACCAACGTACACCAGCAGGGGCCAGATGACGCCTGGCCCGGCGTCGCCATGGCGCAGGCGTTATGCTGCCCGCACAAGGGGCATCGGCAAGGATCAATGGCAAGCTGCGTCATGACCGAGATCAATCAGTCCTTGCCCTGCCGACGGCGCTGCGCGTCACGCCACAGGCGAATGACCAACACCGCCAGAGGCCCGGTGTGCAAGAAGAAGTCAAAGATGTCGATGGGTTTGCTCAACGTGCCGTCCAACAGCATGCGCCATTTTTCGGTCAAGTGAGGCTCGGGCACAAAAGGAGCTCCCGCCAAGTACAGGGCGATGCCCACCAACCACAACATCGGAATCCGATCAATCCAGCGCATCGCGCCCTCCTCAAAGCACCATTTTCAACCATGCACAGCAAAACGGCTCCCGAAGGAGCCGTTTTTAAGCATCGGCCCTTGTCAGAGCCCTGCGCTTTCAGGCCGCTTTGACCTTCAGGCGCCAAGCATGCAGCAGCGGCTCGGTGTAACCGGAGGGTTGAGCCTTGCCTTTGAAGACCAGATCGCAAGCCGCTTTGTAAGCCGCCGACTTGGCGAAATTGCCTGCCATGGGCTGGTAAGCCGCGTCGCCCGCGTTTTGCGCGTCCACCACAGCGGCCATCCGCTCCATGGTTTGCTTGACTTGCTTTTCGGTCACCACACCGTGCTGCATCCAGTTGGCCATGTGCTGGCTGCTGATGCGCAGCGTGGCGCGGTCTTCCATCAGGCCCACGCCGTTGATGTCGGGCACTTTGGAGCAGCCCACGCCCTGGTC
>JACCDW011191115.1_pt1 | contig 10552 bp, 8 predicted proteins | sample 7449781 | NCBI WGS metagenome assembly JACCDW01 (sample SAMN15323449, study PRJNA562643) | freshwater metagenome | isolation source: river surface water | place: USA:Blue River Watershed | collected 2017-08-18
ACCTGTTGGGCCTGTTATGCCTGTTGCACCAGTAGGACCTGTATTGCCAGTAGAAGCAACACCTGTTGGGCCTGTTATGCCTGTTGCACCAGTAGGACCTGTTATGCCTGTTGCACCTGTAGGACCAGTAGGGCCTGTTCTGCCTGTTGTACCAGTAGGGCCTGTATTACCTGTAGATGCAAAACCTGTTGGGCCTGTTATGCCTGTTGCACCAGTTGGGCCTGTATTGCCTGTTGATGCAAAACCAGTTGGGCCTGTTATGCCTGTTGCACCTGTAGGGCCTGTATTACCTGTAGATGCAAAACCAGTTGGGCCTGTTATGCCTGTTGCACCTGTAGGGCCTGTAAGACCTGTTGATCCAATACCTGTTGGGCCTGTTATGCCTGTTGCACCAGTTGGGCCTGTATTACCTGTTGATGCAACACCTGTTGGGCCTGTTATGCCTGTTATGCCTGTTGGACCAGTAGGGCCTGTAAGACCTGTTGATCCAATACCTGTTGGGCCTGTTGTTCCAGTAGGGCCTGTTGATGCAAAACCTGTAGGGCCTGTTGGACCATCAATACCATCAAGATTCATGTTATAAATATATGTACCTACAAAACTACCACGTATATTAGTAATATTAGTAATAATTGTATTACCATTTGTTTTATTATAACTGGATATTGTGCCCTCAAAACTATTAGATTCATCTGATTGTCTTGTAACTAATACACTATTACCTGTTATATATGCCAATCCAGAAGCTACTTGGAAACTTACTGTACCTGAAGTTGGATCTATAGAATATGTTGAAGTAGTTGATGTATTAAAACGATCACCAGGAGAACCTGTCATACCAGTATGACCTGTAAAACCAGTAGGACCTGTTGGACCTGTTGGGCCATCGATACCGTCTAAATTTATATTATATACAACATCAATGGCAGGGAAAGTACCTTGTATGTTTGTAATATTAATTAGTTCTAATTTACCTGTAGATGTATTATAAGTCTTTACTGTTGCTTCAAATCTAACAGTAGAACTAATACTATATATAACAACAACTGAATTACCTGGAATATATGCTAGTTGAGTTGCTACATTAAAACTAATATCTTGTCCTTGAATAGGATTAATAGTAATAGGAGTTGATGCTGTTAAATATCTATCACCTGGTAGGCCTGTTGCACCAGTTGGGCCTGTAGGACCTGTATGGCCTGTTGCGCCTGTTGTGCCTGTTACACCTGTTGAGCCTGTTACGCCTGTTGGGCCTGTTGAACCTGTATGGCCTGTTAGACCAGTAGAACCTGTATTACCTGTGTGGCCTGTAATACCTGTTGAACCTGTTGTACCTGTAATGCCAGTAGGGCCTGTTGTACCTGTATGGCCTGTTGGGCCTATTGGGCCTGTTGTACCTGTTAGACCAGTAGAACCTGTATTACCTGTAGAACCTGTTGTACCAGTAGAACCTGTTGTACCTGTTGTACCTGTAGGGCCTGTTGTACCTGTATTACCTGTAGGGCCTGTTGAGCCTGTTGTACCTGTAGAACCTGTATGGCCTGTTGAGCCTGTTGTGCCAGTAGGGCCTGTATTACCTGTATTACCTGTTACACCTGTTTGGCCTGTTGGGCCTGTTGCACCTGTTGATGCAACACCTGTAGGGCCTGTAATGCCAGTATGGCCTGTTGTACCAGTAGGGCCTGTTGCGCCTGTTGCGCCTGTTGTGCCTGTTGTACCTGTTGTACCTGTTGTACCTGTACTACCAGTTGTACCTGTTAGACCAGTAGAACCTGTATTACCTGTATTACCTGTTACACCTGTTTGGCCAGTAGGACCTGTTGCACCTGTTGATGATACACCAGTAGGGCCTGTTAAGCCAGTAGAACCAGTTGTGCCAGTTGTACCTGTATTACCAGTTGTACCTGTAATGCCAGTAGGGCCTGTATTGCCAGTAAGGCCTGTATTGCCGATTACACCAGTAGGGCCTGTAATGCCAGTAGGACCTGTTGTACCTGTATTACCTGTTATACCTGTTTGGCCTGTTGAGCCAGTAGACCCTGTAGAGCCTGTTGTACCTGTATTACCTGTATTACCTGTTGAACCTGTTGTACCTGTTGAACCAGTTCTACCTGTAAAACCAGTTGTACCAGTAGGGCCTGTATTGCCTGTAGAGCCAGTTGTGCCTGTGGGTCCATCAACGCCATCCAAATTAATATTATATACTTGTGAAGATCCAAAAGTACCTGTAACATTTCTTAAATTAAAAATTTCAATATAACCTGTGGTTTTATTATAAGAATAAACTATGCCTTCTAAATAATTTACTAATGGATTACTAGCTTGATTTATAATAACTGAATTACCAGGAATATAAGCTAAATTAGGAGCAACATTAAAACTTATATCAGTTGCATTGTATGGATCAATACTTTTAGCTACACTGGATGTTAAATATTTATCACCTGCCTGGCCAGTAGCACCTGTACTACCAGTTCTACCGGTATCTCCTGTTAAACCTGTGTAACCAGTATAGCCAGTGGGACCTGTACTGCCTGTATTTGCAACTCTTTGATTATCAAGCCAGAGATTATTACTATCAGAACTATTTACCCAAAGTGTTCCTGCACTAACATATGGATTACTTGCTTGTGGATCCAATTGAATATAAATAGGATCAATACCACCAGCTACATATAATTTACCTAAACCACCTGATGCTGTAGGATCAAATGTTAAACCTGTTGCACCAGTAAGAATGCCCCCTTGTACAAAAAGAAGTTGACCATTATCTATACCTGAAATATCTAGGCTGCTGCCTGAACCAGATGGACCAGTAGGGCCTGTAGCTCCATTACCTCCATCACCTCCTCCACAACACCCACATGCCAATGGTGATGTACAAGGTACACTTAATGATAAACATTGTAAAACTTTCATTAAGTCACCAGAGTCCATTGTATCAATGTAGTCTCTGTAATATATAAATGAATAAAATAATAAGCTTTATACTTGTTAATTTATTAATTATTCATAGTATTACAGTTTACTTTTCGTATTATTTCTCTATAATTTTTTGTTTGACATATACTTGTAGGTGTTTCTGTATTTGTATACTCATCAGTAGCTGATGGATTTACTTTTGGTAAAAGTATTTCCTTGTAGGAAGTAGGTTCACATACTTCAGTTGGTGTATCTGTTACTTTCGTTTGGAAACGTTTCCAATTTGCAGCTGCAGGTATAACAATCTGTGTTTTAAATGTTGAACACTGTGTAATATTATTAGATTGAACTTCAGATTTATATTTTGTACAGGTATTATTTTGTATAAGTGAATATATATATTGACCTGCGTTCATACTTACTTGTAGAAGTTATATTTTATTTTAGCAATGTGCGGAATCTGGGCTTGTCTGGGTTATTGTTCTGGCAGTGATGCTTCTGAATGCACATCTAAACTTTTACCTCGTGGTCCCGAGCAACTAAAAGTTCTGGCAGTTTCAGATACAATTCATCTGGGATTTACTCGTCTGGCCATCAATGGTTTACATGAGGAAGGGATGCAACCCATGACTTTTATGGATGGTGATTCTAAAATTACCTGGATTTGCAATGGTGAGATTTACAACTGGTTAGATCTGGCATCTAGATTTGGTTTACGCAAAGGTATTAGTGATTGTAGCATTCTGGGTGAGCTCTGGACCAAGCTAGACCGTAAAGCAGAAGTATTTTTTAGAGCTCTTGATGGTGTATTTTCTATTATCTTATATGATGGTAAAACTAATAGTGTAGTTATTGGTCGTGATCCATATGGCGTTCGTCCTTTATTCACTGCTGCAAATCTAATTAGTAAGCAAATCTTCTTTGCAAGTGAAATGAAGGCATTGTATAATGCACCAGATCAAATTACTGTATTTTTACCTGGGCATTACATGACTTATAGTGTGTTAGATTCTGGCTTTGTACAAACAAGTTATGCTCCTTATCACACTGTTCCCTGGCTAAAGAATCCTATCTGGTCATCAAGTTATTCTGGTGGTCTAGATCTGGCCTGTCAGGCTGTACGTGAAAGTCTCAAAGCTGCTGTAAAGAAACGTCTGATGACTGAAAGGCCATGTGCTGCTTTGCTGAGTGGTGGAATTGATTCATCTTTGATTTGTTCTCTGGTCTCTTCTGAATTAAAAGCTCTGGGCAAACCCGCTTTAAAAACATTCTCTATCGGTTTCCCTGGCAGCCCAGATTTGCTATATGCCAGAAAAGTTGCTGAACACATCGGCTCAGAACACACAGAAATTATTTCAAGCCCAGATGAATTCTTTAATGCCATCCCAGAAGTGATTAAAGCAATTGAATCTTACGATATTACAACTGTAAGAGCATCTGTAGGTAATTGGTTAATATGTAAAGAAATTGCTAAAAGGACAGATTGTAAAGTAGTATTTAATGGTGATGGTTCAGATGAAGTATTTGGTTCATATCTGTATTTTTTCAGGGCACCATCTGATGAAGAATTTGAAGCTGAAAGTAGTAGGCTTTTAGAGGATATTCACCTATATGACGTATTACGTTCAGACAGGTCAATATCTTCTCATGGTTTAGAAGCCAGAACTCCATTTTTAGATAAACAATTTGTATCTGTTGCCAGGGGTGTTGCAACTGAATGGAGAAGACCCAGAAGGGCTACGTTAGCCATGGAACGCTCTTCTGGTGAAATTGATAATGGCCAGGTAGAGAAGTGGATTTTAAGAAAAGCATTTTCTGGCACAAATGCTTTACCAGATGAAGTGTTATGGAGACAAAAAGAGGCATTTAGTGATGGTGTATCTAATGCAGAAAAATCATGGTACAAAGAAATTGCAGATAGAGTGATTTCTGGAAAAGAACCCAGAACATACACACATCTACCACCCCAGACACCAGAAGCACAATACTACAGGGATATATTTACAGATATCTATGGTGAAAAATGTACTAAGATTTTAAAATATTTCTGGATGCCAAAATGGTCTGGTGAAACAAAAGATCCCAGTGCCAGAACTCTTTCTATTTATGCTTCCAGCAGCAGCAAGTAGTAGTTGTTACAGGTACAGGTTCTCTTATACCTAGTTCATTCCACTGATCAATTGTATAATCATCACTCATAGATTTGTTACAACGAGAACAAATAGGGCGCAGATTGTCTATTGTCGAACTACCACCTTTGCTATGTGGAATATTATGACCTACTTCATAATCAAATGGAGTAATTTTATTTGTACACCATACGACAGTACATTTACTTTCATATTGTGTACCAATGTATCTTCTCCAAACTTCTTCACGTAGTGCTTTTGGTAAAGTAGACCTTTTAGTTACAGTTACAGCTTTTGGTTTTGGTGCAAGTATGTCAAGTTTGGTTGGTCTACGTCCTCTTTTCATTTTACTTCTATAAGTAATTTGCTCTTATATAGTTTTATTAAATAAAATTGAGTATCAAATTTACAAATATAAAGAATGCAACCAGATTTTAACCCAGAATGGAAATCATTATTAGTGAAGCAACTCTCTTTAAGAAGGCAATTGATGCCATTAAAGAATTCCTACCTGTAACTGAAATGAATGTAAGTTCTGATGGTCTACGTATTAATGGTATGGATACAAGTCATATTTGCTTTATTGACTTCTTTCTGTCAGCAGAAGAATGTGATTCCATTTCTTGCACTGAACCAATTTCACTAGGTATTTCTACAGGTATTATTACAAAAGTACTATCTGCAGCTACAACTGGTTCTGATAGTATTACACTATCTGTATCTGAGGAATCTGATAAGCTAGGTCTATCTGTAAAGAATGATACAACAGGTCGTCGTGCTGAGTTTGAACTGCCACTTATGGATCTAAATGAAAACTCTATTCAGCTACCTGATATGGAATATTCTGCAAATGTAAAAGCAAAGACATCTGATATTGCTAGTTTGGCAAAAGATGTTGGTCTCTTTGGTGATGTAGGTGAACTTAAACTAAATGCAGATGGATTTCATATTTCAGTAACAAGTGAAAATGGTTCAGCAAATGTAACACTAGATAATACGGATGAACGCGAGATGACACTTGAAGAGGAAGAGGTTACAGTGAAATATTCAATCAAGTATATTCAAAATATTCTACGAGGCGGTGCATCACTTGCATCAACTGCTGATCTATCTTTTGAGGATGGTAAGCCTCTTCGTGCAATCTTCCGTTTTGGTAAAAATAGTCACTTTACAGCCTATCTAGCTCCACGTATTGAGGATTAGGAAACTATTAATTTACAATATTTGATACAAATAGAGTATAGTCTCAGATGGCAGGATTAATAGGTGATATTTTTAACTATGTACTCATTGCTGCAATAGTATTTGGTATTGTCTATCTGTTTATGAATGTAAAGAGGATGATGGAGGGTTTTGAGGATAAGGAGGAAGACGATAAACATGAAGAACAAGAGGGCTTTTTTGGTGGTGTAGTACGTGGTGCTGGACACCCTGATTGCCTCCGGACTTTGGACAGTGCTGCAAGAGTACTAGATGCTTTTAAGGGCAAGATGTCTAGTGTTGAAGAGGGTGCTGATGATTTTTCTGAGCTGCAGCTTATTCTAAGCAAACTGGCTTGTCTGAAAAAAGATCTGATGAGTCCTTCTGGTATTGTTGAAGCCACACGCTACCAGCCTTATGCCACTTCTCATGATATTGAACCTGTAGCAGAGATTACTGCAACTTGCTTAAATCACACTATTCCTTCTCGTGATCTTGACATTGCTTTTGGTAAATGGCGTGATAGGGGTAATCAGCTGATTCGTCGTCTGTGCACAGCTGCTGGTCTGAAGGAAGCTGAAGTTAAATCAGTAGAAGCAAACTTTAAATCTGCCTGGGAAGATGTATATCAGGTATCAAAGGGCCGCTGTCTACAAACTGTTGATGAAGGTAAGGGTGTAGCACTTGTAGCAGGTGTTTCTGAACCTGGTGCAAGTGAATATGGTGCTGCTAACCTTTATTTCGGTGGATGGAGTACAAGTTTTTAAAAAGTAAAACTTTTCAATAAATTATTATTAAAATATTAATATATTTAATAATATTATTATTCATACTTAGCTAATATATTCCATTTTTCTGTTGCTAAACAATTCCATCCATCATAATACATATAGAATGCAGAAATAAATGCATATGGTAATAGTATATTATTATTAATAATATCTGATAAAAAATCTCCTAATAATTTATATCTTTTATTAATTTTTTCTGGCATAGACTTTTCAGATTCTGGTACATAATCATCTGGATTCCATCTAATAAAATATACTGGTAATCCTCCAAATAAATTACCTATATTAATCATGCGAGTTTGTTCACAACTACAATTTCTATCCTTATGCTGATTTTCATCACATTCAATAATAATTACTCTATCAGTTAGTTCAAAAACCCTATCTGGTCTTTCTTTACCACATACACCCCTATCTATAATTTTATCGGTAGATGTACCATTTAATTTACGTGAATCAAGATAATTTAATAGGGCATTTTGTTTAGCCAATCTAACAGAATTAAAAACAATAGGATTGCAATATTCACATTTATTATCTTTATCAAGTACCATAACTAAATGACATGATATACACTCTCGTTCAATTAAATTCTGTTCATGCTCAAGTTTATGTTCTTCGCAATGCAAAGCCATATAATTAACTCCATATACAGCTTGTTTACTACATACTTTGCATTTTTTATTTGGTCTTTTAATCATTCCTGGCTTTCTATGTGTAAAACAACTACTTGGTTTATTACCTGAAATACCATATATAGCTCTTTTAGTACACATATTACACATAGGATTATGTACATCAACCATACTGTCTTCTGAATGTAGTTTGCAATATTTACCTTTTTCTCCAATATTATTATAAGCAGGATTTATTATTTTACAACCTTCAAATACACATCGTTTATTGATACAATCTACCATATCTTTTGTACTATGTTTTTTACAATATTGAGGCTTATCACCAGGTTTTCCAAAACTTGAGACTATTTTACATTCTTCATATAAACATAATCTTGCTGTAATATTTATCATACCATCTAATTGATGCCTTTTACAAAATCGCCCTTTTCCATTTTTAAAATCAAAAGATGCTACTATATTACACCCTACTTGTTCACATCTTTTCTTTGTTGTAATATCACACATATCTTTTGATTTATGATCTTTGCAATATTCTGGTTTGCATCCAGGTTTTCCAAATATTGGCCTAGTTTTGCAACCATCATATTTACATATAGGGTGTTTCACGTCTATCATATCTGATGTTTTATGAACAAAACAAAATTTTCCTATTCCTCCAGGAATATCAAATATTGGATTTATAACAGTACAACCTTCAATTTCACATGTTTTATGTTTTAAATTGATCATATCTTTAGTGCTATGCTTTTTACAAAATCTTTCTTTCTCGCCTATTAAACCAAATGATGGTGATATTGATTTACACCCATCATATGCGCATATATTTTTATTAGGATATATTCTAACCATATCTGATGTCGCATGTGTTGAACATCTTGATGTTTTTTCACCCAATAATCCAAAATGTGTTCGCTTATTACATGAATCAATAGGGCAAAATCTAGACATATTTTATATACTTATAATAATATTTAAATTATTTTTATAAATGATAAAAAAATTGATCAAACACATTTACAAAAAAGAATCCAACCCAAGTCAATACAATAACCCAAAATGTCTAAGGAAGCAGCAACAAAGCTTATGGCAAAGATGTCAGAGCATCCTCTCTTCTATGAGGCATATCAGTATCATATGTATTATATTAATCTTCTAAACCTTGTTATTAATGAAAAGCCATTGACAGAAGATAACTATAATACTCTTACAGGTATTCTAAAGAAAGATATTGCCTATAAGGAAGCACATAGTGCAGAAGCTGAGATTCTGCTGAATTGTCTGTCTAAGTAAGATATTAATGCAAAATTTGATAAAAAATATATATGTATTTTTATCAAACTGTAATCAAAATGGCAAAGGAAGCAGCAACCCTACTAGCAAAAATGAAACTAGATAATATGTATGATGATATTGCACAACGTTATAGATATTATCTAAATCTACTAGATCTTATTATTACTGAAAAACCTATGACACAAGAAAATTATACTACTCTAATTGAAGAACTAATAGCTGATGGTAATAGCAATAAATCTTATAGTAAAGAAGCAGCTGAACTGCTTAATGCAATACTAAAGTAGCATATCATGTAGTGTTTGAATAGTTGTAAGAGTTACACTACCAATATCTTCTTTATCTTCTACAATTGTAAAGATTTGTTCATGTAGAAGTTCTTGGTATTGTTTGTAGTTGAAACTTTTTTCTTTTGCCAGACAGAGGACTGAAATGAATTTATCATTTGGATTGATTTCAAGCTTTTTCTCTTTGAGTTGATTTACTGTTTTAATGAAAGCTTCAAGTTCTGCTTTAGGAATTGCTGATTCTCTATCTTTGCACTGAATGCTAATCCAAATAGATCTATCGCCTAGCTTCAGTTCACCCAGAGTATCAATGGCTTCTCCTTCCAAATCATTTGTTGCACTAATAGTTGCATCGCTATGATTCCATTTTACTTCTTTGATTTCAGATGAAACTTTTTCGGCAACAGCAGCTTCAAACTTCAGACCTTCTTTCTTTCTCTTAGTGCTACGTGTACTATTCTTTTTATCCATTTCAATACAAGCAGTCAGTCCTGTAATCATTTCTGTAGAGATGAATGTATCAGAATCAGTTAGAGTAGCATCTTTCTCTTTAACTAGTTTTAGATATTTACCCATTACACCGAGAGATTGGAAAACCATTTCATGAATACCTTTTAGAGGTGTTAGTGTTGATCTGGCTTTAATAGAATTGATAATCAAACCACTATTAGGATTTGTTTTCATATCTTCATTAAGAATATCTACAACAACACGTAGTCTTGATGGTTCAAGAGTATTTCTCAGCTTAGAACTAATTTTAGCATCAACATCTTTAATGCTAATAATATCATCTTGCATTCTCAGATAGATTTGTTCATAGAGTTTACTGATATCTTTATCAAGTGTATCCTTGTAGGAAATAGATGTTAGAGGAATAGTTACACGTACATCTGGTTTCCAACCTTCTTCTGCTGTGTAAGAAGCTGTTCTATGATTAAACTTTCTATCAGCGCTGCCATTTGAATCATTTCTAAACCAAATAGTGGATTCGTTATTTAGAATAGATAGTTTACAAGTACTCTTATAGTATTTCTTAGTTGAATCATCTAGATCGCCAAGTTTCCACTCAAAGGTAAGTGCGGTAGTCCAGTAGCTAGGTAGAAGACCAAAGCTATTTGTAGGTGTGATTCTAATAGGTTCAATAAAGTTTACAGATTCATAGATTTCTAGATCGGCGCCCTCATATACTCTTGCCATTTGTTGTAGAGCAGGAGTTAGACTTGTATTGATTGTGTCATTGTAATTTAGGAACACATAGAAGTATTTGAAGTTATTACTTCTCATAAATA
>JACCDW012026821.1_pt1 | contig 10552 bp, 6 predicted proteins | sample 7449781 | NCBI WGS metagenome assembly JACCDW01 (sample SAMN15323449, study PRJNA562643) | freshwater metagenome | isolation source: river surface water | place: USA:Blue River Watershed | collected 2017-08-18
CCCCATGAAGATAATGTATCTTTTATATATTTTTTAAATAATTTTTTTGTTTCATCAAATGTTGTGATTAAATCAGAGTTTTTAACTTGTACAACATTATATTTAAATAGTTTATCTTTTATTTTTTTTAATTCATTAAGTCTTGTGATATCTTTTAATATTTTTAAAAAATTTGATGACTTTTCAATAAAAAATTCATCAAATTCATTTAATTTGGTCATATTTAAATTATTTAAATTAGTTGAAGATTGTGTGATAAAATCATTAAATTCTAACATTTTTTCATTTAATTCTCTTTCAATTGTATCTATTGTATTTTTTTCATGATTTTCAATATTTTCATTAATCTTTTGATTTTTTATTATTTGATTTATTTGTTTTTTAACTTCTTTTTTATCAATTTCTTTTAATTCATTTTTTAAAACAAAAATTTTATCTTGATTTAATACACTCGTTTTTAATATAAAATATAATTTAAACAAATTTCTATAATTTTTTACATTTTTAGAATCATCATATACAAAATTTAAAACATGAGTTAAACCACTTGCATCATTTATTATAAATTGAAATCTTCCTAATACAATATAAAAAAGTTCTTTAAAATATAATTCTTTATCAACATCATTCCAGTTTTCAAATGCAAAAAAGCAAACATTATTACCTATTTTTTGTTGTTCCATTAAATATAATATATATTTTTCTTCAATATCACTATAACAAGGTTCAAAACTTTTTTTTTGAATAGTTATTGGATTTCCAGAGGCATCTTTTCCTAACTCAATAATATTATTGGAAGAACATTTTTTGGATATAATATTTTTTAATTGTAAAGGCTGTACTGGTGTTGGTGTTGATGTGGGTGTCGAACCTGGTGCTGGTGTTGATGGAGTATTATAAAGTTCAATAATTGATAAAGTATTTTCTTTTTGTTCTTCAATATTAAAATTAGTTATCATAGAATTAGGTTGATATGATTCTAATTGACAATTATTATTAATACTTTTAGAATTATTTTGTCTTACTTTCTTTTTGATACTTTCTTCAATTAATTTTTTTTTATTTTTAAAATTACGGGTTAAAGTTATGTTAATAATATTTGACATACCTTTAAAATCATGAGTTGAATCTATATTTTGACGAGTTGATTCGAGTGATATTTTATTAATCATGGAATTTTGGTCACCTCCTTTTTTTATTTTATTTGATTTAAAAAAACTTTGTAAAATTTTAAATATTTCTAAATTTTTTATTATAAAAGGATTTAATTCTATATCATAACCATTTTCAAACATTTTTAACACAAAATTTTGTATTTTTACACTGTGTTTTTTATTGAGGATCAAATCATTTTTTTTTTGATTTAAAATTTCTTTTAAATTATTTAACTCTTCAATACCTTCTTTTCCCAATTCATTTAAAGTTCTATTATTTTTTAATTCTTCTTTAATGATTTTTTGCATTTCTTCATTAAATAAATCATTATAATCATTAAAAATTTGCATTTCCATTAAACTAAATATCAATGGTTCAATAAGTAAATCTCCATTTACATCTTTTTTTATAAAAATAAATTGTTCAGTAAATAAATTAATTAATCGAAAATTATTGAATTCCTCAAATTCTTCATTTGTTTTTTTTAAAATATTAAGTACTTCGTTTAAAAAATTATTTGAATGTTCCTTCAAAAATAAACGATCTAAATGATCTGATAAAAAATTAAATAAATTTGATTCTTGTTTTAAAGGTAATACTAAGTTTTGAGGTATTGTTTCATGTTTTTTTCTTAATTTTTCTCTAATCTTTTCATACTTTTTAGGATTTGTAAAATAATTAGGAGGTATTTCTGTTCTATTTAAATATTGTACAAAATTAGGTGGTATTTCTTCCAATTGTTCTTGATTAATTTCATTATTATTACCAAAATTTAATCTTTTTACAACATTAGGTTCATTTTCTACTTTTTCAGTTTTTCCAACTTCTCTATATGAATTTGATAATGAACGACTTGAACCCGGAAAACGTATTTTGGGTTTATTTATAGATGTGGTTCTAATAGGAGTTAAGGGATATGTTCTTGATATTGTTTGAACTGGTGATGTAGGTGTATAATTACCTCCTTTTTTATATTTTTTATTTTTATATTTGTTTTTTTTATCAATCATTTCTAATTTTAGTATTTATAAAATTTTCAAATAAATTTATTTTATTTATTATTTTAAAAAAATAGTAAATCTATCATTTTATCAATTAAATTTTCTATTAAAATATCATTATTCAATAAATATGGTTTAAATCTTAAAACAAATACTTTTTTCATAATAAAATCGTGATGTATCATATTTTTATTCCAATTTTGAAGAATATCCATTATATCATATTTATCTTGTTTTTCTTCTATTAATCTTTTATTTTTACCATATTCTAGAAAATAATCTAAATATTTTTGATTATCAAAATAATCATCTTTATCTTCTTCACTATATTGGTTATCTATAACAGAATCGACGTGTCGATTCTCTAGGTTGTCCCTTCGGGTACTTACAGAATCAACCAAAGTAGATTCTCTTGGTTGTCCCACAAAGTGGGAACTTACATAATTTTTTAATACATTTAACAAATAATATATTAAACTTGGTTTATTTTTAGGATACAAATCTAAATATTCTTTATTTTTATTTGCAATTTTTGTAAATAAATAAAATCCCATGTCAACTATTCCCTTTTTATATGCTAAATATAATAATGTTTCATCTTCATTATTTTTTGAAAAAATAGTCTGAGTATTATTATATAAAAAGTCAATAGTTAATTCTGAAAAATCTTTTTTTAATGCATACATAAGAGCATTATTTCCTGATTCATCAACAAAATCACAATCTATTTCAAAAAAATCATAATTTTTATTTATATGAATATAATTAAATAATTTATCAAACAAATTACTTTTACACATATTTATTAGTGGTGTTTCAGGTGGTTGTGCTTTTTTATTTATATATGAAAAATCTTTGTTTCGCATATATTTAATATTAAATTCGCAAAATGCTTCTACAATAAATTTTAATAAAATATTTTCAAATTCTTTTTCGCACAATTGAATATTTAATTTAGATATTAAATTCAATAATGATTCTCCATCATTTTTATTTATATGACCCTGAACCAAAAAATAATAACAATTCTCATTTTTTTTTAATCTTTTTGAAAAATGAGAATTATTATAGGGTATTTTTAGAATGTTTTCCATCATAAATTGAATATATCTTAAATTATTAGATTTTACAATATTCATAAATAAAGTATTTCCGTTATATATTTCAATAAACTCACTATAATTTTCCTCATATTCTTTAAATATTTTTGGTAAATATTTTTCATATATAATATCTTCTAAAATTTTACCATCTTCTTCTTTTTTTATATTCTCAAATAATATCAGTATTTTTTCAAAAATACTATTATTTTCTCTATCTCTTCTAATATAATCTTCCCATAAATTTGTTTCAAATAAATAAAAAATAAATTCTATATTTGAACGATAATTAGAATGATTAATAGCATGAAATATTAAAGGCATATCATATGATACATTAAATAAGGATACTTCTTCTTTAAAAAAAGTCTTTATTTCTTCATCAAAAACATATTTATTTAAAATATTCTCTCCATTTTTAATCATATTATATAAAATATGAATTGTTAATTGATTAAAGTTTTCACTTTCATTTAAATGTTTTTTTTCTATATATTCTGTTAATTGATTTAAGTGCAAACTGATAAATAAATTATTATTTTTATCATTGTCGTTATTATTTATCATCTGTATACTTTGATAATTCATAGTTTATTTATTAGTCTCTTTATTTTAATTTTTAAATAATCTAATTTTATAATTATTCATTTTTTAATTTAATTGTTTACGTATACCAAAATAGCGAATATTCTATGCTATTTTATATAATAAAAAAAACATCAAAAATCCGCCCGAAACGAGATTGGCTTTAGCCATCGAGTGGAGGCCAAATATATTTTATAATAAGTTAAATATTTAATAAATAAATAATTAATCATTAAATAATAATTTTCTTATTTCAGTTATTAAATCTAATGATAAAACATTATTTTCAATCAAAAATGGTTTATATCTTAAATTATATATTTTTTTATGTAAAAAATTGTAGGATTGATTATTTGGATTCCATTTATCAATTAAATCTTTAATATCATAATTTTGACTTTTTTCGGAAAATAATTTTTTATTTTCACCATAATTTAATAATTTATTAAACTTAATTCTATCTGATTTTTTTGTTATTATATAAGCTAAGTTACATTGTTTATTTAAATAATCTTTTTCTTCTTCTTTACCTTGTTTTTCTAATAAATAATATATAGCACTTGGTTTATTTTTAGGATATATATCAGAATTTGTTAAGTTTTTTTCATATATATCTGATACAAATCCTAAATATCCTTTTTTACATGCTAAATAAAATGCAGTTTCATTTTTATTATTTATATGACTTTTATTATTTGAATTTTGAAAAAAATTTAATGATTTTTTAGATGAATTTCTTTTTAATGCATATATTAAAGCTGTATTATTATTATTATCAATATAATCAATATTTTTTGCTAAAGAGCATTTATACATTGAATTATATCCTGAAAAATTAGCAATAAGATGTAATTTATTATTTTTACAAAAATTAATTAATGGTGTTTCTCCATTTTTATTAATTCGTAAAAATTCATCAAAACTTTTGTATTCATAATATTTGTATCCACTATAATATAAATAATATAATGCATCAAGTATGATTTTTTTAAAATTAATTAATACGAATTTTTGCATCGCTGATGATACAATTAATTCTTCTTTATTAAATTTTAATTTTGATAAGATATCTAAAAATGTTTCATCATTATGATTAATTTGAAAAATATTAAATAATTTTTGATGAGAATTAGTTTCTATATTACAAATTAAACTAACTAAACAACTCAACATTAAAGCGATATAATTTTTATTTTTTGATAAAAGTACATTCATATATATAGTATTTCCATCATTATTTGTTAAAGCAAAATTATTAATTTCACTAGAAAATTTTTTAAAAATTTGTTTTAAATATTTATTATATAAATCTTTTTTCCAAATATTTAAACACTTTTTCTTTTTCAAAATTTCTTCTAAGCGCTGCGCTAACTCATCATAATTAGATAAATTATTTAATAATAAATTAATATTATTTATTAAATAAGGCATCATATCAAAAATTGAATTTCCATAAGAATTTCTATAATGTACATCAAAATATATATTTTTTCCAAATAAATAAAATAAATATTTAATATTTGATTCAAAATGTGAATGTCTTAATGCTAATAATAATGGTGTTGTTTTATGATTTTCCGTAAAATATTTATTTATTTTTTTTAAATATTCACTTTTACTATAATAATCACCATTTATTTCGTCACCATTTATTATTTTTTCATATAATTCATCACATATTTTAAATAACACTTCATCTTCATTTATCGAAAGTTCTGATAATAAAAAATCATTATGAATATTATCCATTTATTTATTGATTATTAATTTTAAATTTATAAATAATCTTATTTTATAATTAATCATTTTTTAATTTATTTGTTTACGTATACCAAAATAGCAAGTATTCTATGCTATTTTATATAATAAAAAAAACATCAAAAATCTGCCCGAAACGAGATTGGCTTTAGCCATCGAGTGGAGGTCATTTATATTTATTATAAAATAAAAAATAATTATATAAATATGTTATTATACTATTTTTTTATTTTTTGGTAAAATTGAATATTGTGTCACTGGATATAATATTTTAAACATATCACCAAATAATTCAGGTAACAAAATATCCTTATCTAACAACATTTTTTTGTATCTTTCTCTAAATATTTTTTTTTGTAAAACATAATAAAATTGATAAATAGCTTCATTCTTTTTATTGTTTTGAATATTTATTCTATGAATATCTAAAACATCTTTGATATCATATTTTTCGCTATTTTTTCTAAACAAATTTCTGTTTTTACCATAATTAAAAAAATCATATAATTTAATTCTATTTTTTTCCTCTACTATTTCTTTTTTTATACCATTATTAAATGATTTACATTTTTCATGTATAAAATCATTTTGAATTAAATAATATAAAGAACTTGGTTCATTATCTGGATATATATCTGTATTTGTTAAATCATTTGTATATATGTATATAACTGAATCCATATATCCATGTTTACATGCTAAATAGAATGCTGATTCTTTTTTATCATTTACATAATTTAAATTATCTAATAATTTTATGAATTTCCATAATTTATATCTATACCAATATACATATTCTTCAAGTTTTAATGCATGCATTAATGGTGTATATCCTGAATTATCAGGTATATTTATTTTTGATTTTAATTCTAAAGATTCATTGTTTATTTTTTGACAAATTTCTATAACAAAATCTATTTCTTTATTTTCAATAAAATGTGTAATTGTTGTTTTACCTTCATTATCTATTCTTACAAAATCAGAAAGGTCTATTATATTATTTCCAAAAATATAGTCAAAAAAATTATACTTAAAACGGCTTTTAAAACTGCTTTTAGCAAATAATTCTAAAAAAGTTTCATTATTTTTATTAATTTGTTGTAAATTTAACAAATTTTTTATTAAAGTAACATTTTTGTTTCTCATTAGATAAAGCAATTTTTTAAACATAAATTTTTGGTAACTTTCAATATTGCATAATAAAACATTCATATAAATTGTATTTCCATCTGTATTTGTTTTACCTAATTCATCAAGATTTTTAAAAAATAAATCATAAACTTCATTTAAATATATTTTTAATATACTAACACAAAAACCATCTCCATACCCATTCATATAATCTATATAATATTTTCGTATATTTTTAAATAAATATGGTAATAAGTCAAATAAACTATTATTACTTTCATTTCTATAATGTAAGTCAAAATAGATTTTATTTTCTAATAAATATTTTATGTATTTTATATTTGACATTGAATATGAATGTCGAATTGCTAATAATAATGGAGTTGTTTTGTATTTTTTAATAAAATAATTATTCAAATAATTTATATAAAAGGTTGTTTCTAATAAAAATTTTATTTCTTCACCACATGTTATATTATCATATAATTCTTCTGATTTATCTTTTAGAATTTTACTATAAAATTCTGTTTTAAAATCTTCTAAATTTTTAATATTATATTGCGTCATAAAAAAATGTAATTCCTCTTCATTTAATACACCAACTATCTTATTATTAATATTGTTAATTAAATCGCTTTCATTCATTTTAAATAAGAATTTTAATTTATAACTTCTTTTATTTTACTATTTTATTTTTATTCATTTTTTTTTCCATTTTTACGTTTATAAGTTATTTTAAGTTGAAACTAGTACTTAAAATAATTAATATATAAAAAAATTGATTTACGTTAAATACTTTTATAAAATTATGTTAATATTTTATCCAAAAGTTCAATATTTTCAAATGATAATAATAAGGTTATTTTTTGTTTAGCTAATAACAATTCTTTTTTCTTTGTTAAACTCTTAATTCGCATTATTTCTTGTGTACCAAAGTACATAAACCACTCATATTCGTCAGTTTTACCAATAACTATATTATAATTCTTCGTTTTACAAAAGTCTAATAAAGTAGTATATAATTGCATATTCTCATTATCATTATTTTCTATCATTTTATCAAAGGTTTTTTGAACAATTGTATCTAAATTTAATATATTTGAGTCAGTGTTTTCCTGAGATTTTAATTGTTCTTCAATTAATTTTAATCTTTCTTTTTTAAGAAGTTGATTTTCAATTTTGCGTTTCATTTGATTTGTTAAATTGTGAATTTGAAAATGAACATCATAACTTTTATGAACTAAATCATCCATTTGTTTATTTATCGAGTTTCGCGTTTCACTAATATTTAATTTTATAGATGCAAATGCATGATATATTTGTTGAAAGGCATCATACAATTCCTCCCATTCATTCCAATTATACTCAATCTCTCTATCTGTTAATATCATTTGATTTGTTTTATAAAACTCTTTTGCAAATAATATAGACCATATAATAGATGCTCCATCTAATCCAGCATTTGGAAGATAAAGAATCCATTGACTATTATTAATTTTTTCAATATCAAATCGTTTTTTACCAACAATTCCTGATGAAATAGAAATGAAAATACCAATAGGAAAACCTGTTTTGATTAAATCGCGTTTAAATTTATCAACTTCATTTTTATTGAGGATTGACGAATAAAATTTGGATTCAATTAAAATCATCATTCCATTGTGACATTGAAGATGATAATCTGATTCTGCGGTTTTTTTACTAGTGTTTGTTAAAGTATCATCAGGAAAATAATTTTGAATAATAGATTCAACAATATTTTCACCCATTGCACCTTTAAAAGAAGATTTATTTGAAAATTCAGTAAATTTTTCAATTGATGTTTTAACGCGTTCAAGATTTTCATACATTCTTCCCTCGAAATTTGCTAATAACTTTTCATTTTTATTTTCATATTCTTTCCACTTTGTATTAAATTGTTCTTCAATGGGTTTTTTAAGTACATTTTCATTTATCTGTGTCTGTGATAATTGATGAAAGAAGTGGCCAAATTTTAAATAATTATTTAAAGTATTATCAATGTTTTCTTGTGTGAGATTTAAATCTTTAAACCAAGGATTTAAATTTAAATCAATATTGAGTTCAATTTTGGTTTTTAAATGAGTGTTGGGGGGACTTTGATATTCAATATCATTTTCTTCAGACACTTCAACTTCTTCAATTTCGAAAAGAGCATTGTCTTTGTTGTTGTTGATTTGATTAAAAATATTGGAAAGAGGTTCAGGTTGGATAGGAGATAAGGAATCTATACTTAATAAATTTTTAGAGCATTTTTTATTTTTAGGAGGCATTTTAATAATATATATTAATTTATATTATTAATAATATTTTAAGTATATTCCAATTTTAGATAAAATCTATATTTATTACAAAAAAATAAAATCAGAAATTCTTATGAATTCTTATGAATTCTTATAAACGTAAAAAAAAAAAATTGATATCTATGGATTTAAAGATTTATTTTATTAATTTGTAAAATGTATACTCTTAGGTTTTGATTAAATGGAACCCACTATATTAGCTGCTATTGATGCTATTCCGCAAGGAGAAAATTTTAATTTAAATGAATTTAATAATATTATGAAAGAACATAAAGTTTTGTTTTCAGTTAAGAAATTTCATGATTACTTATTGTATTATATTAAAAAGTTCGAGAAAAGGACAAATAAATATGATTCAAATACAGAATTGATTGAATTGATAATAAGAGAGAATAATTTACTAACAGAAAAATATAATATTGATATGGATTACATTATTAGTAATATCGATTCAATTCGACAGTTTGTTAATTATCTCTATTGGTTTAGTACTAAAACAAACATATATAAAAAGAAATCTTATTTGTTTACTTGTGCATGTAAACTTGTAGATGGTGATGATCAACCAGCATTTTATTGTGGTAAAACAGAATCAACTTATACAAAAATAAGAAAAGAAATTATGTTCATTCTTTTTAAAATTAAACCAATAAAAAGACACCGTAATAAATCAAATTCTGTTGTAAAAAATACTACAGAAAATTCACAAGAAAATGTTGTCTCTCATTCTTTAGATGAAATAAATATTGCAAATTTTTTATGCTCGTTACAAAGCTTATATCCAATATCATAAGATATTTAAGTATATAAATGTATATATTAGATGTATATGATATATGAATGTGTTTGTAAAGATTTAAATTAAAAATAATTATAAATAAATAATATTATTAGTCAAAATCAAAATTTTGAATTAATGAATATATATTAAATTTAAATCTTTAAACATGAATTTTATTTTTAGGAGGCATTTTCGATTACTAAATAGATATATTAATTTATTTTCAAGTATAAATTCATCTATTCAAATTTAAATAAGGAAACTAAATTTTTAGGAACTTAAAAAAAAAGTGATATTATAATATAAGAAAAAGTTAACAAATGAATAATGATATTTCTTTGAATGAAGATGATAATAAAAATCTTTATGAGTTAGACGGTGAAAAATATAATTTAATTAAAATGGTTGAAGAAGAAATCATCGACGAAAATGGTAATAAAAAAATAGTTTTAGTAAAATATGTTAAATTAAATTTATATGAAAAAAATAAAGAATCCTATAAAAAAGCAAATAAAAAATATGCTCAAACACATAGAAAAGAATTAAATGAATATAATAAAAATTTATACAAAGAAAGGTATGATAATGACCCCGAATTTAGAGAAAAAGAAAAAGCAAAATCTCGTGAGAGGTACTTAAAAAAAAAAGAATTTAAAAAATCAGAATCAGAATCTTAGTGAAACTAATTTTTTTTTAAATATAAAAAAATAAAAAAATAAA
>JACCDW010516714.1_pt1 | contig 10551 bp, 23 predicted proteins | sample 7449781 | NCBI WGS metagenome assembly JACCDW01 (sample SAMN15323449, study PRJNA562643) | freshwater metagenome | isolation source: river surface water | place: USA:Blue River Watershed | collected 2017-08-18
AATTAACAGTGCCATGGGCCGGGTCTACGGTCATATGAGCCTAGCAGTATTAACCAGTATGATTGTCAGCTGGCTGGTTAGTTCAAGCCCGGAACTAATGGCATTTTTCTTTACCGGCATTATGAAGTGGGTAGTAATTTTTGCACCACTGGTGGCTATTTTTGCAATTAGCATTGCTTTAAATTCTAATCCACCAAAAGGTGTTGCAATGGCCATGCTACATGGATTTGCGGCACTAATGGGTTTAAGTTTTGCCACTATCTTTGTTGTTTTTACCAGCAGTAGTATTATCAGTGCCTTCATGGGAGGTGCAGTACTGTTTGCACTGTTAAGTGGCTATGGTTATTTTACTCGGCGCAATCTTGACAGCCTTGGTAAATTTTTACTGGTAGGTCTAATTGCAATTGTTATTGCCAGTATCATTAATATATTTGTTGGTAGTAGTCTAGCACAAATGGTTATCAGTGCTATTGCAATCTTGGTATTCTCGGGTCTGACTGCCTACGATACTCAAAAAATTCGTGAACAGTTAATGGACGGCGAAGCTAGTACAACTACTGAAATCAGTGGTGCACTCACACTATATCTTGATTTTATTAATCTATTCTTAAGTCTACTACAATTGTTCGGCGATAAGAAAGAGTAAGGAAAAACTATGTCTGTATGGAAACTAACACCGCAGGTAAGAGACAATGTTGCCGAACTACAATATTGGGGCAAAAATTCTTCTAATCTAATTAGAAAAGAAATGTTTGCCACAGCAACATTTATCTGCCAGTCTGACACACGGCCAGAAATTGATCTCGTTAACAGCACTGGCATTGAACTGATCAATGGAACAGCCTATGCTTGGAGCCTTACAGAATTAGAATCTATTCCTAAAGGCCCTTGGGTTACATGGATATTTCCTGACAGTATGCCCGACGATGAAAAGGCTGCTATTCAAAATTTAATCGATATCGGTATGTATTCTTCTTTGGAATCAACAGGCTGGGTGCACCAAAGAATTGAATACTTTGTAACCGGTCCTTTGACCCTAGTTGAAATCGAAGAGTAAGGTATAAAAATGGCTATCTGGAAAATTTCTAATTATCATAAAAAGAATGCTGTTGAGCGTCAGTTCTGGACTAAAGACGGTGTTACTGTTACCAAGGACGAAGGATTTCGTTGGGGTACTTGGACCTGCGAAAGCGACGAAAAGCCCGACATCGACCTAAACAATCCAGACGGTTATGAAGTAATGTCAACTGAATACGACTGGGAAATGGAAGACATGAGTGACGGTTCCTGGGTTGAGTGGACATTTCCAGATGACATGCCCGAAGAAGAACAGGAACGCATTCAAGCACTCTGGGACGAAGATTGGTACGAGGGTATGGAAGGTGACGGCTGGACGAACGACGAAACCGAGCATTGGATCTATGGACCTATACACTTGATCAACAGTGATACTCACGAAGAGTTTACAGGAGAAGAATAATGTCTACTACTAAGAAAACTGAATCCACAGAGAAAAAACCAGCGGCAAAGAAAACAGTCGCTAAGACTGTTGAAGTTAAACAGTCTAAAAAGACACCAACCAAGTCCAACGAAACATGGCCAAAAATAGATAAAGGTAGTCATCTAACAGTCATTACACACGAAAATGGTAAGACTGAACTAATCTGGGATGATGAAGCCTTGCTTAGAGATGTGCGCGATGCTATACTTAAAGCGGAATCAGTTATGCCGGTAACAACTAAATCCAAAAGAAAGAGTAAAGCATGAAATGGTTTTTAAACTTATTGGAAAGAGCAGGTCGTAAACGAGTAGTAATGGATCGTATAAATGATCAACCTTACTTGGAACGCTACTACCTTTTTTTAAAAGATCGTAAACGATTTCCTTTTAACATCTTTTTACATAAGTTTTTAAAATCAGATCCCGATGATGTTCATGATCATCCGTGGCCGTATGCCACCTTAATACTTAAAGGTGGCTATTGGGAATGGGTTCCACAATTTAATAGCATTGGCGAAAAGGTCGGTGAAGTTAGTGCTTGGCGTGCTCCTGGCCACTTTAGAATATGTAGTGCTAAAAGTTTTCATCGCATTGAACTAGATCCAAATGTTGAATGTTGGACACTGTTTATGCCAGGCCCACAAAAACGAGATTGGGGATTTTTAGTTAGAAATCAATGGATTCAACACGAACGATATCTTGCTGAAAGAGCAGCTCATGCGGGAAATACGAATGCCTAATGGCGAAGTTTATGCCAGAATAGAAGTAGATGAAAGACAACTGCGGATACAATTAGTTCGACACGACAATATCTGGATAGTCATGGATGCTAAAGTTATTCCACAACTCTCAGATATTCTAAAAGAAGCAATATTTTTTAAACACATTTAGAAAGAAAAATCATGTACATGTTACTAACTAATGCAGCCGAAGGGCATCAAGGCAACAAGGTTGCAATCAGGAAGGACTTGGTTGTCAGTGTGCACCACAAGTTTGAAACTGGAGACGGTGGTATTATTTCATCTAAGACTTTTGTCTTTTGTCCCCCGCATGGTACTTGGGAAGTTAGCGAGACTATAGAAAAAGTAGTTGAGCTACTGAATCAGGAATCAACAAAATCATAACTAACATGGAATTTATTGTAGAAAACAAACCCTACACTACAAGACCAAGTTTCAAGCGGCTCACAGGGCCGCTTTTTAACAGCCAACCGGACTCTTGGTACATTGAACAGAAACTCAATGAATATCGTTCTATTCCAGGGCTAGTGTTCCAACATCCGACCGCAGAACAGGCCGTAAAGAACACTGCTATCAAACTACAATTAAATGGCAATAGTATTTTTGAGATTGGTTGTCTATTAGAAGAAGATATAGTAGTTATGCACGAAGGAAAACTAGCGGCTGCATTTGTGGCTTTTCCCAGTGGGTGGTCACCCGATGAAAAGGCTATGAAAACATTAGCAGAAATACACGGTCCAGTGGCCGATGGCGATGAACTAAGAGCTGCCAGCAATCGAATAGCAGAAATGATGTGTAATGGCCAGGGTCCGTGGTATCGATATGTCTGGACTGTAACAACCAATCCAAAACTAAGCAACCATCCTATCTATAAGGCACCGGAGCCAGATTCGATTGACGATTTATATTTTCGATTCGAGTATCAAACCTTTGATACAGTTACCGTTGGCGAAACCAGCGTATTCCTTATTAAGACTGTGGTAAAATCTTTCAAAGAATATGTTGACACAGAAGAAAAATTCTGTATAATAAAAAATAGCATTGACTCAATGAGCAATAATGTTCTAACCTATAAAAATTTGCATAAAATTAAAAGGTTACTAAACAGTCAATGACTAAATATTTCTTTAAGCGGTCTCTAGGCATTCACCCCGCTATACAAACTCTGCATGTCATCAAACTTGCTACTTTATAAAAAGGAGACTAGAGATGGCAAACTCATCAACACAAGAATTAATCCGTCACTTGGAAGACAATCTTCCATACAGAGGTCCAGTAACATATAAATGGACCAGTACTAAAGAATACCACGACGCATTCCCCTGTGCTTATCGACAGTGGCGTGCCGACAGCCACTGTAATCTTATTCACGGTTACAGTTTTTCAATGAAGTTCTACTTTGGTACCAACAACCTGGATGCTCGAAACTGGGCTGCCGACTATGGCGGTCTCAAGGAACTTAAACGAGTCTTGGAAGATCAATTTGATCATACACTGATTGTTGCACAGGATGATCCGGAGCTAGAGACATTCAAGATGTTACAAGAAAAGAAAATGGCCAAGATTGTAGTACTGCCTCGACTAGGCTGCGAAGGTCTAGCCGATCAGCTCTACAAGTATGTTAATGGCGTTTACATTCCTGAAATGTGGGGTCCGGGCGAAGCAGAGCGACTATGGTGTTATCGTGTAGAAGTTCGCGAAACACAGGCTAATATGGCGTTCCGTGAAGGGCATCGCGAGTGGAACGAGGACCTGTTTGAATGAGTAAACTAAAATACAACATACGCAACATAGGCGGAGATGTTGTTAAGGACAACGAAACTTATCTACTCCGCGATAACAAGTTTTTAAACAATCTGGTAGTCAGCAGTACTTTCTTAAAGCCCAATCAAAGCACCAGAGGACATAGCCACGCCGGACAAGAAGAAGTCTACTATTTTGTAGATGGAAACGGACGCATGGAATTAGATGGTGAAGTATTTGATGTTCGAGAAGGTGATGTTGTATTGATACCCGATGGTGTTTTTCATCGTGTGTTTAATACTACAGATCGTCCTCTGTATTTTGTCTGTGTATTTGACGGTAAGCGGAATCACTAATGAATACTAAAATCAAGTTAGCCGTATTAGATATTAACCTTAAGATAATATCTGGTCTGTTAAAATTAGTCGGGTTAGTTCAAACAAAATCAACTAAGTTCAGAACATACCTGTACCAGAAAAAGTCAATGACTCAATCAAAAAAAGCCGCTAGTATACCGGTGACTTGGAAGTACGACAACAATTCTACATCCGTGGGATTTATAGCACAAACTGTCCAATCGGTAATCCCGTCGGCTATCACAGCATCTCAGTTACAATGGTCTAACACCAGTGTTCAACTTAGGCAACCGGTAAGGAACAGTATTGTCTTTAACTCTTCCGACAATAACGCAATTCTTACTATAACCGGTGCCGGAGATGTTATATGGTCTGGAAAGCCCAGTGAGGCTGCGGCTGTAATGGTAAGAAGTTTTACCTTCACAGTCGAGGACGAACTTGGAATTAGTAAAGCAGCCAGGCGGCGCTACTATTATCTGGCCTGCAGAAACCTTTTAAGCAAGGCTAAAAAAATGGATGGTAAAGAACTAATTGACCATTTAGAAAAAGAAGTCTACAATAGGGAAGGTAAAGTAATGTGGGATGCACTAACAAATGAACACAAAAACTAAAGAAGTAATGGACATTCTGCAAGAAGAATGTGCCGAAGTAATTCAGGCAGTCAGTAAAATCAGTCGATTTGGTATCGATAATCTAAAGCCAGGAAAGCCTAAGACCAACAGAGAACATCTAGAAGAAGAACTAGGTGACATGTTGGCTATGATTGATATCTTAAAAGAACTCGGCGTAGTCTCGCCTTCTAGCCTAGAAGATGCCAAACACGCTAAAATTGAAAAACTAAAAAAATGGTCTACTATCTATGAGCAAAATTAAAATTGCAGAATTATTCTATAGTGTACAAGGCGAAGGGCGCTACATGGGTGTACCCAGTGTCTTTCTGAGAACCTTCGGCTGTAACTTTACCTGTTCGGGATTTGGCATGCCCAGAGGCGAGCTAAGTCTAGAAGCAGATACTGTTGCAACAACTCATGTACTAACACCTTTTAAAGATTACAAAGATCTACCACTGGTTACCACTGGTTGTGACAGCTATGCCAGCTGGCATCCTGCATTTAAGGACCTTAGTCCTATGTTAACCAGCGAAGCGATCAGCAATCGTATTATGGAAATTCTTCCATTCAACGAATGGCGCGACGAACATCTTGTTATCACCGGCGGTGAGCCGTTGCTAGGCTGGCAACGAAGCTATAGTTCTTTGCTCAATCAAGACAATATGCAGACCTTGAAAGAACTTACTTTTGAAACTAACGGCACTCAGCATCTAACTTCAGAGTTTAAAACTTATCTCGGACATTGGCAGAATCAAGGATTTAAATTAGATCGCGAAGTTACTTTTAGTGTAAGCCCTAAATTACCTTGCAGTGGCGAAGCCTGGGAAGATGCAATCTGTCCTGATGTTGTACTAGAGTATCAAGGCGTTGGTTACACATATTTAAAGTTTGTAGTAGCCACCGAAGAAGATGTTGCAGATGCACTACGGGCAATTGCAGAATATCGTTCTGCTGGATTTACTGGCCCAGTATATCTAATGCCAGTTGGTGGTGTTGAAAGTGTTTATACATTAAACAATAAGACCGTTGCATTACTGGCAATGAAACACGGTCTAAGGTATAGTGATAGACTACAAGTACCTTTGTTTAAAAACGAGTGGGGCACTTGATGCCCATGGACGATACTACCCAGGCACCCTATTGGGATAATTGGTCTTTCAACAATGTCAGGCGTTGGGATCTTAAGCTCTGCTGGATGCCTAAAAAATGTTACCTGACTGGAAAATCACTCTGGGGCAAGTATGCCTACTATGGTGGAAGATTAATTCACGGCCCAGGAGACCCAATACTTGACGAATATTGGGTAGATAAAAACGAGTTCCTGATTTGGCAACTCAAGAAAAAATAAGACTGCAATGTCGGATTTGTCTAACTCTGCTAAAGGCATAAACAGTTTTGATATTACTTCAGGTAATGTCTTGGTCCCTTTCTTTAACAGAAATGTTACCCCTTATGCTACTGAGGTTGGTGGACCAAAATTTGATTTTATTCCTGTAGAAAAACAAAAGGATATGATGGTCAATGTTGCTCGTATGCATGCCGAGCAAGAATATAATAGAATTATAGACCTAGTAAAAGTTCTCGACAAACAGGCCAGAGAAATTAAAAGACGATTAGAGATTACCGACATGGTGCACCAGGCCAAGTACGAGTTTCAAACCTATCATGGAAAAACTTATTGGTTAGTTCACGATAGTCGTAAAGATTGTACTAGGTTAGTCATGCACGGTCCTAATGAATGGGCAACTGCGGCCCCTGCTGAGTATAAGTATATAACTAAAGTCAAATGGCTAGGTGATTACACCTGGGCCGAAGTAGAGGATTAATATGGGAATAATCGATAAATTATTTGGTAAAAAAGATTCTGTCACAGAAAAAACAGCAGAAACCACTGCCAATAAAGTAATCAAGGAAAAGAAACCTAGGAAACCCCGAGCACCAAAGCCTAAGACTGCCAAAGAATTAGCCACCGAACAAAACGAACCATGGGTTAGTGTTATTAGCGTTGAACTAGACCCTAGTAATATTGGGTCGGGTGCCTTCGAACTTGATTGGAATGACAAATTTGTGGCCAACTTGGTTCGTGCCGGATATAAAGGTAAAACGGACCAACAGATTGTGGACCAATGGTTCCAGGATATCTGCCGAAATGTTGTCTTAGAAAATTTCGAGCAAGAAATGGCAGATCCAGATATGCGCCAAGCTCGTAGTCGAAAATTAGACGACGGCCGGACTGAATTTAGTTGACTTAACCGTCATTATGTGCTAACATAATGACATGACTACATACCTACTTATCGATCTCACTAATACCTATTTCCGTGCGCGGCATACTGCACATCGTGCTAGTACCACTGAGGAAAAGGTAGCCTTTGCAATTCATGTAACCTTGGCCAGTATCAATAAATGCTGGCGGGATCAAAAAGGTGATCATGTGGTATTTTGCCTTGAAGGTCGTAGCTGGCGCAAAGACTACTATAAGCCCTACAAGGCTAATCGAACAGAAGCTCGTGCGGCATTGACTCCCAGCGAAGCAGAAGAGGATCGTCAGTTCTGGGAAGGGCTCGATCATCTTAAAGACTTTTTTATCAATCGTACAAATTGTACGGTACTACAACACCCCGAACTAGAAGCCGACGATCTTATTGCCGGGTGGATTCAAACACATACTTCAGATCAGCATATTGTTATCAGCAGTGACAGCGACTTTCATCAACTACTGACTAGCAATGTAAAACAATACAACGGTGTTACTGATGAACTTATTACCATCGAGGGTATCTTTAACAGCAAAGGCCAGCGTGTAATCGATAAGAAAACCAAAGAGCCCAAGGCCATACCGGATCCTGCTTGGTTGTTGTTTGAGAAATGTATGCGCGGTGATTCTAGCGATAATGTGTTCAGTGCATACCCGGGTGTTCGCGAAAAAGGTACAAAGAACAAGGTCGGTCTGCGAGAAGCCTTTGCTGATCGTGCAATGAAAGGATTCAATTGGAACAACCTCATGTTACAAAAATGGGTCGACCATAATGGCGTCGAGCATAAGGTACTAGACGATTATAATCGCAATCGTGTGCTAATTGATCTTACTGCACAGCCAGACAATATTCGTGTTAAAATTTCTGAAACCATTAACAGCAATAGTGTTGCTAAACAAAAACCCATGATCGGAACATATTTCCTAAAATTTTGTGGGCGGCACGATCTTAATAAACTAAGCGAACAGTCTCAGCAATTTGCCGAAATCTTTAGTTCTGAATTTAAAGGTTAATATGGAAATTACTCTCAGGAAAAGTAGTGTTAGAGCTCTTAGACAGAGCGACAACAATTTTTACATCAATGACGGCCTGGTTATAACACCTAGGGCAGGATTTGAAGTAAACCATCACTGCCCTAGAGAGTATAAAATGATTATACAAGAATGCATGAGTAAAGGATGGCTTAAACCAGTTGCTCATGTAACTGACTACGAACTGTTGGTAATGACTCTAGGGAAAGAATAATATGGTAGAAGCAAAAACTATAGTTAAGAATAAATTTTGGATCGTTGAAGAAAACGGCCACCAGGTTGGAACTATTCAAGCGGTACCCGATGGAGTAGTTCTAGTAAAAGGACCTAGTAGAGAAAAGTTTCCATCATTTAAGATATTGGCCAATAAACACAATATCAAAGTTCGTCAGTCTTCTAAAAAAATTACAGTAGAAAATTCTGTGCACGGATACCCTTGTGATTCTAAACCGCATAATTCAATCTACGATGTCAAATCAAAGCTCCCTTTGTATACCAAAGACAGTAAAAGCCGAAGCTATTACTGCGCCGGCTACTATCTAATTAAGTTTGAAGAAGCCTGGCTCAGTGTGTTTTGTCCAAAGAAAATTGTACTGTCTAGAAATGAATTCCTGGGTCCTTTTGGCAATAAAGATGCTCTAAATCAATGCTTAAAGCAAATTGTATCATAAACTACGCATAAATAAAATTACATGTAGTGATATTTCAAAGGACAGTGATGAGTAGACCAAAGCCTACAGTTATTCTAGAAAATCTTAATAAGACAACATATAAATGTGATCAAGTGTTAGCCAGTGAAGGCATTTGGGCTGTCTATTATGATGGTAAACCAGTGAACTTAAAAACACAAAATATTCTGGTCAGCTACCCTGGTCCTAAATATCGTAAAGTTAGTTTTAGTAACCCGGGTCATGCAATTAGCCTGGCTAAGAAACTTAATACTCAATTTAAAACAGACAAATTTACAGTTGTTCTGCTTAACCAAGGATCTATTGTTTTTCCGGAGTCTGGATGAGCAAGTCTAGTCCAATTGATCAACTAGGTTGGACTCAAAAATTTTTAAAAGAATCGGGCCGTCCAAGCGACGGCCTTACCACGGAGCAATGGAAGAAACATTGGTGGTTTAATCCGTTAAACAGTACCAGTATGCGACTAAGCAAGTCAGGGGCTAATTTTGCCACAGCGCAGGCAAAGATTCACTACTTTTCACACGAGTTATCGTCGGCAATATTGCCTAAAACCCTCCTACAGCTAGAAAAAATTCTAGAGTACCCCTACTACATACCAACTATTAAAAAGATTATTGTATTTGACGAACGCACTAGTTTGACTCTTACTTTGTATGGAAACGATCTCCAAACTTATTTAGATAATGTACAGAAGTTTAACTGAACTTTAACAGTACTCATGGTAAATACTATTAGTAGAAACCATGAGTTCTGCACACACAGGAGATCACACAATGAAAAAACTATCTGACCAAATGCTGACCATACTCGAAAGGCTAGCCGAAATGTTCCCAGCGCAAAACTATCAAAGTGCGCTAGAGCAGTATCTAAGCCGATTTCACATCGACAACCCAGCTCAACTTGAGCACCTACAACGACAGTTCGAACAAAACCAAGCAAAGGGATACCTATGAAAAAAATACTAAAAGCCATCCTATCATTTTTTGAAGCAATGGCACAGGCTCGTGCCGCTGCCGTACTAACTCGCGCCGGCCAAGTTGAGCAGGCAAAGAAACTTTACCAAAAGTATTGATTTCTACGGATAAATAATTTAACATATACACACACAAGGAGACCGTATGTTTTGCACACCCCATTCGCTAATCAGCACAGTTCAAGACGCCAAGAGAGCTTTTGTTAATCAGTTTATTACTGATTCTACATTTAAGACTTTGGCCAATAACTATATTACCGCACAACAAGAATTTGCCAACATGCTAGTGGATAACACTCTAGAGGTTGTCAAGTACTGCGCCGACGGCGCAGGAAGCCGTTGGTTCTCAAGAACCAACACCAAAAACACAGACTAACACACAGAAGGAGAAAATTATGTCTGATATGCTAACACCAAAACTACCCGAAGTTAAGTTTAACAAAAACGGATACGAAATCCGTACAGATATCCTGGCCATGGCCAAGGATCTAGTAGGTCAAGAGTATGCTATGAAGTTTCAAGGTTGGGAACTGAGTGCCAAACGAGACGAAAAAACTGGCCAACTTGTTTCCACAGTTGAAATGCCACAATTCCCAGGACTTGACAAAGTTCTAGAAACTGCTGAAAAAATGTATGCTTTTGTTAACGCA
>JACCDW011683839.1_pt1 | contig 10551 bp, 6 predicted proteins | sample 7449781 | NCBI WGS metagenome assembly JACCDW01 (sample SAMN15323449, study PRJNA562643) | freshwater metagenome | isolation source: river surface water | place: USA:Blue River Watershed | collected 2017-08-18
TCTCTTGATAGACTATCTCACATATGCCTGTAGCTCAACTGGATAGAGCAACAGCCTTCTAAGCTGTAGGTCAGGGGTTCGAGTCCCTTCAGGCATACCATCATCTACGGCTGGCTAAACCTCCCTTAGCCAAGCCGATTCTCTTTTTAGTTTCTTTATCTCTGTAGTCTCCACCTACCAAGTCTCTAATAGCATCTACTGCTTTAGTCTCGTCCTTAACGGCAGCAGACATCTCAGCATTGGGACTGCTTGAATCCACATTGCTTCTACGCAGCACATTAAATTGTTGTTCTAAAACTCTTAGAGCCTCAGCTTTATCTTTACTTCCTACCTTTTCCAAAGTGGAAATAACATCAGGTATAAACTTACCTAAATCAAAGTTTCTTACGAACGATGGTTTAGCAAGTCTACTCAGCCTAGAGGCTGTAGATTGATTACTACTTACAATGGCTTTTAATCCAGCTTCACTAGTAGCTTTACCGCCAGTCTCTCTAAACTCATTTCTAACAATACCACGAATAAGACGATAGGCTTTCAAGGCTTGTACTTCTTCACTACCTAAGCCGCCTTCTTTAACAGGCTTTAGAGATTCTGGAGACAAGAAACTTCTCTTAAGCTCTTGCAATCTATCCAAAGAGTTATTAAAGATATCTTCTTGTTGTTTAAACAAAGGAGTTTTCTTCTCTGTCTCATACATGTTTCTAGAGATAGCAAGCTTTTCACTCTCTGTAAAAGCATCTTCAGACTCCTTCATACCAATAGATCTAGGAAGACCTAGAGGACGGGCTACTGTAGGAGATCCTGTAATAGATCTTGCAATAATGTTCATGTCCCCCATATCCTCTATTCCTACTTTTTTCTTATACTGATCTCTAGACATATTGATTCGTCTAAATTCATAGTCAGCATATGGGATAGTTGTTTGAACAATGTTCTCGGGATCTGTTCCACCAAAGCTTGAGTTGGCATAGTTGAAACGAGCATCAGAAGTAAAGGATGTTGCTCCTACTTTTAATTCTCTCTGTCCGGCTTGATCTTCTGGAAGTGTTTGAGGATCAAAGAAACCTTTAGCTACTCTCTCTTCTGCGTTATATGGTGTGCCATGATAGAGCACCTTAGGAGGTCTGTCTTTATATTTGACACGCAGATCATCCAGCTTCTTTTGCAGTGGCATAGAGAAAGAAACAAAATCTTCTACAGACTTTGGATCATTAACATCCACTTCTTTACCTTTAGCTACTCTGTACTCACCCTGAGCTACAGCAATAACATCATCCTCAATCTTACCTGCCACATTAGGCATCTCAATCAGCTTATCAAAAGCATCTGTCCTCATTTGCTTAATAGCTGTTAATGTATTCTGTCTAACTTCAAAATCTGAAATGATGTCTGAATCTTTGCTGAAGCCATATTTGGATTTATTTAAATCACCCTCAGCTATGCCTTTCATGTAAGGAGACAAAGGAGCAGGAGCCTCTATAGGGGTAGGCTTCTCCATAGGGAGATCTGTCTTAATCTCAGGCAATGCTTCTGCTTCTATCTTAGGAGGTGGAGTGAATGAAGCTTCAGCTTCTGTTACCAGCTTCTCCATCTCTGCATCAACAGGCTTAGGCTGAGACACAGTAGGACTAACCTTGCTCTTAACTTTAGCAACAGGCTGTGTAGGAATTGCTTGAGCTGTTAAGTCAGCTTTATTCAAAGCGTCTTCAACAACATTGTTAATCTCAGTGGCAACAAGAGCCTCAGGATTCTTTACCTTCCTGATCTTCTCAAGCATTGCTTCAGTGCCTGATGCAGCAGCCTTAGCTCCTGTTGTCAACACCTTACTTAGTACAGCACCACCCTTAGCAAACTGCAAGTCTTTAATCCTAGCAGCATACTCAGGTACTTTCATGTAGTCATTGGTTTCTTCCAATGTCTTACCGCCATGCTCAGCAGCATATCTACTATTGATAATCTTGCGTGTGTCTTCAGTGAGTTTGTTAAACTTCATCTTGTATACACGAACAAGATCTTCCTGCATAAACTTAGCGTCAGTAAGTTGTCTAGCCATAGGAAGAATGTTCTTAACTACATTCTCAACAGCTTGCTTTTGTTCAATCTCAGGCAGGGCTTGATAGCGAGGACTCATCATTGTTCTTTGGATAGCAGCAATGACTAATGGGTTAGCCTCTTCTACATAAGTTCTGTCGTATTCTTTATCACCTGATGATTGTCCATACAGTTTATATGGATCAATACCAAGATAGACCAGTTCAGTTTCTTCTGGTGTCTTCTCAGGTGTGATACGAATACCTACCAAGTTGTTAAAGAACTCGCCTTCTTTATATACTGGTCCCTGTCTTACACGAGGAATAGCTTCAGGTAGTTCTTCTTTAATAACAGGAATCTTAGCCTGAATTCTATTCTTAGCTGCTTCTAATATTCTATCTGCTGGCTTCTCTGATGTAATAACATTAGGATCTCTAGCAACAGAGCCACCTTCACGAACCAGATCAACCATGTTAAAGATGTCTTTAACAATGAAGGGTGATACAAACCTAGCACCGAAGTCACCAGCCACTTTACCCATCTTATCAGCCCACTTCTCTATATCTCTTTCAGAAGAAAGAGCAGAGATAAGTTGATCCATGAATTGATTCTGTGTACCTGATGGCATCTTCATACCAATGATAGCTTCAAAGGCATCACCAGTCTTTGCAGGTAATCCACGCTTATGCTTCACTGCCACATCAGCCATAGCTAACAACGGACCGAGAGGGAACACACCACGAACATCCACTGTAGTACCATCTTCTCTTTTCCACATACCCCATTCAACATCTTGATTGTTCTCACGATAGTCAATGGCAGAAAGTAGAGCTGCTGTACCTACAATACCTTTAGCTGTGTTCTCTTGTCCTTTTCTAATTAGACTAGCACCACCTGCGTCACCATTAGCTAACATCTTAGAACCTCTAAGAATGTCTTCTGCACCAGCAATACCACCCAATGGGCTATAACGGTATTGGAATGCAATGGCATTGGTCATGAAGCGGGGGAAGGTAACAAACAAACTACCACCGGGAATCTCTGCAGCTTTAACAAAGTAGTTACCTACAGCTTCAGCACCACCTTCAAATGTTTTAATACCACCTTTAGGTATCTTAGGTGTGTAAGAGAATGTGGCCTTCAATGTATCGTCTGCTGCTTCTTTGAGAATGTCAGCAGGAATAACTTTACCATCAGCAATAAGCTGATACATATCTAAGCCTACACCCTTAAGCTTCTTCTCCACTGAGTTAGCAAAGATGGCTTTTCTAAAGAAAGCATCTTGTGCCACATTCAATGAATTAACCATACGAGAAAACTTAGACAAGTCTGTGTCGCTCTCTTGCATAGCAGAGAGGATGCTACTTCTAATGGATGGGTTGTGCTTGAGTAGCTCATCTGTCACCTCAGAGGCTAAGCCATTCTTAGCTAAGTATCCCCAAGTGCCAAAGGCATTCTCAATAGTGTCACCAATGCTTGTCTTCAGTGTATCAAGTCTAGCACCCTTAGCTTCTGGTGATAGTGTCTTACCTACAGTCATCAAAGCACCTTCAATAACAGAAGCTGCAGAATTAAATGTTAAGCCAATGCCAGAACCCATGATGTTACGGACGGTAGTACCAATACCGCTAACAATCAAAGCCTTACTTTCTCTCTCAAGTCTATTGAATGCACCACCCAAGTAACCAAGAGTGGATGTATATTCATCAGGCTTACCATACAAAGCATCCACTTGCTTAGCAACATCTGGATCAATTTGACGCAGACGATTCAGAGTTTTAGAAGCTGTTGAATATTGCTGCATGATTTGAGCAGCTTGTGTAACTGTCACTCTGTTAGCTTGAGCAAACTGTTCAGGACTCAGTCCTTCTTTTCTAATGGCTTGCTCTAACAAAGTGTCATCAATCAAGCCTTGATCCATAGCAGAGAACACCTCAGCAATGGCTGTACTGGTCTTCTGTCCTGCCTTAACCTTGTATGTAGGATCATTCTCAATGATGTTCATTGCCACACGAATAGCTCTCTGTGACAAGTCTCTACGAATAGCTGGCTCTACCAGAGCAGCAGCAGGAGAGATCTGATCCAACACCTTAGCACCCTCTTGCTTCATAAACTCTTCAGCAAGCTTGTCCATGTTCTCATCAACAGGAGACAACAAAGCTGTCTCTGTCTTTGTAGGAGGAGCAGTTGGATCTGTTGGTGTTTTCTCTTTAGATTTTATAAGCTTATCAGCAAGCTGTTCTTTACCAGATTTACCAAGCTGAGCAGCAGCACCTCTGGCTTCTAAGTAACCAGCACCACCACTTAGCACAGCACCTAAGATCATCTGTGGTGCGCTAAGTTCTTCTGGTTGTTCGCCTAAAGCTATTTTCTTTTCTTGCTCTAAGCGTTGACTAACAACACTTTGTCCTGCACCTGAAGAAGCTTCAAGACCAACCACACCAGCAGTGACCTTGCCTTGTGTAGGCGTGAGCATGGAAGCAATCTTACCCTTAGGTGCAGCACCAGCAGCAATCTGCGCAGCTTCTTTAGCTGCTGAAACTTTGACAGCTTGAGTACCAAGCTTACCAATACCAAGTCCTAAGTATGTCAAGGGATCTGTGGCAATGGCTTTAATTGCATCAATGTATGGATCAATACCTTGTTGACCACCGGGCTGGAATACGCTTCTAGTTTGTGAGTAGAGTTCTCTACCCAATGCCATCTTTTCCCTATCTTCAGGTTTGGCATTCTTCATCTTGTTAAGTTCAGGAAGTGCTCCAAGGAAAGTGTTGAATTCAACCTCTCTCATTGTTCCCATAAACTTCTTAGCAAAGTCTTCGTCTGTTTCGTTCTTGCCTTGTTCAATGTTACGATTGACTTTCATATAGTCTTTAATAACACCAAACAGTTCTTGGTTTTTGTACAACTGATCGAAAGGAATCTTAGACTCAAGTTCCTTCTTTGTTGCTTCCTCAATCTTAGCCTTGCTAGGCATGGGAGCTTTGGTGATGATGGCAGGTTTCTCTGCAGCCTTAAGCTCAGCTTCTGTAGGCAAGCCTTGAGCACCCATAGCCTCAATTTGCTGAGGCGTAGGCTTTGCTGGAATCAAATCATCAAACATCCCACCACTAGTTTTAGTGGGGATCAAGTCATCAAACATTCCCATTTAGAGATCCTGTCCTGTCTGTTGTTTAAATCGTTCTGCCACTGCTGCTCTATCAGCACCTTTAGAGATTGCTTCATTAGCTTGTGCTCTAGCTGTAGCTACATCTGTTTGTACAGTAGGTCTAGCCATAGGACCACCTCTTGGTCTTGGTGTCTGTGCTCTTGCTTCTGAAGGAGGTGCTTCACCTCCATATTGAATCTTAGGATTAACAGCATTACCTTCACCATCAAACTGAACACCAGCAGACAACAAAGCATTCTTATGCATTTCAGATCTAGGCTTACCATTGGTAGTCATCTCTTTGATCAACACTTCTCTACCAGCAGCATAGCCCTTAGCTGCCTTGTCTGAGGAAGCCAAGTCTTTAACCTCAATGTTAGTTGTACCGTCTGGGTTAGATGTTGTAATAAAGCTACCGGGTGGTAGATAGTTCTTGAGCGTAGACTCCATAGTTCTAGAGGCAGCAACAATAAGGTTGGCCTGAGAAATCTTATCAGCATCTGTCTTATTAGACAAAGCAGGATTGGCAACAAGTTTCTGCCAGTCTCTAAGTTCTCTTTCCTTAGCAGCAGCTTCTTGTGGCTTACCTTCTTGCTTAAGTTTGATAACTTGATTAGCGTAATCAGCTTCAATCTGACTCTGCGTCTTATCTTTCTTATTACCAAATTCTTTAATGAATGTAATATGACCTAAGTTAGCAGCAGCTTTTGCTATGTCATCATCTGTGCCTTCTTGCTTAGCTCTATACATAGCAATCTGTGCATCAGATTCAATCTTCTTAAAGTCTGGCTTATCTTGCAGCTTAGCATAATCAACTTCAAGCAGAGAAGGTAATGACTTAGCATCCCTACCTGCACCAGAAGAATAAAGCTCCTCTGCTGTAACACCATACTTAGCAGCAGCAGCTTGAATCTTCTGTAGGTTCTTACCATACACCATCTTATTCAAGAAGCCATCATCTCTGGTGTTAACAGCAGCAGCAAGTTGCTCAGAACTAATCTTAGCTGTCTTACCATACTGGTCAACATAGTCATTGAAGGTCATACCTTCTGGAATATTACCTTTTGCTTTAATGAATGACTTAGATAATCCTTCAAGCTTCTCTGGATTTTTCTTCAGCTCTTCAGCAATAGCTTTAGCTGTAGGTACATCAGAAGCAAGAGCAATAAGTTCCTTCTCATCCAAAGGACCATCAGCAAATTTAAAAGAACGAAGAGAACCTACGACATCTCTGATCTCTGTTTTCTTTTTCTCGGTTTCTTTTTTGTACTCAGCATAATTGTGGTACATGTTCTTAATACTCTCTTTAATCTGAAGAGCATTTTCTTTTTCTCTCTCTTCGATTAAATCTGTTGCACCTTTAGCAACACCACCAAGGAATGAACCAAGTCTAAATCCCATTATGCTACTCCTTTAGCCATCAAACCTTTACGCTCTACAACAGCTTCAGGACTCTTCTCTACCTTCTTCTTAGCTTCTGCAATAAGTTGTTTAATGATTGCTGGACTCACTGTTCTTTCTTTAGAAACATCTTCAGCAGTTACTTTATAAGTAACATCATTAAGATCAGCCAGTGTCTTAATAATTTCTACAATGATGGGTGTTACTAAGAAGCCAGTATCAACAGTGTGATAGCCCTTCATGATGGAAGCTTTAACCATTGTGTTAACAATAGTAAGAACTGGTGTACCCTTCTCCAGCAAAGACATCAACTCAAAGATGGCTTCTGGATTGTCTAGTTTTTCAGAATAGAAAGAAGCAACATCATCTACAGTGACATACTGAGGAGGCTGCTCCCAAGGAACACTACCCGGCTCAACTGTCAGAGACATGCCGGGGATAGGAGCGTCTAAGAACATTGAATTATCTGCCATTCATCAACTCCTCTTTTTGTTTTCTAATTGCTGCAATATAGCTAGAGACTTTTTCAAAGACATCTTTAGAATCTTTTGATGTCATCTCAGACTCATTAGATGTTTTAGATAACAAACCTTTGCCTGTATCTTTCTTTGGTTTAGACATTTTGGCATTAGCCATGCCATCAATCTTACTATAATAATTCTTAAAGTTTTTCATAGATATTATCCAAACAATACTCGTCCAACGAATGCACCAATGTCTGAGGCTGTATCACTATCAGCTTTAATCTCAGCACCAGCAACAGAAGCAGCAGCAGCAATTTCAGAAGCAGCTAATGTAGTTGCTCTATTAGCATCATTCTCAGCAGATTGCCAAGCATGTGTCACACTGTCACGATACATCTGAATCTCATTATTATATTCTGTAAGTGTCATCTGCTGTGACAGTTGAGCATTCATCATGTTAGCAGCATTAGCGGCTGCTGTGTTAGCTGTAGCAATCTCTCTTTGCCATTGAGCATTAGCTTGGTCAATCACCAATCTTTGTTGTGCATTAAACACTTCTCTTTGGTTCTGTGATTCAGCATTAAACTTAGCTAAAGCATTCTCTTGATCCACATTAAACTGAGCAATGGCATTCTTCTGAGAAGCATTGAACTGACTTACTTGTGAAGACAATGTATTATTAAACTGATCAACTTGTGTTGTGCTTGCTGCATTAAATTGAAGAGCAGCATTCATAGAAGCAGCATCAGTCAACAACGCCTGTGTCATCTGCTGAGTCTTAAACAATGTTGTCTGTTGTTGATTACTCAGGTTAGCCATGTCCATTTGCAGGAAAGCCTGAGCATTAACAACAGCAGCTTGTTGTCTGTTATTTAAGTTAGCTGTTTCTAAAGTGGAGATTTGTGCTGCCTGTGCCAACACAAGTGCTTGACTATTACTCATGTTAGCCAAGTCCATTGTCTGGGCTAGTCGAGCATTCTCAAGAGCAATTTGTTGCTGAGCAGTGAAGTTCATGTTAGCTATATCAGCAACACGAGCAGCATTAGTTACTCTTGATTGGAAGGCTTGATCAAATTCCTGACCCAAGAAAGCAGCTCGTTGTTGAGCAGCTAGTACAGCAGTTTGCTGTCTGTTAGAAAGATTCTGAGAAGCTACAGCTTGATAGGCTTGTGCATCAGCAGAAGCAATAGGAAGAGCAGACTCAAGGGTAGCTTGAATCAAAGCTTGACCAGCTAAACTAGAAGCTCCTAAACCTCTTGAAGCCAACACAGCAGTGACAGATCTTAGGTTTGCAGCAGCCCAAGGTGGTGGGTTACCTGCATCAAAGTTTGCCATCAGTTTATTTAACTGACCCTGCACAGTCATCTCTTCTGTAACAACACCCTGAGCAGCAGCTTGCTGTGTAGCTGCCACAGTTTCTGCAGCCTTAGCCATATCAACAGCAGAAGAAACTGTCTCCCCTTCTCCTAACACACGAGTAGGAGCACCTGTTACTTGTGTAGCTTTTCCTTGTACAGCTTTTAAGTTGGACACAGCAGTGGAGGTAGGCTCCATTGTCTGTGCTACCACTTGGCTTTCTTTACCTACAGTGCCTAAAGAAGGAAATACACCCTTTAATAATGTAGCAACATCAGCAGCAGTTTGTTCTGCTCTGTATGTAGCAGCTTTTGCTGTAGTAGGAGTAGCTGCAGTTGAAGCAGAGACAGCACTAGCAGGAGTAACAGTGGTAGCTTTAGTCGATGCTCTTGCTGTAGTGTCAATGTTTTGACTTGGCTGAGCTACGATTTGTGCTGCAGTTACTTGTGAAGCAGCAGCAGCTTGAGGAACTCCTGTAGCAGAATATGTTACATTACCACCACCAGTTGAGCCTCCCATAGAAGCAGCCTGTGCTGCAGCAGCGGCTTTGGCGGCAGCATCAGCAGCGGCTTTGGCGGCAGCATCAGCAGCGGCTTTGGCGGCAGCATCAGCAGCAATTTTATCTGCAGCAGATTTAGCAGCAGCATCGGAAGCAGCTTTATCCGCAGCAGCTTTGGCAGCAGCGTCTGCTGCAGCTTTGGCAGCGGCTTCAGCAGCAGCTCTTTCAGCATCTGTCTTAGCAGCAGCTAATGCATCAGCAGCAGCCTTAGCAGCAGCGGCAGCTTCAGCAGCAGCTCTAGCAGCAGCCTCCTGTTCAGCAGCAGCTTTTGCGGCAGCGGCTCTTGAAGCAGCTTCAGCAGCAGCAGCAGCTTCAGCAGCAGCTTTAGCTTCAGCGGCAGCTTGAGCATCAGCAGCGGCTTTGGCATCTGCGGCAGCTTTAGCTTCAGCGGCAGCCCTAGCAGCAGCTTCTTCTGCCGCTGCATCATATCTAGTTTGTACAGTTTCAGTGGATGAGCCAGTAGCTCTAGCTAAGTCTGCTGGACTAATGCCATACTTATCCATCTCTGCTCTAACAGCAGCATCAGAACTACCCATCTCAGCCGCTGCTTTATAAGCATCAAAGATGTTCTTGTCATACTGCTCTTGAGTCATTCCATTATTCAATGCCCAAGAAAGACCTGCAGATTTTGGAGCTGTATCATCTACTACAATAGGCATATCCTCCATTACAATTGGAGGAGCAGCAACTGCTTGATATCTATTAGCAATGTCAGCAGCAGTGACTTCATTAGCACCAATAGATCTAGCAAACTGTTCAGGAGTAACACTGAACTGATCCATTGTTGCCTTAATCTCAGCATCAGAAAGCTTTTGATTTTCAGGATTGGACCACCAAGAAGCTACCTGTTCATCTGTAACTTTTGGTGCATTAGCTGCTGTATCTTCATACACTGTAGATACATTGCCACCAGCAGCATATCTACGCTTCATCTTAACCAAGCCACCCTTAGCCATACGCTGAGCAAACTTACCAGTGATGGCAGAATATTTAGCTTCTAAAGCAGGAGAGGAAGCGAGGAACTCATCAAAGCCCTGCATAGGTCCGTCATAGCCTAGCTTTCTAGCTACGACTTCTTTCTGCTGTGATGTAAAATCTTTCATATGTTTCTTGGTTTCTCTAATGCTTCAGTCAAGTAGGACAACATATCTTTGTTATCTCTGAGGAGTGCAATGATTCCTACAGCCATACAATATACTTGTCTCTCTGACATGTTTAATTGGAAGCAGTCGTCTATAGCGTGGAAACATTCATGTAGCAATGTATCTGCTTCCGCTAAGGGGTGCTGACCAGACTTAATTTTAATTACATATTCTTCGTAACTAAATTCACCTAATTGATTAGGTAGTTCCTCTACCACCTTTACAGGTACTTCTCTACCTATAATACTGAGAGAAGATGGTAGTGCCATTATAACTCTTTATACCTTGTCATACCACAAATGGGTGATATAGTCAACCACCCAATACATGTAAGGCATGTGTTATATGCTTCTTACGATCTTCAAGGCCAATAGTACCACCATTGATACGCTTTGTCATTGTTAAAATATCACCGCTATCAGCATACTGATTTAGCTTGTGAGTCTGCCA
>JACCDW010485767.1_pt1 | contig 10550 bp, 9 predicted proteins | sample 7449781 | NCBI WGS metagenome assembly JACCDW01 (sample SAMN15323449, study PRJNA562643) | freshwater metagenome | isolation source: river surface water | place: USA:Blue River Watershed | collected 2017-08-18
ATTACGGTACATAGTCTCCGTAATTAACGTCCAGCCCGGTCACTAAGCCAATGCGGGCGGATACTGCGCTTTCCCCACCGTCCCGGCGCTCGAGCAGGGCAGCCAGTTTGTCCAGGTCAAGACACCAGGCATCGGCATTAGTGACTAAGGCAAAGTCCGCGCCCTGCGCCAGCGCTACCTCATAAGCCTGACGCAGACCATTGAGTACTCGAAACACGCCCTTGTATTTGGGATGGTAGCGGATCAGCGTGTTGTCTTCATCTATAGCCACTTCAAGGTGCTGGTCCAGGTAGCGCATTTGTGTCTGGCTGGGTGGGGTGGGGTAACCGCCCTGGGAAACGAGGTACAGGCTTTCAAAGCGTCGCCTTTCCTGGTTAGACAGGCGCACCATCTCCGATCCCAGTAGCGTGTCCTCATAATTGTTCCAGACGTTCCAGGCGATAGTGAGCTTCATGACTGGCTTTGCACTGCGAACCGCTGGACATCGGCAGGGGTACCCAGGGGATGAACGGCCTGGATCGGTACCAGACTTATGCGCACCTCGTGCTGCTGGGCGATCAGCTGGTTGTACATGGGCGCAATATAGCGCTCGCCTCTGACCAGGTTACTGGGATCGGAAAAATAGCGAAGGTAAGTCTCCTCGTATAGTTCGAAGGACGAAAAGCCGTACAAGCCAATGGTGGCGTATGGAGAGATGCGCTGCTTCTCACGTACCTCAGCCACCCGTTCCCCCTTATCCAAGCGGACGAAGCTCCAAGCGTCACCTTGGCCTTCGAAGCAAGGGATCCAGCCATCGGCCGTGAACTGCGCTGGCAGCAAACATTGCGGTTCGACATAAGTGTCAATGTTGTAGACCAGCATGACCTCCTCGGCAGCGGCCAGGGCCGGCTTGGCGGCCAGGGCCGAAGTGGCTTGGCCATCAGTCAGCGCTTCTAGATCCACGATGCCCCAGTCTGCGATACCTAATTCCCGAGCTTGGGATGCGATGAAGGACCGCGCCTGCGATTCGCGCAGGCAGACGAAGATAAAGCGGTTTTCCGGTCGGATGAAATTGGCTAGGCTATGCAGCGACCAGCTGAACAGCGTGCGGCCACGCACCTCGATCTCGTATTTGGGCACCGTGTACCCTGCGGCCCTGAAGCGGCTGCCCAATCCTGCCATGGTGATAACGATACTCATGCCCATGGCAGCAAACCCAATTCTTGAGCCACGGTGGAAAGGGACAACAACCCACGCGCGAGGAAAGCCTCCTGCGACCGTGGTCTGTCCCGGTGCAGTGGCACCATACTCAGGAACAACAGGCCTTCGATCAGCTGCAACTGGGCCTGCTGCTGGCACGACTGCATCGCCTGTTTCATCTCTCGACGGTATATCCGCTTGATGACCTCATGACTGGGGCGTAGGTGGGGATGCAGCACGAGCTCGTCGTCGGCCGGCCACTGCAGGTCGAACAAGCCATTGACGTAAAAGTCATAATCGCCCTGTAGACTGTGGTCAAGCTTAGCCAAGTCATAGCGCGTGTCGCCATAAATATCGAAGGCGCCAAACCCACCGCGCGGGTCGATCAGTCGGATGATCCTGTTCCTCGAGTCATACAGGATATTGGACAGACACAGGTCTCCGTGGATGATGGCAAAGTGGTCATGCCGGTAGAGACCCGTGGCCTCAATCAGGCTCGGCAGTTGCGCTAGTCCCACAGGGAGGCCCATGCAGCGTTTCCCATTGATGGTGATACAGTCGCGGCAAAAGCGTGCAAACCGCGCGTCCGACAATACTGGCCCCAGCCTTTGCGCGGTCTTGGTCTCATACATCTCGCGCATGGCGGTCACCAGCTCGCTGCGTTCGACTGGGCTGCAGGCATACTCACCCATGCGCTCTACTGTCTTGCGCAAACCCTGAAACAGCTGCGCCCAAATGCCTTCATCCCACGCTCCGTAGAGATAGACGTCACTTACCACCGGATAGCCATAGAACTCCATCTCGACGAAGGGGCAGTCGAAATCCAAGCTGTAGTCGAATATGCGTGGCGTCAGGTACTGCAGCGACTTGGGTAGGCGCAGGTACCAGCGTATCTCGTCATGAAACTTGCTGACGTTGTCGCTTTCCTTGCGCAGCACGCCACGGCTCTCATCAATGGTGACGCGGTTGAACGAACGCCCGCGAGTGAACGCCTTGCGCTTAGTCTCGTAGTAGGTGTCGGGATGGCCAAAATCCCACCAGTAGGCCGCCTCGACGAATTGCCTAGCCTCGCGGGACAGGCGATTGAAGTAAGTGCGCAAGGCCTGGTAGAAGGCATCGATGTCTTCCTTTGGTGGGGCCGCCAGCGCTTGCTGCAGGTCGCGCAGGAAAGACGCCACGTCCTGCACTATGAACACGCCGACAAACACCGGCGGATGATCAGCACCCGGCTTTTCGTAATTTTTGTCGCTGATGCCGACGATCCCCTGCTCATCCGTGAGGCAAAAAGTCGTCCAGCGGTAGGTGTCGCCCTTGCGAGCATAAAACACTGTGTCGCCTGCCGTCAGCGTGTCTTCCAACAGAGTGTCGGCGAAATTAATGGCCAGGATATCGGGTAGTTGCTCCAGCATCAGGAGCGCCTTTGCGATTGTCTCCCCCAAGCTGCTACTGGCACCGATATCGAGGACGCGAGCCTGCACCGACTGCTCGTCAGCCAGATAGTCGTGGATGCGCTGTGCGCCCTCGCCCACTGCGACAGCAATGTCATAGCCACTCTGCCGGTATTTTTCAGCGATGTAGCTCAGCGCTGGTCTGCCGTTGAGCGGGATCATAGCCGGGGGGATGGCACCGAACTCGACCTGCATCTCCAAGGACACCAGGCGCGCGCTTGGTAAAAGGGCCAGGCGTCTCATTCGGTGCCTATCAAACGCCGAATTTCTTCAGGCGATAACCGTAGGAACTCTTCCGGCCGTATCGCCTTATCATCCACGTAGAAGCCGCCAGCACCTGCCCAAGGCTTGCCAAAATAAATCTCGTCGTAGTGGATGCAGTGACGGTCGAGCCAAGCCATAGTCTGCTTGGCAGTGTTGGCATTGATTAAACCCATGTTGCCCTCATAGCTACGCATATTTCTCGCGGTGGCCAGGATGATATAAAAGCCAAGCTTGCGGTAGACGTCCAACTGCCGAAGCATTTCTGGGTAGGGACACAGGTCATCATAGCTTTCTCCAGGCTGTTTCACTGGACAGAGCGTTCCGTCGATATCCATGACGATGCATTTTTCCTTGCGTATCATGGTTGATGCAGTGGTGTGTTTGCGTGGGTTTCGGGAGCCAGGGTCTGGCCTTCTATTCGATAGATGCGGTCTGCTTCCTTCAGTAGCTTACCGCGGTGCGACACCACCACCATCGTGATGCTGCCCTTGAGTGAAGCCAACAACTGGTTTATGTCATGCTCGGTTCTGACGTCAAGGTTGCTGGTCGGCTCATCAAGGATCAGCAAGGCCGGCGACTTGTAAAGCGCACGCGCCAGCAACAGGCGTTGGCGCTGGCCAGCCGACAGGTTGTCCCCGCGCGCCTGTATCGGAGTATCCAATCCATACTGGCCCAGAATGTCCTCCAGGCCCACCCGCTGTACCAGCCCGGCAATGCGCTCGCGGTCGGGCGCTTCTTCCAGTAGCGCGATGTTGCTGGCGACACTGCCGGTGATCAGGACAGACTCCGGACGCAGCAGCGAAACACTTGGCATCAGCCAGTCTTCATAGCGGATGCCCGCTGGATCCTGGCCCCAGACGCGAATCTCTCCAACCTGAGGACGAGTGAAGCCGCACAGCAGGTCCAGCAGGGTACTCTTGCCCGAACCACTGCGTCCGACCAGGGCCACTAACTCACCCGGCCGCACATCCATATTCACATCCTTCAGGATAAGCTTGCCTTCGTGCAAGAAGTCCACACCCCTGAAGGCAATGCCAGCCGGGCCGATCGACCCTTCACTGCCTTCAGGAAGCTGGCGACGCCGGTCATGCCAGCGCAGGATTTCCGGCGTGATATCGACCGGGCTGTCCTGAATAATTTCGCCATACCCGCGCGCCAGTGCAATAAGCTTCGGTGCTGCACGGTAAAACACGTACAGCATCATCAGGATTTGCGCATTACTGATAGCGAAGAGGATTTTCGATATTGCCACACCGGCCGCCACCATAAGCAACATGATCGGCTGGCTGGACAAGCGAATTCCCGCATTGATGATGTCATTGGCTTCCTGCGCCCGGCCGGCCATTTCCAGTTCGTGCCGCACGGCCTGCTCCAACCGGCTCTTGTTGGCCGTCTGTAACCCACGAAAATCGTGTAGGTATTCGGACACCAACTGGGCAGCCTTCAGATACTGCAGGCCCGAACGTTTTGAATATGCCACCCGCAGCCCAGTTAGGCGCCGGTGAAGCAGCGCATAGATGGCGCCCAGCATAATGAAAAGGACGAAGGCATGCGGCGACACGACCAGAGCAATCAGAGAGTAGAAAATGGCAAGAATGCTGTCAGTCAGGAAGAGTGCTGTGCGGTGGCGGTTGCGCACCGCGTAGCCAACATTGCGGGTGATGATAATTTCGGCTTCACCCGGTTTGAGGTCTCGGCTAGCGAAGAAATCGGCTTGCAGGACGTTCCTGACGTAGTCGACGGAAAGCTTGGTGCGCCATTTCGCCATCTCTTTTAGGAAATAGGCTTCCGACGCGTAAGCAATCCATGCCTGTAGCAGCACTGCGGCGAAATAGGCGCTGATGACAATGGGCAGTCCGACCTTGTCGAGCACTGACAACACCACCGTTGGGACGCCGACCGGCGCTTCACCCAGCACTATGGTGACGGCTGGCAACAGAAAGGCGATGCCGACAAACTCGAACAGGCCGATCAGGGTACCGAGTAGGGCTACGACTAGGTAAGTCCGCGGGTTTTCGCGGACGTACCCGATTAGGTAGTCACGGTGTTTCATTTCGGATCTTGATCGTAGCGCTTCCTGAACTCGTATTTGCCAATGTCGTGCGAGCCCTGGCGTATCGCGCTGACAATTTTTTTCAGCCACGGCTCGAAACGAAAATACCAGTAGCCGCGTTTGAGCGCGTAACGAAGCGTCGGGTGGCATTTCTGGATAGGTTGCAGGCGAAGCAGGTTACGCTCCAGCAGGTCGGTCAGGGACGATTTGAATTCCGGATAGCATGTGAGGAAACCGGTGGCTTCGCATAAATGGAAAGGCAACGGGTTCAGCTTGGCAGTCTGCCCATACTCGTTATGACTTGCATGGGCGACAAAATGGTTATTTAGTTCATCTTTGGCCAGCGCGAACTCGATCATGCTGGCTAATTCGGCATGGCGCTGGCCCGCTGGAGAGAAATGTGAAGCATGGATCAATTTCCGGTGAAAAAATTTTTTTTCCTGCGCCCGCTGCACATTCAGGATGATGAAATGATCATCGACAAAAGGCAGGCGTGGGGGATTTTGCATGCCGACGCCTCTGATTTCTGCTGTACGCAGAGACAAAATGCAGTTTTGCAGCGCTGGTGAGGTCAATAGCTGCTGCAAAAGCCCAAGGTCAGTAGGCAGGCCGCGACCGAAATTGATTACGGCAAAGTCCACCCCACCGCACGTCGCCGTTCTGTACACATCAGCAAGATCATTGATGGCTTGATAGGGCCAGATGCCCGAACTGCGATTGAACTTTCGGATCGGGCCCACTTCTTGACGGGCAAAACATGCAACCTCTAGCCCTTTCGAAACAGCTACACTAATTAGTAACTGGGCTGCGCGCTGTATCCATCCGTCAGGATCACACAGCCAAAACAAACCAAGTCTCACGCTCTAGGACCCAGCTCGGCTGAAAACGGGGATGGGCCTAGGGTAAGTGAGCGTGCCATACGATCGCACTCAATGTTAACCTTAATAGAATCGTAATTGAGAATCAATGCAATAAGTTCGTCTATAGACTCCGCCGCAGGTAAGGAACAATCAGAAAAAATCCCAGCCTTGTCCATCATGGCGCGAAATGCAATGAAGGGGGAACTAGAGCGGCTGGCTTCCAGTAGGCCAGTAGTCGGCCCAATGACAATCAGATCAAACTGCTCATATAGTTTTTGCGCCGGAATATTGCTATCGATCAAACAAAAGTCGATTGCCGCATGACACCTGATGGCATCTAGCATTTTTATTTTCGCTTCCAAAACTGCAGGAATCGAATTGTGCAATTTGATCTTAGCGGAATGCACATCAAGTCGAGCCAGTGCAGCAGTGACATCAAGAATATCTCTTTCAAAGCAATCGGGGCGACTCCTAAACGATAGTCCGACCCATTCTGGCGGCATGATCAGAACACGTAGGTCGGACCATTTCCTAGTTAGGGAACGTTTGTTGGCAGGCAATATGGTATTCGATGGATGGGAAATTACTTCGGTGCGACTACCTCGACGCTCAAAAACCGCAGCGGAGGCACTGTTCCATGCAAGGACTCTGTCTACCCCACATCCTGCTCCCGTATTAAGCGACAGATCTTCAAAGACCATCCCATGTGGAAGGTAATCCACTGTTAACTCCTCTGCTCTCGCCGCCTTGGAAAGTAATCGAGTTGTACAAGTATTGTCAGAGTTAAGTACCAAGCGCTGCACCCGAGACTGCTTTAGAAATGTGCGGCAATTGGCGTAAATCCGTTCTATATGGCTTGCGCTGTACCGCTCCTGAAAATAACTGAATGCAGACTCTAGAACAGCAAGGTCAAATCGATCGAATCCCGGCCATGCAGATGGAAAAAAAGTTACCTCGCTAGTGCTCCGAATTGGAGTGTTCAAATTAATTAATGATTTGTCCCCATCTATATCTGAGCGCGGCAAGCCAAACCCAGGAAAACAAATGCTACGCCGCCAAGTAAATTTGGCCGCATGAGATTCACTTTGGCGTAAATTAACATAATCCTGATAGAAGATCCGCTTGCCACATAACCGATAGGCTATAGCCAGGACTCTCGCAAAGACGGCCTCAAGGGCACGAATTGGGCCAGGTGAATCTGTTGGCAAATCGAAAGACGCCAAAAAAGAATGGATGCTACTTTGTATTTCCCGGGCCCCATGCAGAAAAGAAATTTCAATTCTAAGCTCGGAGCAAACCGCCTTTGCTGCATGGATCAAATCCCCATCACTTAAGGATGTAATCACAAAGCTATCAATGCAATCTTCTTTGAGTAGACTCCCCAACCGCAAACGATATTGATAATAGCGTAAAAATCTCGAACTTAGATGCTGGAAAGCTATCTCACACCAAGCATACGCCCCACCCCTCTTACTTTCTGCATAAAGCCCTGACTCTATTTGTTCGCGGACGCTCTTATCTAAATCAGGAACCTGAATATCACAAATGTTTTGCGAGATTATACCTCTAGACTTAAGCTTGAGTGCTGTTAGCAAGTCGATACTATATATAAAATCAAAGCCGGTCGTACGCCAACCAGAATCATCACAACAGAGTATCGCCGTTTTCATAAAATCATTAGACTATCGCTATAATGATCCGGGCACCAGGGATTTCGCAGACAGAAATTATGCATTTTGTTTTAAGGCAGCCAACGTCAGCTTGTAGACTGATAAGGATGCTATTTGAAATTTCATTGTCTACCATACCGACCAGCCACCGTCGACAACGAGGTTTTGGCCTGTAATATACGAAGAAAGGTCTGATGCCAGGAGGGCAATCACCCCAACAAGGTCTTCTTCTGTTGCCATACGGCCGAGCGGTGTTCGAGCAGAGTATTTGGCAACGAAGCTCTTTGGTTGGTTTCTCCAAACCCCACCAGGCGAGATGGCGTTAGCCCTAACTTTCGGAGCCAAAGTAGTCGCGAGCCAGCGGGTTAGTTGAATTAGGCCTCCTTTAGATGCTGCATAAGCGGCGGGGTTCGCCATAGTCGTTCCCTCATAGAGCGACCAATCCGGGCCACAAATTCCATATATCGAACCAATATTAATAATGCTTGCGCTATCGGATTGTTTGAGAAGAGGAAACAGCCCCTGACATAGTTCAAACACAGCGATCAAGTTAACCTCTATAGCTTTGCGCCATGTCTCAATGCGCTGATCGCCAAATGATTCAGCCCACCCTTGCAAGCCTGAGGTTCCTACAAAGGCCGCATTGTTAACCAAGATATCCAACGGGCGTCCATAACTAATTAACAATTCGATCATCTCGCGTCGATCTTTTCCGCTTTCTAAGTCACAAGGAATAAAATCTATGCGAGCTTGATAAATTGCAGCCAGTTCATCCCTCAGCTGTATAAAGTCTGATAAAGGATGGTCTATCAGAAGGATATCTGCTCCTAACTCACTGAGTGTCCTGACTATGACCCGACCTATTTTGCCAGTAGCCCCCGTCACCAGAGCCGTTCGCCCTTCAAGCCTAATTCTCTTCGCCAAATGTAACATTTCACAACCCCATCAAGTAAAAAAATAATCCTACGGTCGGAATTAACGTGCTCATGAGAGGGCTTGTCGATCGCTAGTTTCTCTGCCTTATTTTCTTGGAAATTAATATTGAATCCTCAATATACAAATGGTCTAAACCGGATAGTTCAAAGGTTCGAACTGCATCTTGAATGCTATCTACCATCGGTTCGCCATGTAGATTCAAACTAGTATTCAAAAGGGCTGGTATTCCAGACAACCCCGCAAATGCAAGGATTAACGAGTGGTATGAAGGGGATTGCTTACAATCAACAAACTGGGGGCGTACAGTTCTATCATATGGATGGGTTCCAGCTTGAATCTGGCTGTAATGTCTCGGGTTCGTATCAAAACTGAGAGACATAAATGGAGACTCTATATTCTTTGGATTAATTACATATTTATGCGCTTCCTCTGATAAAATTGACAGTGCAAATGGCATCCAGAAATCGCGATTCTTGATCGCATCATTTATTCGTTGTACCGTTTCTCGATTGCTTGGGTCCGCAAGAATGCTTCTATTACCCAGGGCACGCGCACCAAATTCTGCGCGTCCTCGGACGACCCCGACGATTTCTCCAGCACGGAGCAATTTAGCCACGTGCTCGTGATTAACCTCGTCACTAATCACATAGCGGTCTTCCAACCCCTTGAAATTATAACCCTTGATTTCACGTGCCACATCACTTCCAAGGCAGAGAGTTTCAATAGGAAGACTATTGAGATTTTCCGAATTCAATACGTAACATCCACCTAGACTCAAACTTTCATCTGCTGCAGAGCCACAAACAAACAGCTCATCTAATTCCATAAGTTCGATAATTGCCTTGTTCATTTTGACGTTCATTGCGATTCCACCGCTAATAACGACTCGCCTAACGCCGGTCTCCACAATACAATTTCGCACAAGTTCGCAGGCTATTTTTTCAGTGTACCGTTGCACCGCACCTGCAATATTGTCAAATCGATGGCAACTCCAACCCTCTTTGAGGTAGGAATACAAATCATTTGGGCGTTCCTTCGAGACGATACGCATACCATCCACCTCGCATATGTTCTCTATTACACTCATCGCTTGATCAACATAATTACCTTTTGCATAGGGAGCGAGTCCCATTACCTTAAATTCGTGCTCATCGGGGCGCATCCCTAATAAAAGCGTTGCCAACTTGTAAATTCGCCCGAGATCATTTTCTTTTGACTCAGCAATAAGCTTGAGGCTATCATTCTTCGCCAGCCAAACAGTTTGATTTCGTCCATCCCCCCATCCATCCAATGTAATTACTAGACAATCCTTGCCTCTAAACGGAGATCCATAATAAGCATAATGAGCATGGCAAGTGTGATGATCTAGAAATTCGACACGACCAACTGGAATATTTAACTGGGCAGCAAGCGTTCTTGCTTGCTCTTGGCGAAACATAGTCACGTCAAGATCTTGATTCATATACACGCCCTCCGTCAGATACGAAAAGTCGTAATATGGTTCAGCCTCGTTGAATTTAACGTCAGTATTTAGCCACCTGAGGTAATTTGATATATTCTCACCCCGCATTTTTGGTAAAAAATATCTTGGACCATAATAATCGTGGAAATCTTGAAGAGTAAACTGCGTAGTAGTTTTTGATTTTATAAATAACCCCGAAACTGATTGTGTCGTGTAAGCAACGCGGTTTAGTTCCTCAGAACGCAGCCCCGAATATCTTAGGCAAAAGTCTATCGAATGCTTAGGGTATCCCACGTAATTTTTCTTCCTGGCGAATCTTTCCTCCATAGCGGCAGCAATTATTTTTCCGCCTTGCATAATCGCTGCCGTAGCATTGTGGCCAGAATGGACAGCTAATACTGTATAAGCTTTATTAGTCATAGGTTCTCTGAATATATTTCTTGGTTTGCGCCACCGATGATCTGCAGCAACCCGCGCAGCTGATTATCGTAGCGTGACTAGTCAATACGGAAACTCCCCGCCAAATTGTGATTCGCATCACTCAGATTCTGCAACCCCCATTCTTCTCATCCCAGCGTTTCCACTTTGGGGAACTACTGTCACAAAATAAATAATGGACGCAATTTTTTCAGTTTCACTATTTAGAAGTTGGTTTACTTCAATTGAGTTACCTGTGCC
>JACCDW010276212.1_pt1 | contig 10549 bp, 6 predicted proteins | sample 7449781 | NCBI WGS metagenome assembly JACCDW01 (sample SAMN15323449, study PRJNA562643) | freshwater metagenome | isolation source: river surface water | place: USA:Blue River Watershed | collected 2017-08-18
CTCATGATGGAAACGGCATCGTGCAGGGTAGCGGACGCTCCATTGTGGAAGAAGGGATCGGTCAGTTCCACGTTTCTAAGGCTTGGGACTTTAAATACATAACGGTCCTCCTCCTTCTGCGTGATGGAATAGCGTCCGAGGTCGCGCGGGGAAATCATTCGATCGGCCGGAATACGACCGAAGATACCGAACTTTTGAAACATATTGCCACCGAGCAGGGCTCCTTGATGACAGGAACTGCAGCCCAGGCTTTTGAAAAGTTGCAGTCCACTTTTTTCCATGTGGGAAAGTGCTTCCTTATCCCCCCTCAAATAGCGATCAAAACGCGAATCAGGTGTGACGAGGGATCGCTCAAATTCGGCCAGGGCCTTTTTAATCAGCTCCGCATTCAATTTTTTGCCAGAGCCCAAGCGCTGCAAAAGGGGGCGATAGCTGGCATCCCCTTGCAAGCGTTCCTCGATACGGGACCAGTCATTGTTGAAAACGGTTGGGGAGCGGACGGTCAACTCAATCTGTTCTTCCAAAGTCTCGGCTCGACCATTCCAAAAATATTTGAAATGAAGTCCGACGTTAAAGAGTGTGGGCGCGTTGAAACGATCGCTGCGGACACCCTGTGTATCGCGAAGATCAATACCGCCACGCGTCAGTTCATGACAGCTTGCGCAGGAAAGACTCAAATCGTGTGAGAGTCTTGTATCATAAAACAGCTTTTCTCCAAGAGCCACAAGTTCACTTTTCAGGGCCAGCTTTTGCGGTAAAGGCAGGAAAGAATCCCCGATCGATTGAGCCTGGGCTTTGGCAGAAGTAAAATGCAGCAGAACGACAAGCGCGAGAGCTCGCGCCCCTGGCAAAAGGCTTTTACTCATGAATGGTCGCCCCATGAAAGAGTCCTTTTTGCTCCAGAAGCTTCAGTTTTCGGGCCAACGTTGTTTTGGGTATGGCGAGCTGGTCCGCAAGGGACCGAATGGTCAGGCCTGGAGTTTTTTTCAAAAGATGCTGCACACAGGCCGCGAGCAATCGGTCGGTCAGGGTTTCGAAATGAAAGGGCAGACTATCGGTCGCCGCGAGACTGATACTCAATGAATCGTCCTGGCTGGGAAGCGATGGCCCCGGCATTTTCAAGGGGATGGAGTCTCGTTTCAGGATCCTGGCCGGCAGAGAGAGAAGCGTAAGCTCCTTGTTCACATGAAACTCCGTCATGGCTCTCAGGCAATTGCGCAACTCGCGCACATTGCCATCGGTCCAATCATAATCCTTTAAAACCTTGATGGCCGTAGAATCAATGCGATAAGGACCACCCGTCATGGTTCGACAGAAGAGTTGCACCAGATCCGGGATTTCATCCTTTCTTTGCCGCAAAGCCGGCAAGTGGATTTCCGTTTCCACAAGACGCTGCCAAAGATCCTTGCGAAAACGGCCGGCCGCGACCAGTCCTGCCAAAGGCTCGTTGGAGGCCGAAATCACTCGGACTTGAATTTTCTGAGGCACGTGCGATCCGAGCGGGATTACTTCATTGGTTTCCAGAATGCGCAAAAGAGCGACCTGAGCACTTGCGCTCAGACTCGCGATTTCATCCAGAAAAAGCCAACCTTGTGAAGCCGCCTGGATAAAGCCCTTGCGATCACGATCAGCTCCGGTAAAAGCGCCTTTGACATGACCGAAGAGTTCGCTCTCCAGAAGTGAAGGATTGATGGCACCGCAATTGACCCGAATAAAAGGCCTGTCCTTCTCGAATTCGCCAATCATCGAGGCGACCACTTCCTTGCCAGTGCCCGACTCACCTTGAATGTGAACGGCAGTCACAGCAGACGTCACAAGCGATTCGATGCGTGCCGCAATCTTTTGCATGGTTTGACCGGCATAAATGCTGGTTTGCCGCGCATGCTCGGGGCTGAAGAATTGCAGTTTCTTCAGCTGATGGCCTTTAAGAAGACGCAGAGCCAGCGTCCCGGAATCATAGGACTTCGCAATATAGTCATCGGCACCAAGCTCCAGGCAGCTGCGAATCGTCGCCACGTCCTCCAGATTGGAGCACATAAAAACCGCTGCCCGAGGCCGCTGGGATTTCACTTGTTCCAATAATCCCAGTCCGTCGATGGCATCGCCCGAAAGCTGAATATCAAGGACCACGACATCGGGTTTGACGCTGGGCAGCTTGCTCACAAATTCCTGGGCGTTTGCCGCCAGTTCCAGCTGAAACCTCGCCCCATAACTTTCTGTGGCCAGGGCTTCGGCGAATTTTTTCCGGGCAATAAAGTTGTCATCAACATAAAGGACTTTGACGAGATCGGACATGATCCATCCTGCGGTTTGGCAAATCAGGTCTTTAATTCGCGGGCCATATCATCACGCACGGCGCTGACGGCGTTCACGACTTTCTTCAATTCAGCGATGTACTGCGGAGCATCTGCATCGTCGAAGCGATAATGTTTGTGCTCCACGAGGTGGATGACATACTCCAGGACATTGATGGATTCCGACAGATTGTGAACTTTATCCCGACTCGAAATCTGGGACTGCATGGCGTACACTCCGCTTCAAAAGGTCCGACAGCTCCAATACCACCGCCCAACTATTCTATTAAGTCTATGAATGTCAATTATTTATGGTGAACCATGAAGCTTGAAGCTTAACTTTTTCAGAAGCCCCATGCAACAGCCGTGTACTTTTGATGGAGGGGAATTTTGCAAGATTTTAACCTGACTGTGACAAACAGCTGCTTTGCCTTTGGTAGAGTCGCTGCGGATTTTTTGAGACTTCCCCAACCCAATGGAAGGTCAACCCATGCTCCACCGATTTTTTATTTATTTCCTCATCCTATGCCTTCACTGGGCCCAAGGGGATGACGCAGCCTATGCAGCCCGTGGCCCTGCCAGCATGCAGCGGCCCCGACCTGCGGCCATTTCAACCAAACTGGCTCGGGCCCGTTTTCGTGCAGGCGGCGGCCAGGCCCGCAAAGGGGTGCCTTTCCGCGTCTGGAAACGCGGACGGGAAGCGCAGCACTTGATACCTTATGCGATTGGCGCTTCTTTAGGCATCAGTGACTCCTTTATGAACTCTGCTCGTAATGGAATGATGCTACCGTCCGGTCGTCCGACCGCCGCTGCGATGCCGAATCCTGCGCTGGCCAAAGGTAAACTCACGCACATCAAAAGAGGCCTTGCCCATCCCGCATACAACCGTTTTGTGGGTCGCGTGATGACCAAAGCGATGCGAACTGGTCCCTTGAACCAACGAAAACTCGAAAGAATTGCCGACTATCTGCGCGGTCTTCATCGTCAGAACCGCCCCGCGGCAGCCCAATACGTTGATGATTTGGATTCGATCAGGGACTCCGCGATACCGCGCTTCTGATGGACAAGGGATAGGTTTTAAGCTGACTCCCTCTTATCGAGAAAGCTCGAGATCGCTTGGCTGAGCTCTTCGACTTCACTCTTAAGTCGGGGGTAGAGCACTCTGGTTTCTTCAACTTTTTCGTGGCCAGCGAGATCTTCCATCTCGCCCGCGAGAACAGTGACGACATCCCCTGAAAAATAGCTGGCGGCCCCTTTGAGGGTATGCAGTTTTTTCCGTAAAGAGACGGCGTCCTGCTGATTCAATGCCTGCTGAATACTCATTAAGCTGTCCTGGCATTCCCGCAAGAATTGCAAAGCACTGTGCTGGAATAGATCCCAATCATTCATAAAACGAGCAAGGACCGTCTTCGACTGAAAGACCACGTGTTGACCATACTTATTGGGATTGTTGCGCACATGCAAGAATTTATGGAGCGCGCTCGTGAGATCTCTCAAGTCCAATGGCTTGGTCAGAAAGCCGTCCATTCCGGCTGCTATGCATTTCTCCCTATCTTCTTTCATGGCATTGGCCGTCAACGCTAGAACATAAGGCTGCCGTTCTTTAGGCAAAGCACGGCGGATTTCTCGCGTCGCATCATAACCATCCAGGTGCGGCATATGCACGTCCATGAAGACGAGGTCATAGTTTTCCCGAAGTATAGCTTCAAACGCCGCTTGGCCATCATCAACAAGATCCGCATTAATATAAACTTTCTTTAGGAGCTGCGAGGCGATAAGCTGATTGGTTTTATTGTCTTCGGCAATCAACACGCGAAGCCTTCCCAACACCGCTGGATCCAGGGTCCCGGCTTCTGACACTTCACCCTTGCTGGCAGGAGCCAAAGCTTGCCCCTTTTCAGCCATGATTCGAAATTTGAAAGTCGATCCTTTGCCGGGTTCGCTGGTCACCTCGATCGAACCGCCCAAAAGAGAACAGAGCTGCTTGCTAATCGCCAGCCCCAGCCCAGTTCCACCATATTTACGAGTGGTGGATCCATCGGCCTGCGAGAAGTCTTGAAATAGCTTCTGCAGCTGCTCCTGGCTCATGCCGATACCGCTGTCTTCTATGACAACCACCAGCTCCAGCTTTAAGTCCGAAACCATAGTATGACTGACCCGCACCCTTACTTGACCCAAATCCGTGAACTTTACCGCATTACTCAGAAGATTCAAGAGAACCTGCCGGAAACGCAAAGGGTCACTCACGATGACAGTCGGAACGTCTTCATTGACGTCCGCCAGAAGCGCAATTTCTTTTTCAGCTGCTCGATGAGAAACTATCTTCAAAGCATCGCGCACCGTTGCTCGCAGATCAAATGGCAGCATCTCAATATCCAGTTTACCAGCTTCGATCTTCGAGAAATCCAATATATCATCGATAAGAGCCAGCAGCGAATCACTGCTGCTTTTGATCGTTTCTGCCAGTTCACGCTGTTCACTCGATAGGCTTGTTTCCATGAGCAATACAGTGCTTCCCACAACCCCGTTCAAAGGCGTTCTAATCTCATGGCTCATGTTGGCAAGAAAACGCGATTTGGTCTTCGCCGCTGCTATAGCCATTTCGCGACTTTCAATTAGAGAAAACTCCATAAGCTTGAGATTGGTAATGTCATGAACGGTTCCGATGATGGACACCGGCCGATGGTTGCTGTCGAAATTGACTTCTCCGTTGGCTCTGACATAACGCGGAGGTCCGGACTTCGGAATGATGCGATAATCTGTCTCAAAACTTGAAATTTTGCCTGATAGCATATCCTGATAGATGGCCTGAAGTCTGTTATGCTCCTGCGGATCCAAAATCGAAATGAATTTTTCAAATGAAGGATGGGCAAGATCTGCTTCGACGCCAAATATATGATTGTGACCACGAGACCATGTAGACTCCCCGGTTAATAAATCAATCTTCCAGCTCCCGAAGCGCCCGGCAATTTCGGCCTCCTCCAGGCTTCGTCTCGCATTCTGCAGTTCTTTTTTGCTTTTCTCGATATAACTTATATCGAGATGGGTTCCTGTGAAGCGAATGGGTTTGCCATCCTTATCCCAAGCAGAAAATCGACCTCGGTCCAGGATATGGAGCCATTCGCCGTCTGCATGTCGCATTCGATGAACATTTTCATATTGCTCCGTTTCTCCGCGAAGGTAGGCTTGAATATCCTTATAGCAAAGGGGCAGATCTTCCGGATGAACAAGTTCTTCCCAAGTCTTCAATTCCATGGGAGTATGCTCCCAATTCAATCCCAGCATTTCGCACCAACGACGATCAAAGTTCACTTGATTCGTTCGAAGATCCCAATCCCATATACCAAGTGAAGCACCTTCCAGGGCAAATTCCAGGTCCTGTGCTGCTTTCTCAGCTTTAATCCTAGCGTCTTGAAGCTTTTTTTCGCTGACAATCTGATGGGTGATGTCAAGTGACATGCATAAGACAAAGCGCGGCTTACCTGCGACGTCAAACACGGGTACTTTCCAGGTACGCAACTCCTTGCGACCTTGAGCGGTTTCCACCGACTCCTGCTTGATGTAGACTTGCTGACCCGTCAGCAGGGTTTCCTCGTCTGATTTCCTGTTGCGTTCGGCGAAGTCCGCAGGAAATATCTCAGAATCCATCCGCCCTACGACCTCATTCTTATTCAGGTTCCAAAGTCCCTCCGCGGCATCATTCCACTCCACGAAAATCCCTTGACCCGAATCGTAGTCCTTGCAATAAATTGCAGCAGGGCAATATTGAAAAAGTTTAGCAGCTCGGAGTATAGTCTCCGATTTAATTCTGGACTCCAGCTGATGAATCACTTGCCGTGACAAGGCCTCGAGGCTTTGAATCTGCTCGGGTGTGAGTTGGCGGCTCTTGTGATCCATGACACACAGTGTGCCTATCTGAAAACCTTCCGGGGTTTTTAGAGGTGCCCCGGCATAGAATGATACGGAGGGTTCTCCAAGCACTAAAGGATTGTCATGAAATCTCTCATCCCGCGATGCATCGGACACGACGAAGACTTCAGATTCGAGAATAGCATGCGCGCAAAAGGCAATCTCGCGTGGTGTTTCTGTGGCGGCCAACCCTTTCCTGGCTTTGAACCATTGTTTTTTCTCATCGACGAAAGAAACCAGAGCGATTGGGGTTTGACAGATCTGGGAAGCAAGGAAGGCGATATCATCAAAGGCGGGTTCCGGGAGCGTATCCAAAACGTTATAGCGATGCAGCGCCTTCAGGCGATCGGCTTCATCAGCGGGCTTGGGTGGCACTTTCATATTTCGCTCCCTTGGACCGACTCACCTTTATAAGTTCGGCAAATCTTTGGACGAAATTCAGACCATTTACTGAGTTGTACGTTTTGCCTTACTCAGACTCTTAATTGTAAGTATAGCAGGTCAGTGAACAAATCCAGCCGCGATGCTGAATCAGGGGTATCGTGCCATGGAATCTGGGAAATCATCCCCAAAAGTAAAAGCTGTCTGCCCACTACAGGCTTCGTCCGCGCGAAAACCGGCAAAGGGTGCCAGACCTTCCACAATGGGCAGAATCTGTTTTATCCGGTAATGTTCATAATCCACCGGTGCCTTCACAAAGCCCAAAGGCTGCGGTCCCTGTTTGGTCATGATATAGCGCACGACACGAACCGTGCGAGGCAGCAAACGAGCTGCCTTGATATGCGGTGGCGTGGTCCGCGTATAGGCTTCTAGTGGCTTCCGAATGCGCTTGCGATACACAAGGTCCTCATCGAGCCGCCCTGCCTGCAAAGATCGGATCAAAGAACGAATATGGGTCACCATCTCCTCGGGTGAACTTCGTTGGAAGAGCATCGTGAGGAGATCACGCTGCAGCTGTTTCGCGAGGCGAGTCCAATCACTGCGAACCGCTTCCATACCTTTGATTTCCAGCTTTTCGCTACGTTCGTCCTTGACGAGGCCCGCATAATTCTTGGCCCGGCTGCCTTCCCCCTGACGATCAGACGGCAGGAAAAAATACCGGAAATACTCCTCGAATTCCAATTCCATATGCGAAACGACCTGATACTCCTTTTCCAGCGCATCAGCCAAGGCCGCGTTGGCTTCCGCGCAAAGTCTTTGGCCCCATGCGAGCCTTTCCTTCATGGACAAAGTAGCCAGATCTGCAAGCGAAACAAAAAGTGAATCGGTGTCCCCATAGAGAACCTTATGACCACGTCCGGTAAAATACGCCTTCATCCAAAGGAGAAGCTTCTGCCCAAAGGTTGTAATGCCGTCGGCCATCTTTCGATCGGCAAAGCGACAGGCATCGGTGGCCAACACACCATAAAAAGAATTCATGATGATCTTATAGGAATAGGCTTCGGCGTCCTGTCCCCGCTCCCTGGCTTCTGCCCGATGTTTGAAGAATCCATGCAAAAGATCGGGGAGTATGCCCGGCTCCCTTGCGAAAACCGCACCGTTAGGCGCGATAATGCCTTCCATTTCGCTCTGCTTTTCCCCTTGTATGAAGGCGACCGGATCGATATTGAAGGTCCGCATAATCGAAGGATAAAGACTCTTGAAGTCGAAAACCAGCACATGCTCATGCAGCCCGACCACAGGATCGAGGATCAGACCTCCGGTACCGCCGTCTTCGTCACTCGCATCGATACCGCGCGTGGGCGCTACCATTCCCCTTTGATGCAGCTGACTGATATAAAGAGTTTCAAACGCCACCACGCTGCCCCAGGCTTTTTCCAAAGGCAGGTGAGTGAGAAGACTGCGGGTCAAGGTTAAATCCAAAAGCCCCTGGCGGTTCAATATATCGCGGACGAGACGGGCATCTTCGAGCACATAGGCGCAGAAAGCCTTGCGATCCTGACGAAAGGCCAGCTCGATTTTCTGCGCAGCATCCTCCCACTCTCCCACGGCCAGGGTTTTCCCGCGCCCGAGGAGTTCCTGCGCGACCGTATTCAGGCGCAGATCTTCAAAGTTGTTCAGCGAGTGCCGCACAAGCTGCAAGGCATCGAGCACCTGGCGTCCGCGCACCACCATGCGACCTTTGCCAAAATACTGGCTCTGCCTCGCAAACGAGCTATCCTTGGTACGACCCAGATTGAATTCCAGGCCGTGCTTTTTGGAAAGCTTTTCCAAAACGGTGAGGTCAAAATCAATCACATTCCAGCCGGTGATGATATCGGGATCCAAGGCCTGGACCCTTTCCCGGAACTTCATGAGCAGTTGTTTTTCATCCGGCAGCGCGGTGACTTCCTCAGGATCATCGCCGCGCGGTGGACCAATGAGAAGCACCTCTTCAGACCGTTGAGGCCCCTGAAGCGACCAGCTGACAAGCGATAGACCCAGCAGTCGCGAAGCCTCGGCATCGGTTTCAATATCAAGCGATAGGATTTTCAGATCCAGTTTTCCTGTGGCCGGCGTGATCGTCGGGTTTCTATAGAAACGTTGGACATGTTTGGAAGGCTGCCAGAGTCCTTCCAGCCGCACGATGCCCGCAAGGCCACGATTAATGCGATAAAACTGCGGGTAATCCAGATCCGCTTCATAAGTCCTGATGCCGCGTGTATCGAGATCCTTTTCCAAAAGACGCAGTTCACGCACCGTGTCCAGCGTCAGAACGAGGACAGTTTCGCCGTCCATTGTTTTTAAGCCGGTGATCTCCGGCCGGACGCGATACTTCTGCAGGATCGCATCGATCCCGATGACATCAGAACTGCGTATATAAAAAGAAGGAGGGACGCGATCGTCGAGCAGACCAAAAGTCTCGCCATTCTCCAGGCGGCCCGCGGCATAGATGACGCTTTTGCCCTGAAGCAAACCGTGAAAGATATCGACGAGAAAGGCACGCAAGAGTATGGCTCCTTTGAGTCAAAGGAATACCATACACTTGTCAGGTTCATGGATCTAGGAGAGTTTCTTATTGCCGAGTTGGCAGGTGTTGATGCCCAGCATGGCATAAGGTGGACACCAGCCTAAAAGGCCTGTAAGGAGAGGAACGGCACCGAGTAGAAACCAGGAATTTTCCAGACCCATAAACGCCTGACTGAGAAGCGCGAGGCCGAGAACAATACGAAGCACTCTTTCGATGGGGTGGATATTGGTGACCATGGCAGAACCTTTCTTGAAAAAATAAATCTCTCCTCCTATAAAGAGCAATCCACATGCCATCTCTGCGACAATCTTAACTTCCTGATACTATTGAATATATTGACTTCAAAAATTTTGGACTGTTTGAAATGCCTCGACCTGCGGGAAGCGGCTCTAAAGGTCCGCGTCGCGACCTCAAGGCCTTAGCATATAGTTGGAGTGGACTTCAGGAACTGTCCTCTTGATAAACATGCGACGCGGCGCGTCCATCCCGAGCAAAAGTTGGCTGACATCACCGATAATCGGGCGACCTGCATAGTAACCATGACCAAGCCCACCGACACCCAGTACGGGACGATCCACTTCACTGACGTCGATCGTATCAATGCCCTCCATCAGTGTACAGCTTCCCAAGCGGGCGTTGCCGTTGACCCGCGTGGATGCCGCCAGCGCATTGTCGCTCGGCGAGCAATAAACCGTGGTCCGCACCGCGATTTTGCGAATCGATGGCAAAAGGGTTTTGAATTCCTGCGTGGAAAAATCGGGGGCGTTCAGAATCAACTCCTGAATGGTACCAGCCGGGAGGTTCTCGGACATTCGAGCCAGAGCTGGCAAAACCACCTGATGCCCCATGCTGTGCACGACAAGGTGGATTCTTTTGCCTGCGCCCGCGATTCTTGTGAGCAGCTCTTCGAAATGTGCGATGCTCGCTGCCGCATTCTTTTTATTGTCCTGGTAGGTGCGCATGAGATAAGGCCCTTCAATCAAACGCTGAACCGCACCGGCGGGCCAGGAGAAGAGTACCAATTGCCCCTGATACTTGCCATCGAATCCGATCTGCGCTGCGCGATAGACCGCTTCTTCAAAACGCACATTGAAACCATGCACGAAGACCAGGACTTCGTCGCTTTCTGGCGTTTTCAGCGCCAGATCAAACGATTCCGCTGTCAGCCCCTGATGTTGGGCCATCTGGAAATTGATCTGAGAATCGGAATTAGGATCGCTGCCGCTGCTGAGTGAGCCCACCGGACGATTGATTGGAACCTGAACCCGACACACACCAAAGCGCAGGTCATTGCCCTTGGTCACGCCATAAACCGCCGAAGAGCAAGCCCCAACCGCACCTTGGGACGCTCGATTCGTAACATAAATGACGTTATATGGCTGGGTTTCAATAAAAG
>JACCDW010553091.1_pt1 | contig 10547 bp, 13 predicted proteins | sample 7449781 | NCBI WGS metagenome assembly JACCDW01 (sample SAMN15323449, study PRJNA562643) | freshwater metagenome | isolation source: river surface water | place: USA:Blue River Watershed | collected 2017-08-18
ATTATATTTGCAGCAGTATCACGAGACCCACATGGGTCACCAACCGAGCACTAACCCTGCTACGGTGGTAAAATGATGCGGACAAATCGTCAAAAACAAAGGGAAATGAAATTTAAGTTCTTGTTCGACCGTGTTTTAATTGCCAATAGTTTGTTGGTTGGTATTGGTTTGTTTGTTCGCTCCTTGACCGGGTCTCGTGTTTTTTTCTCAAAACACATTTTCAAACAAATACATGAAAAAACACATCCATCAATTCACCAGTGAGTCGGTATCGGCCGGTCACCCCGACAAAATCGCAGATCAAATTTCAGATGCCATTCTTGATGCTTACCTGGCTCAAGATCCCCAATCAAAGGTGGCCATCGAATGCCTCATCACTACGCAGAAACTGCTCATAGCCGGCGAAGTAACATCCTCCGCTAAAGTCAATGCCGTCAACATAGCTGAGAAAGTGCTAGATCAGATCGGTTACAATGATTTGAAGGTCGGTTTCGATTGGAAAACGGCCGCCATTGAGCAAGTCATCCATCAGCAAAGTCCTCAAATTTATCAAAGTGTGGTGCACGGCGGTGCCGGAGATCAAGGCATAATGTTCGGACATGCTTGTAGCGAGACCCCTGAGTTTATGCCTCTGGCTATATCGCTATCGCATCAGATAGTTCGAAAATTGCACGAATTGCGCACCAGCGGGGCACTTCCGTGGTTGCGGCCCGATGCAAAATCCCAAGTAACCATATCCTACGAAGCCGACAAACCCATCAGCGTGGATACAGTGGTGGTGTCTGCGCAGCACGATGAATCTGTTGCGCAGGCGGACATCAGGAGAGCCATCATTGAGTTGGTACTGGAACCTCTTCTCGAACCGTGGCTTCAAGTAAAGCAACCTGAATATTTGATCAATCCATCGGGGATTTTTGTCCTCGGGGGACCCCATTCCGATACCGGACTTACCGGAAGGAAAATTGTAGTGGACACCTATGGCGGAAGCTGTCCTCACGGAGGAGGAGCCTTTTCGGGGAAGGATCCGAGCAAAGTAGATCGCAGTGCAGCTTATGCCGCAAGGTACATTGCGAAGCATTTGGTGGCGTCGGGATTGTTGTCCAAATGCACGGTGCAACTGTCGTATGCCATTGGCGTGAGCGAACCTACTTCGGTGTACATCGATTCTTTTGGGACTCATCAGGTTGATTTGAGGCTGATTGAGCAGTGCGTGAGGGATGTTTTTCCGGTGACACCCAACAGTATCATCGAAGAATTGGGCTTGAAACGACCCATTTATTTCCCAACCGCGAGTTACGGGCATTTTGGTAATGAAAATTTCCCCTGGGAACAACTGGATTCAAAGCGCATCCAGAAATTAAAGCAGCTTATCAGCGGGAGGGCAGCTGAATGAGGTCGTTTTTGTACATCAAAAGGGAAGGTGACGAGTTGCTCTATGCAAACTTTTGGAATACGCTGTCAGAATTGGATGATGCGGCATTGAATCAGAGGTTTGAAGCTGCACTCAAAACGGGAATTGTTGGCGTTCACGCGCAGGGAGTTTATTTATTCACCTTGTGGAAGAAGGGCCGTGAACGGAATCTGCGGTTTGCCACAGACCCTAACGGGGGCATCCAAATTGAAGATGGCAGGATTATTACTTTAATGCCGCTGATTAAGTGAATTGAAAAATTGGTGGCTCACTTTGAATAACTAACCTTCCCACGAAAACTCCCCGAATTTTCGGAAGGTATTTTCAAGATCTGGGGTGGGGACAAGCGTCAATCGGATGCGAATGTCTCCGCCTCGGGTTTAATTACCTATTTATTTACTCACCCTTATAGGGGTGAGGTAAGTAAATAAATAGGTAAATATGAAAAAACAAACTTTAGTCATTCATCCACAAGATCCCACAACCGACTTTTTGACCGCCATTTACGATGGAAGAGGATTCACTGAACTTAGGACGGATTTCCATCCCCCGAAAATCAAAAAGCTCATCGAAGAGCACGAGCGAATCATTTTATTGGGACACGGATTCCACCACGGTCTGTTGAATTATTACCAAACCATCATTGACGAAAGTTACGTGTCGTTGCTGCGCGACAAAGAATTGGTGGGGATTTGGTGCTATGCTAAGTCGTTTTTTGAGCGCCACCATCTGACTGGTTTTTACACTGACATGTTCATTTCGGAAATGCCGGAAGCCCTATTAATGGGGGTTGATGCCACCGAAGAAGAAATTGAAGCATCCAATCGGGCCTTCGCCAAGGCGGTGCGCAAGAATTTGTTTCACGCTGAGTGTTTCGAGCGGATTTTTAAAGAATACCAAAAAATCAACACCCCGGTAGGTTTGTACAATCAGGTGAGACTGTCTTACCGCAGCCGAAACGGCCTGATTCAGGGCAACGAAGACAAATATATCCATAATGTTAATTCATCTGGTGTTGATTTTCTTTCAAATTTATTGGGTCAAAATCCGGAGTTGATCACTCAATTTTTAAAGTCCTTAAATTGAAAATAGGATTCAAGTATTTTTTATATTTGTTATAATTATTCATATGAAAAAGCATTTTTTATTGGGTTTTATTCTTTTGGTTATCAGTGCTTTGAATGCTCAAGGCTATTCAATCAATAATCAGTTGAGTAGGATTGATTTGCCCTCAATTTTCGAGAGTAGTTTAAAAGATAAAAAGCCGAAATCTCCTTTTAAAACGAGTGTCGGGTTGGGAATTGAAACAGGGGGTGGAGGTTCCATTGTTGGACCTTCATACAAACATTATTTTACCGCAAATACTGCATACAATGTAGAACTCTTGTTTGGCACAGGTGTGGTTACCACCAATGTTTTTTACCAATATCATAAGGAAATAAAAAAAGGTGATAAAATGAAGTGGTACAATGGTGTGGGGTTGTCATCTGGATTTACTGCAGCTGGGGTTGTGCCTTTTATAAAATTTATGACTGGCTTGGAAACTCAATTGCCCGACTTGCCCTTGTTTATTTCTGCAGATTGGCGTCCAAGTATTTTCCTTGGGAACACGGTTAGTGGCCGATTTGTACCTGGGCGATTTGGATTGAGTGTTAGGTATGTATTGGCTGAATAAGAATTACTGCTTTGAATATTTTTTAATGGCTGATTTGGTGCTATACCAAACTCTTCCCTCCTTAAATGCTTCAATTTTACCGCGTCTTGCGAGTAGGCTTAAGTATTCTTGTCCGTATCCAATTTGCGGGTCTTCAGCAATCTGTGACAGCGGAAGATAATCATCATTGGATGTTGGTTTTACGGCATTAATGAATCGGTCCAAGTTTTTTTCCATGCCTTGGAAAAACAGTAAAAACAATTTCTCCCATACTCCTAGATTGGCAGCATTCAGGGCGCGGTAATACTTCAGCCTATCCACTTTCAGAATCACTAGCGGTGGAAAACCACATTGCATCAAAAGGAGGTTCATCGCTAGTCTTCCTGTTCTGCCGTTGCCATCAAAAAATGGGTGAATCCAAACCAATCTGTGGTGAAATGCAGCGGCCAATGCTATGGGGTCGAGTTTCTGCGGATTTTCATTCACCCAATGTACGAGTTCGTCAATCAATTCAGGCACTTTGACCGGATTGGGAGGGATAAAATTGGCACCGGTTATTTGAACGCGACCTGTTCTAAATCGACCTGAATGTTGATCATCGATTCCTTTCATGATCCAAGAATGTAAGGTTAGAAGGTCTTGAGATTGAAATTTTGATTTTTTGCTGACTCTGTCTTGCAGCCATTCTATGGCATTCTGATGATTGATGATTTCAAAATGCTCTTTCAAAGTCTTTCCACCAATGGTGATGCCTTGTTCCAAAACCACCTTGGTTTCATTCAAGGTGAGCGTATTTCCCTCGATGGCATTAGAATTATAAGTCCATTCGACCGCCATTTCCTGTTCTAATTTATCTAAAATATAGACGGGCAACGGCCTCAATTCATCGAGTTGAAACTTTTTAGCTTCAATTCTTTGTCGATGATTATCAATCAATCCGTTGGAAGGTGCCCAAGAGTACATACCACAAAGATAATATCGGTAAGGTGAAAATTTAATATTTCCGATATTATATTTTTTTATATTTTTGATATTAAATGGTGAAAAAAATTTGTTTAGGCTTTCTGCTGTTAGTGAATGTTTTAAGCGCCCAGCAATTGCTATGGACAACCGATAAAAGGTATTCATCGAGGGTGATTACTAATGATGCGGTTTTTGATGAAGTAATGAAGTTCTACGATTTCTATGAAATGTATTTTGATGGGACTGGATACACCAAGAACGAATTTGCCTCAATGCTGCGGTCTAATTGGATTTTTTCAGGAAGTAATGTTGCCAATATTTCGAAGCTAGAATTGCATTTACCGCAAATCAAAAGTCCAACATATTTTGCTTACAAAGGAAATACCGGAAATGGTGCCATTATTTACATTTTATGTATGGATGATGAAAGTTTAGACGTTATTGCTTTTTCTAATATTCCTAAATCTTCGCCTAATTTAACTTCGGAAACAAACCGAGATAAATTCATGAATTGGTTTCTGTCTGTATCGAAGTTACCTTACAATGAGACTAAACCCCTAGATGAACCAAATATTGCGACAGAAGATGGCTTCCACGGGGAAGGAGGGCCTATAGTAATGCAACATGAAAGTCTCAACGATAATTCAGATAATTCCCCAGTGGCTGATGTACAAGTTAAAGCGTCATTTCCTGGGGTGGAAGCCTCATTTAGAGAATACGTGTATTCTAATTTCCAATATCCTGTTCGATGTAAAGATGAAGGTATCAAGGGATCGGTGGTATTGAGGTTTGTGGTTGATCAATCCGGCCGAGTTTCAAAGGTTTCAGCGATTCAGGAAACTAAGAGTTGCCCAGAATTTACAGAAGAAGCCATCCGCGTATTGAAAAAATCACCCCGCTGGATACCTGGACAAAATAGGGGCCGATTTGTCATTTCTTGGAGAGAGATACCTATATCTGTACCATTAAATGATTAGTTTAGAAGAGGTTGCTGCGAATGTCACTTCTGTTTCACCGCCGCCGCCTCCCCCAAGAGATGAACCAAATGACGGTGGAGAAAAGCGAGTGATTATTGCTCACATATACAGAGAAATGGACATCATTACTTGCGAAGGATGCCTTCATTTCAATCCTGATTTTGTTTATTGGGACTTAAATCCGCTGGGTTTTATGCTCATAAATGCGCACACTATGGAGTTTGAAAATGTGCTCAATTTGAGTGCTCAAGAATGCGAGAATATTCAGTTGTGGACGCGGCACGGATATGATTATTTGGTTGGTGGGCGAGGGCGTTAGGTTGATTTATAATTTTCTACGGCCTCAATGATGTCGTCTTTTATAAATTCCCAATAATTACCCCTTAAACAAATAGGGTCGAAATCATCATCGGCATTAGTGAAGTTTACTAAGTTCTCCAGTAAAAGGTTTTCGTCGTGATTATATGGATATCGTTGTTGATGAAGTTTTATCATAGTTGATATCTCATGGTTTTTCGATAGTTCATGTAAATCCCAGAAATCTTTTTTTCGTCCCACTCGTTGTATAACATCCATTTTCATCGCTATGATTTCTTCAATACTTGCCATTCTAATATTGTCCCGAATTACGACTGGTTGAATGAAATTATCTGAATAATATACATCTAGTTTTACTGCATCATTTATATTCGGACCAATCAAATAAGATTTACCTATTGCTGAATTTATATTTGAGAAATGACTGGAATAGGGAAATGAACGATCAATAAATTCATCTATTGCTTTAAAGTCAATATTGCCGTAAGGCAAGTCACTAAATAGGTCAATGTCAACAGAAATGCGATGTCCTAATTGAAGACTTAAAGCAGTGCCTCCGACGAGGCGGAAAGATTCAAAAATGGATGCTCCCATTAATTTATTTATAGTGCTTTTTAGTAATTCGCTTACGGTATTGTAATACATTTTGAACTATTTCTCTGGATTAACACTAGTTTTTATACTGTACGACTTTCTCGCATCAACCTCATTAAGCACTTTTTGAACTTTGTTTATACCATAAAATCGGTTGATTTCACTTTTTTCAGATTCATTGCCGCGTTCATATACTCTCTCAATTACAGATTTGATTTGTCGATTCCAATCAATTTTTTGAATTTCAGTATCCCAAAACAAGGCAGTTCGTAATAGGTTTAGATTTGGCGTATTCTTTAAGTCTTTGTCTTTGATTTTCTGAATTTCATAGTAAGCCTGAAGGAAAACAAATGTGCCCTCTGGTAATTCCAACTCTTTCTCAATCTTGAGAGCTAGCGCCGTGCTCAATCCCCTTTTTCCCTTTGTAATTGCATTGAATGATTGAGGATGTTCACCAATTGTCAACGCAAAAGGGCGTTGTTTGATAAATCGTTTTTTTAATTCACGATCAAGTATAATTCCTGGATGAATACCCTTGTATTTTTCAAATCGACTTACCACAATTCAAATATAAGCAAAAATGTTTACAATTGTTTCTTGATTCGAGCTGTATTAAATAAAACGCTATGCTTCTTAATGTCATAAAATCTGAGTTTTTTTGGTTGATTATTCTCAAGTATTACTTTTGATCATGCGCCCATTTAAATCGCTTTCAATCATCGCTTTTTTAATCATCAACTTCGTTGCTAGCGAAACCTTCGCGCAAAGTTTTGGGTTGAAAATAATCTCCGTGAGCGACTCCTCGGTGATTACGAAAGATTTACAGACCTTCGATTCGCTGTGGTTCAAGTGCATGTCTGATTATGGCAGAAACGATGTCTCCCCATTGTTTGCAGATCACCATCCGGGCGTTTCCAAAACCAATCCAATTACTTTGTTGAATTTTATATCCGGATTTGACATTCCATTCAGCAACATGTTTGGTTTTAGATTGATTTACAATCAGAACCTCAACGATACCGTAAACCTTTATCAGTTAGATATGGGGTGGATGCAATTGGCGGTGCTTTACAATAGTAAACAGAGCAAATTGATGCGATTTGAGTCTTTGAATAGTTTCAATCTGATTCCTCATCGGTATAAAAATCTCACCGTGTTTTCATCCCAAAAAGTCGAGAAAAAAGAACTGGCTAAGTCATACAATCAAATGTTAAGTGCTGTAAAAGAAATGGGTTTGAGCGCTGATTCATTCATAAAAATTCCGCTGATTTTATATTCGGGACCTACCCTGAAAGATGCTTATGCCTATGTTGGAGGACTTGAATACGTCAATTTTTTCAATCCCAAAGCTCAATTTGGTGGGATGGGCGATCCTTTCAACAAAGTCGTTTTATCGGGGATTCCTAAGCCGGTCCACGTGCATGAACTTCTTCACTTTGCCATTCCGTTTAAGTGCAACTATTTCGTGGGTGAGGGCCTCGCCAGTCTGTACGGCGGAATCGGTGCAACATCTTACAAAGAAAACCTTCCAGGTGTTTTAGCTTTCATTAAATCGAAGGACATTCATACGTTTTCTGACGCAATGTCGCTCTGGAAAACATCATCGTACTTCAACTCGGTACGCGGCACCTACGTATTGTCAGCCTATATGTTAGACAAAATCAGGAAAGACTTTCCCCGCGAAACCTATCGAAATTTTGTGAGAAACTGCAAAACCGATGAAGAAATGATCAATTCCTTGAAGGAACTCTACAAACTTGACTCGGAAGAGGCTTTGTTCAACCGAATTTACTACGATATGTTTTTCACTTTTTAGTGGATGGTTTTTAGCTTTTTCTAAAATAGTTCTGAATGGGTGTTTTTTAAATGATGGAAAAAAGAACTACTAAATGAATTAGGGAAGACATTTTCCATCAATACTTCCTCCGCTTTTGGAAGAATAAGGGCTTTTAATTGATGATATTCTTTGATTAACAGATTACCACTTATGTTGGCCTCATTCGCCATTGAATGCAAATCAGACTCCGTGATCTCATCAAGTTCAAATTTGCCGTTGATGGACATTGACATTTTACTCGTTAATTCAGGATAGAAAGTAGTACTTAAAACATCGTAAGCCGGCGCCAAAATTCGCTTATTGTTTATGTATAGGATGGAGTAATTTTTTCCATGAGCATCTTTGTTTCCAATGATAGTATTGAACAGAAATAGTCTAATGAATTTATTTATTTCTAAAGAAGGAACGGTGGTTCCCGCTCTCAATAAATTGATACATTGTTTAAATGAAGGCCCGCCATCTGCTTCATATTTGTTTTGATTTTGTATGCCCAGGGCCTGGCAGAAATCTTCTTGGTGCAATCGTTGAATACTTTGGTCAGTCAAAATCCTGTCGTATCGATGAATCATGAAAAGCGATTGTTTTTGAGTCTTTTTCAATTGAACCACGGGTGTATCAATTCCCAATGCGGCCGCAATTTTCATACTTGCATATTCATTGAATACAAGGTCATTGTATCTTTTGTTTGTGGGTTTCACAATTACATTGCTCGGAGACCCATTTTGAGGGACAAAATACTCATTGTTTTTGTAGAATAAGCCCGTTTTAGATTGTGCTCCAGCTAATGACAATCTCAATTCTCTTTCTTGGTACAAAGTACTCATTAGTGAGTCATTATTCATGATCATTTCATCCAACTCTTCGATTGAAATTTTGTCGTACTGATGGGTGATTTCATGGGGTGATTTGCCCATCCTAATGGCACCAATAGGTTCTTGGCCTAATTCACTGAGCAACTTAAAATAATTCAAACTAGAAGTTCCGATTGCTTTGGCCGTAGAAATTAACATTTCTTCCTCGGGAAGTAAACCAGTAAAGTAAGCATGTGCTTCATTTCCATAGTATTCTTCTTTTGTTAAGGGCATTGAATACGATATTGGAGTTCCCTTTGAATTGATATAATCTGAGTTATATCGAAAGGATAATGTACCATATTTATCTTGGGACAATTCACCAGCCAATTGGTCAAAAAAGTATACGTTAAGTTTATTTTTCATCAATCACAATCATTAAGCCTAGAGATTCAATCACCAAAAGTACTTTGCCCATTTGGCATGTTGGTTTGCCATTTTCCAAGTCGGATAAAAATCGAAGTCCCACACCGCAAGACATAGCAACTTCGGATTGAGTTAATTTGAGGGACTTTCTCTTATGTTTTATGATTTGTCCTAATTTCTCGCTGTTCATAATATTACCGAACGGTATTATTTGTGCGAATATAGCTTTAAAATTTAAAATAATTACTGATCGGGAATGTTTATACTTTCCACATAGGTTTTCGAATATTTGTTACCGTGCGGGAATGATTAGTTTAGATTTTATTATATTTTAGCCTGGTTTTATATGGTAATCATTGATAATGTTGGCTCATTAAACTACATCAACCAACGGTTGGGAAGGAGATTTTTGCCCCAATTTGAGGATGTTGAATCCTTAGAGGATTTTTGGAAAGATGAATTTGGACAAGAAAACAAGATTTTAAGGAGACACAGATATCATTTAGAATTTGAATTGTCTGAGTTGAAAATTCGACTTCCCCAAAATGAATTGGAAAGAAACTCTTTGAATATCCTCAAAGAGCGCTCTGCAAGCAAAATGGGAACAATAAAGTGGTTGTTTTTGAAAATTAAGCTTAGTTGGAAGATATATCGAATAGACAGAAAAATCCTTCGAGACAAAAACAGAAAGAACGATTTAGAAAATTCGTTTGACCGGGCGTTGGCGAAAAGTTCAAAAAAGGAAATTTCATCAGTGAAAGATGTTCGAAGAGTGTTAAATGAAAATCACACTTTCGTTTTAGGAGCAATTGGTGAGCAAAAGTTGGTAGAGGCATTGAACTCGTTGTCCGATGAGTTCACATTGGTCAATGATGTGAATTTGGAATTTCAAAAGTCTTTGTATCGCCGTAAATACAAGGATTATATCAAAACGGTTCAGATTGATCATGTTCTTGTTGGTCCGTCGGGAGTATTTGTCATTGAGACTAAGAATTGGAGTCGTCAGAATTGGCAATCTTCTCATGGAAGCTCTCCATATTATCAATTAGAGAGGGCGAATTATGCCATGTACAGGTGGCTGGGTATGGGCAAGAGAGTTCCTATTAGAGGACTACTTGTTTCTACGGGATATAAACCCACCTTTAAAATGGATTTCATCAAAGTGTTGCACCCATTGGAAATAGCTTCTTATGTAAATTATTTCGGTCCTGTTTTAAACCATCGTGAAACTCAGCGTTTAGTTTCTAGGTTCACTAATAAAGGCTTTTGGAATTGGGTGTCAGGGTGGTGATTCAATTTCGATAATAAACAGAGTCATCAATTGAAATTGTATTCACTTCTTTGAGATTATCGTTGATATCAAACAAGTTAAATCCTTCGGGTTCGGTTTTGATTTTAATGGTTTTCTTAGCCAAGTCTTTCCAAAGCGGTTCTGGCGATAGCCCAATTTCGAAACCTCTATTTATACAGTATCTCTTAGGGTTGTTTTTTAGGAGGATGACAATGTCATCAACTCCACCGATAGAAATTTCATTAATTTGACCTTCAACCACCTCGCTTTTTTTATGGATGAATA
>JACCDW010770236.1_pt1 | contig 10547 bp, 10 predicted proteins | sample 7449781 | NCBI WGS metagenome assembly JACCDW01 (sample SAMN15323449, study PRJNA562643) | freshwater metagenome | isolation source: river surface water | place: USA:Blue River Watershed | collected 2017-08-18
AATCCTTTATTAGCGCATGTAATAACTTGCTGCGATCTTCAAGGGTACTGATGTCTACCCATTCATGCGCGGCGTGAGCGCCATCTCCCACAGCACCAAGGCCATCAAGGACCTGTGCTCCTGCAGCAGCGGCAAAGTTTCCATCACTTGCTCCACCGACAGATGCATGTCCAAGTGGTGGCATTCCTTGCTCTTGTGCAACCTTTTCGGCACGCTCGTACAAAGCCATTGTTGAAGATGTTTCCAAGGGTGGGCGATTGAAACCACCAGTAATTTCATAGCGGGCAGCAGCATTAACAGGCTTTAACGCCTTGATCGCAGCATCAACACGTTGTAGATCTGCCATTGAGTATGAGCGAATATCAACATCCACAACAGCTAAATCAGGAACAGTGTTTGTTGTATTTCCTGCGCGCAAAGTTGTGGGAACGACTGTGGTTCCATGCTCTGGATTTTCCATCGCAGCAATCGCCAAAACCGCATGAGCAATTTCAATTGTTGCGTTAACACCTTTTTCAGGTTCAAGACCGGCATGTGATGCTTTTCCATGAATCTTTACTTGGTACATCGCGGTACCTTTTCGACCAGTCTTTACTTTTCCATTTAAAGTGGCTTCTAGAACTAAAACCGCTTTTGCCTTTGCAGAAATTTCTTTGATGAACTCTTTGCTTGTCGCACTGCCAGTTTCCTCATCAGTTGTTGCAATGAGCGCAGCACTTCCGGCGATTCCCTTCATCGCATACAACGCTTGAATGAATCCGGCTTTCATATCAAAGATTCCGGGACCACGAGCAGCGGTGCCTTCAACCTGCCACAACGGTTCAAATGAACCCTTAGGCCAAACTGTGTCTAAGTGTGCAAGTACTACAACATCAGGATTAGGAGATCCCCACCAAAATACTGGGCGACCATTTACTTCACGGATCTCTGCAGGTGTACCTAAAACGCGAGTAGCAATTTCATTAGCAAGTGCGATGACATCGCGGCAGGATTGAAGATCTTCAGTTGGAGATTCCAACTTAACTAACGCTTCTAGGTCTGCCAACATGGGTTAAGTCTATAGCGGTGCTACGCCGGTGATACGTGGAATTCTGAAGGATTGGACCTCGCCAGTAGCGTGATCTCGTGCAATTAAGGCCCCAGCGCTAATGCGGATTGGATCGATTATTCGGTGTGTAACACCACCATTGTTATCGGCATAGCCAATTGAAAGGGTCTTTTCATCAATGATGAATTTATTGAGAATATCCATTGTTTCATTAGCTGAGGTTCGGGGTAGCTGACCAAGTGCTTCACTTGCAACTTGTCGAAGCTTTGATTGACGATGAGTAGATTTCTCGCCAGTACGTAAAACTCTAATCGCTGCACTAATCACTTCAGCCGTTGGAGTCTCAATCTCACCAATAATTCGTGGCGGTCGCGGCTTTGCAACTGAACGGTTTGATTTAGGACCTGTAAGGATCATGCCGTTAGCTGATTCACCAGCTGGCAAGTATCCAGCCTCTCGCAATACACGCATCGCATCTGTTGCATCCATGTCGCAGATGACTACTTCAGGTGCAATTCTGCGTAAGGAAAGAAATTCTAACTTTTTGTCATTCATGATTTGTGAGATCAACGCTGTGTCTTCGCAACGAATAAAGGACGATGTATTTCCAACCCGCAGTTTTCCGTGCTTCTTTGCTACATCTGCAATCAAATACTCCAGAGGTTGCGGCATTGGAGTTTTGGATGTTTTTGCCAAGAAGGATTTGATTTCATCACCAGTCTTGCCATGATCTAGAGCTCGACGGATAGTTGCTTCGGTAAAGCGATACACAGTTGCACCACCCCGACTTTCAATCTCAGCCATCATGGCGAGAGCTTGTGAAATCTCATGCTCTAAAGGTCCCGGCGCAATTGCTGTGTTATCGCTCTGAATCAAAATGTGATCAACCGTCTTTGGAAGATCTTCATTGATTGAATTCAGATCATCGCCATTGAGAAACTCAAGACCAAACTTAGAAATTGCACCCTGTCCAGTTATTCCAAGCCATTCAGCCTCCCGCAGGGTCCATTCCGCTAACTCTTCTTGCAGAGATGAGTTTCGACGAACCGGCGCACGCCAGGAAAGAAGTTCTTTAAAACTGTTCCACTCTGGCGCGATCCCTGGATTTTCACGCAAGAGATCAAGGGTCAGCGCGCGCACGCGGGCTGCATTTACACGGTCTAGCTCTGGACCAAGGGCGGCAACATTCTTTGCTTCCGCTCGACCGACTAATCCGCTGACTCGAGAAGTAATCAACCATTGAGAAGCTAACATCTGCCAGCGATCCGCAGGAGTCTGCATTAACCAAATATCAAACTTTGTGCTCGGCAAAATTCTTTCATCGCCATCAATGCTGACTAGAGATGCCAGGTAGGCAAGTTCGGCGATAAATGCGGTGCATGATTCATCAACACCTAAATGTGCAGAAATTACTTTTAGATCTCTTACCCCTAGTCCGCCGGCGCGTAATGCATCTGCCGGTTCATCGGCCCAAAAGTTAAGTAATTCTTCAACCCAGCGAAGTACAGTTGAAATATTTGCAATCGCAGCAAGATTTATTTGTCGTTCATCGCGTTTACTTCCGGATAACTTTGGTTCATTAATAAATCTTTCTTTATGAATCTTTCCCCCACGAAGTTGGATAGCAACTTCGCGAGTCAAAATCACAGTTCGCTGATCAAGTGGAACAAGAAACTTTTTCTCCAAAAGCCAAGCAACACCTGGCCCAGGATTTTTAATGTCTCCCACACTTCCGCGTGGAGGTCCCCACATCAATCGCTCTAAAACCTTTTGCGCATCAGCGGGTGCATCTTTGAGTTCAGATAACTTTAATTTCGCCATCGATGATGGACCCAGCCCTGCAGGCTCTGCTCCTAATACTTCACGTAATTGTGTGGGCAATCGCATTCCATCATCTGATGGATAAATCAAACCAATCATTACTAAGTGTGAAAGTGCAGCTTTAGCCTCTTTTTCGGTAAGAGCTATAACCTCTTTTTCAGTAAAGGGCTCATTAATCGATGCAGAAGCTTCTAAAACCTGAAATTGCCATTGGTTAAGTGAATCAATCGCCCGAGCAAGGCTTGGTGCGGAACAGGCGCGAACCGCAAGGGAAGCGATGTCAGATGGAACAGGGGTAATCAAATCTGGGCGTGCATTGAAAAGATTGAGAAAGGCAGCATCATCAACACTACGTAGGTAGTCGGAGAAGGAGCGCATTTCCATAACTTGCCTACATTACTGGCATATCGGAACTTCTTGTTAATCAGCCTCTTCGTTTACGCGGGGTTAGCCAGGTTCCTAGAGCGGCAAGGCGAACAACGATGGGGGAGATTGCTTTGCCGATGAAGCGAGCTTTTCTAAAGTCATGAATTGGCCAACCTTCAGCCATCGCTCGCAGACTTAATAGCGCATCGGGATTAATTGCTGAGGGATGTCCAACACATTGCAACAGTGGTAAATCATTGTTGCTATCGGAAAATGCTAAACATTGAGTAAGGTCAAAACCTTTTTCGCCGGCAAGCTCTGTTACGGCGATCGCTTTTTCTTTCCCATGCAATAAGGGTCCATTCATGCGACCTGTATATGTTCCATCTTTAATTTCAGCTTTACTACCAAGCGCGCCTGTTAAACCTAATCGGTTTGCAATTACAACCGCCATGTCTTCTGGTGCGGCGGTAACTAAATACACTTCGACACCTTCGGCAACTAAAGCTTGTGCGATATCAATTGTTCCTTGCCACATTGCAGGCGAAACATATTCATCATAAATTTCTTGTGCAATTGCTTCAATATCTTTTACATTGTGTCCGCCAATAAAATCTGTGGCAGCATCCTGGAACCTTTGAATCTCCTCTTTGTTTTCCTTACCCGTTAAGCGAAATCTCAGGTTCGCCAAAACAAATCGAGAGATGTCCTTCTTCGTGAAGTAACCACGCTGATACATTCCTCGGCCCAAGAAGTAAATTACTGAACCGCGAATAAGCGTGTTATCGACATCAAAGAAGGCAGCCCGTTTGCTCGTGAGTGCCATGTCACTACCTTAGCGAGAGAACTCCTTGAGGGACGCTTTATGCTTTCCCAATGAGTTCAACAGTGCATGTAGTGCGCCACGGAGAAGTACACAATCCCGAGAAGATTTTGTATGGGCGTCAGCCTGGCTGGAGATTGTCTGAGCGTGGGCAAGAGATGGCAAAAACAATTGGCGAATGGTCAAAAAGTTTAGATCTTGGAGCACTTCACGTATCACCCCTTCAGCGTGCGCAAGAAACCGCAGCACCTATAGCAGCCGCACACAACATTTCAATTACAACTGATGAACGATTAATTGAAGCTGCAAATATTTTTGAAGGAAAACCATTTGGTGTTGGCGATGGTGTTTTACGCCATCCAGCAGCATGGAAACATTTGTGGAATCCGTGGAAGCCATCATGGGGTGAGCCTTATGAAGAACAAATCACGCGCATGCTTGCCGCGGTATTTGCAGCAAACAAAGCGGCAAATGGAAAAGATGCAATCTGTGTATCACATCAATTACCAATTTGGATTTTAAGAAGTGCAATTGAAAACCGATCCATGCTTCATGATCCTCGAAAGCGCGAATGCTCTCTAGCTTCAGTGACAAGTATTCACTTTGATGATGAAGGAATGATTTCTGGACTTACTTATTCCGAGCCTGCACGTCACTTGCTACCCGAGAAAAAGTAATGAAAAAACTCACCGCCTTAGTTGTGCTTGCATTTGTATTAACAGCGTGCGGCGGTGGGGGAAATTCAAGCTCTGAAGAAAGCTTTGTTTCTGGTGATGGTTCGACAACTTACATCAAGATTTCAGATCGTAAGTTCGCACCTGCAATTACTGGAATGACTTTGTCAGGTTCCAATTACACCTATCAAAAAGATCGAGTCGCAGTTGTTAATGTCTGGGCTTCATGGTGTTCACCATGTCGAGCTGAAGCACCAACCTTGGTTGCATTGGCTAATAAGTACACCGATGTTGCCTTCATTGGAATTTTGACCAGAGATAACCCAGCAAATGCAGAAGCTTTTGAACGTAGATTCAAAATTCCCTATCCAACAGTGATAGATGACTCGATTCTGATTGGTTTTAAAGGCTCATTGCCCGCGAATGCAATCCCTACCACCGTTATTTTGGATAAAACCGGGCGAGTAGCTGCACGTATTTCTGGAGTAGTCACCGTTGCCTCCCTATCGAAATTGATTGAGAAGGTGTCGGCCGAATGAGAGATTTCTTTGTAGAACAGATATTTTCGGGCTTTCTGGTCACTGCTTTTCCATTTGCCTTTATCGCAGGTGTTATCTCCTTTCTTTCACCATGTGTTCTACCTCTTGTTCCGGGATACCTTTCATTTGCTGCTGGTTTTTCAGTAAGTCGTGGAAAGGTATTGCTGGGATCTTTACTATTTGTTCTTGGCTTTAGCTTGGTATTTATTTCATATGGTGCATTGTTTGGCGGTTTAGGAAATCAACTTTCGGCCAATGAGGAAATAATCTCTCGAATTCTTGGTGTGTTAACAATTTTTCTAGGTTTTATTTTCTACGGTCGCTTTCCTTTCTCTCCAACAATCCGCCCAAAGATGCGCACAACTGGGGGATTACTAGGAGCGCCGATGCTAGGTGTTCTCTTTGGAATTGGTTGGACGCCTTGTATTGGTCCAGCACTTGCCGCTGTCCAAACTCTGGCCTTTCAAGAGTCCAGCGCACTCCGTGGTGCGGTTCTCTCATTTGGTTACTGCCTAGGCCTTGGTTTGCCCTTCATCCTTTCAGGGTTGTCATTGGATAAATCGGCAAAGCTTCGTTCCTTTATTTATCGACGCGGAGACATTGTTTCTAAGGTCGGTGGAGTTTTTCTAATTGCCATCGGTCTATTGCAAGTGTTGGGTTTCTGGAGTCAGATCATGAACTCACTTCGAACATTAATCTCTGACTTTATTCCGGTGATCTAATGAGCCAACAAACTCAAATCCCTGAACTCGATAGCGTTGGCTTACTTCGCTACGCCTGGAGACAGTTAACAAGTATGCGAACAGCGTTGATTTTGCTGCTCATGGTTGGTGTTGCAGCAATCCCGGGTTCTTTATTTCCGCAGCGGACTCAAAATCCGCTTCAAGTGGGCCAATATTTCAAGGATTCGCCAGATGTAGCCAGGTGGATGGATCGCTTCTACTTATTTGATGTTTACGGTTCACCCTGGTTTAGCGCGATTTACATTCTGCTCTTTATCTCCTTAATCGGCTGTGTCTTACCTCGTACCTTTGAACATTTCAAAGCCGCTCGCGCCTTACCTCCTACGACACCAAAAAATCTCTCACGTTTAGAGCATCACCAGTCATGGAGCCCGCAAGGCAATGAGTTAGAGCTTGCTCGCAAGTGGTTTAAAGCAAAGCACTTTAGAGTTCTAGAAGTTGATGGTTCAATCTCAGCTGAAAAGGGTTTTACACGTGAAACCGGAAACCTCTTTTTCCATCTAGCTTTAATTTTAATTTTGCTAGGAATTAGTTTCAGCTCTTTGTTTGGTATGCGTGGTGAAGCGATCGTCAATGTTGGTGAGAGATTTGTTAATACGCCCACAAGTTATGACACTCTCAATTATGGAAAGCTCTACAAAGATTCAAATATTCCTGCATTTATGTTGACGGTAGATAAGTTTGTTGCGCAGTACAACCTTGAAACAAGCGCTCCTGAAGATTACACATTGGATGTTTCTTTACTTCGTGATGGTTCAACCACAATTGAGAAGAAGAGAATCAAAGTTAATAGTCCAATGACTATCGGAACTACGCGTGTATATCTGCAAGCTAATGGATATGCACCAGTTGTGACGGTTCGAGATTCAAAGGGCGATGTTGCATTCCAAGGGCCAGTGACATTTCTTCCACAAGATGCAAATCTTCGATCAATCGGCGCGATCAAAGTTCCAGATGCTGATCCACAAATTGGCTTCTTGGGATCCTTTCTTCCCACATATGTCCGTGATGGTGCAAATGGTGGAGCTAGCGCTTTTCCTAAAGCCCTTAACCCACGGTTACTACTTTCTGTATGGAGCGGTGATTTAGGTCTCGACTCAGGAATTCCTCAATCTGTTTATCGAATAGATACAACAGATATGAAGCAGATCGGTTTAAAGGGGTTAAAGCCTGGTGAAAGTTATGTTTATGAGGGTGGATCGATAACTTTTGAAGGTTATGTCCAGTGGGTAAACCTTAACTTCGTTGCAGATCCCGGAAAGCATCTTGCATTGCTTGGAGGTATTGTTGCGATCCTTGGATTGCTCGCTTCATTATTTACTCGCAGACGACGTATCTGGATACGAGTTGGCGATGAAGTCGAGGTTGCAGGGTTAGCCAAGAATGCGGCTCCAGGGCTCGAAGTTGAAATTCAGGGTTTTGTAAAGATGTTAAAGGGAGAGAAATAGATGTCACGTTCATGGGCTTTTGCATCAAATTACTTGGTGTACTCAGCAATGGCTGTCTATGCAATCTCTTTTCTTGCACACGCCATTGAAACCGCTTGGGCAGTAAAGGTTCCAACCGACAAGGGTTCCACTTTGGATTACAAGCGCACTGAAAAGGTTGCTCGAATAGCAACAGCAATGATGATTCTAGGTTTCTTACTTTTATTTGCCGGTGTTATCGCACGTGGTATTTCTGCTGGAAGAGTTCCTTGGGGAAATATGTATGAGTTCTCCATTACTGGAGCTTTGGCATTTTCAGGTGCTTACTTATTAGCTCTACGTAAATTTGATCTTCGTTGGCTGGGACTTCTTGTTTCAATATCTGTTTTATTAACAATCGGTACTGCAGTTACAGTTCTCTATGTTCCAAGCGCGCCACTTGTTCCCGCGCTTAAATCTGAATGGCTTGTCATTCACGTCTCTACAGCGATCATTTCTGGTGGAGTTTTCTTGCTTTCAAATGTTATTGCCGCTGCTTACTTGTACTTAGATCGCATGGAGAGCAAAGGGGAACGAACTCAATGGGCAAAGCGTTTGCCAGATTTAGAGTCACTTGATCAGTTGTCATATCGACTTGTTGCATTTGTATTTCCATTGTGGACATTTTCAGTTATCGCAGGCGCGATTTGGGCTGAGAGCGCGTGGGGTCGTTATTGGGGTTGGGATCCAAAAGAGACTTGGGCCTTCATCACCTGGGTTGCATACGCGGCGTATCTTCACGCCCGCGTAACTATTGGGTGGCGTGGTCGTCGAGCAGCATGGTTATGCCTTTTCGCTGGCTCAACATTTTTGTTTAACTACATTTATGTAAATATCTGGGGAACGGGAAAGCACACCTACTCAGGGCTTTAAAGTTTTAGAGTTTCCCCAAGAAATCAGGGTCATCATCTGGTGGCAGGATGCGGCGCTTTGGCGCTCTTCCGCCTTTGGGCTTGTTGCGTCCAGCGATTAAGTAAGCAATGGGTCCGATTGCTGCAGCTTGTGGCCCCAAAATAATAATGAGCAATAACCATCCCCACTTTGGAAGATTCTTAATCTGCGACTCATCTGTGCGTGCACAATCAATTAGTGCGTAGATCGTTAAACCAAAGACTAGAACTAATGGGATGAGCTTTGACATGTCCTTAGTGTATCCCTAACCCAATGGCCAGCAAGATAGAAAAAACCATCTGCAACTTTCCAGTTCTACCTAGAACTGGAATGAGATCCTTACCTGAAATACCACTTAAAACTTGCCTTGAAATTGCGATACTCATTGGCAGTGCAAGGATTGTTAGCAACGCTGTTGGAATCAATGTGGCAATCGCCGCAAGGTGCGCAAGGGCTAAAAGCGCTACATACATCATTCGTGCATTTCGATCTCCGATGCGAACCGCAACAGTTAATTTTCCAACTAAGGCATCTTTGGGCCTATCTCGTAAATTGTTAATTGCCAGGATTGCGCAAGAGAGTGCGCCCATAGGAATCGAAACAACAAAACTGAGTACGGTGACCTTTTCTGTCTGTGCGTAGTAAGTACCCATAGTCGCAACAACGCCGAAAAAGAGAAATACAGATAACTCTCCAAAGCCCTTGTATCCATAAGGATTCTTTCCGCCGGTATATCCCCACGCTGCTGCGATTGAGATAACTCCGATAAGGATTAACCATGGTGATGTTAAAAGTGAGAGCCAAGCACCAGCGATGCTCGCGATGGCAAAGGAAACAATGGCAGCGAACTTAACCGCTGAAGCGGTGGCCATTCCGCTTGCAACTAAGCGAGTAGGGCCCACTCGATCTGTATCGGTGCCTTTAACTCCATCGCTGTAATCATTGGCAAAGTTCACGCCAATTTGAAGCCAGACAGCGACTTTTAAGGCAAGGGCTGCACGAAACCAATTGAAGTCAGCACCTACCAAAGCGGTAGCGACAACAACTGGCGCAATTGCTGCAGGAAGAGTGCGGGGACGGGCGCCGAGTATCCACTTATTCATGAGTTATTCCTTGCGCCAATCTTTTGCGATCAACTTTTCCAATGCCTAACAATGGTAGCGACTCTAAGAAATGGATGCCCTTTGGTTTTGCAAAGCTTCCAATTTTGCTTTCAAGTGCAGCTGAAATGCTCTCACGATCAACTTCGCCGACTACCGCAAGATGCAAACTTTGTCCCCATTGTGGGTCTTCAACGGAAAATGCTGCACATTGGATTGCTGGGAATAAATCAGTCAGGATGCTTTCAATTGTATTTAAAGAAAGATTCTCACCACCACTGATTATGACATCATCAGATCGTCCAATTACAACAAGTTTGTCATCGACAATTTCTCCCAAGTCACTAGTCTCAAACCAACCATCCTTCAAATTGAGATTAAGTGCCAGTACCTTGCCACGGATAAAGATAACTCCACCACGAACTTCAAGCTCTACCCCATCAAGAGTTTCGCCGTTGTAAACACAACCACCAGCTGTTTCGCTCATTCCATAGGTTGTCACAACCTTTATTCCTGCAGCTGTTGCTTGATTACGAACACCCGCAGATAGTGCAGCGCCTCCGACTAAAACACTCTTTGCACCCTGTAGATGTTTGAGTAGGTTTTCATCTCCATTTAAGGCGCGAAATAATTGAGTAGGAACAATTGCAGTGAAATCAACTCGTGGATATTCGCCAACGTGATTACGAAGATCTACAGGAATAGTTCCTAACTCAAATGCGCGTACAAAGACATTAACCGCAGCAATATGTGTTAGGGGCAGAAGTAAAGACCAGGTATCGCCCGATTGAGCTCCAACAAAAGAGTTTGATGCACGAGCAGATGACAACAAGGCATTGGATGAAAGAGATATTTCCTTAGGTGTTCCTGTTGTTCCAGATGTTCCAATTACTACCGCCGCCTGTGCTGGGGCGAACTCTGAAATGACCTCTCCAAATCCAAGGGTGGGCCCATTACCTGCGAGAGCTGCTGTGATGTCCCTCGCTAATTGAGGAAGTTCGCATGCAGGGCTGACCCGCAGAATTTTTCGTTGTGACGAGTTATCCATTGCCGTCGTAGGCTATCGCTAGCAACGA
>JACCDW010632998.1_pt1 | contig 10546 bp, 11 predicted proteins | sample 7449781 | NCBI WGS metagenome assembly JACCDW01 (sample SAMN15323449, study PRJNA562643) | freshwater metagenome | isolation source: river surface water | place: USA:Blue River Watershed | collected 2017-08-18
ACTTCCGCGCGGGCGAACGGATCCACACCGAGAACTCCTACAAATGGACGGTGGACGGGTTCACGCAGCTGCTGCGGGCGGCGGGCTTCACGCAGGTCGCGAGCTGGCGTGACCCGCAGGACGCCTTCGGCGTCTTCCTCGCGTCGGCCTGAGCGACTCAGTAACCCCACCCGCCAAGGGTCCGTGCGGGCCGCGCTAAGGTGCTGTCCATGGACTCCGTTTCCCAATTTGCGCTGGGCGCCGCAGTCAGCGTTGCGGTGATGTTGCCCCTGCGCTCTCGCCCCGCCCCGGCTGCGGCGCCCGCCGAGGGCCGGCGCATGGCCGTCCTCAAGGCCGCTTTCTGGGGTGGCGTGGCCGGAACGTTGCCGGACCTGGATGCCTTCATCGACCATGGGGATGCGGTGAGCAACATGGTTTTGCATCGCGCGGCGAGCCACGGCCTGTTCTGGCTCACCCTGGCCGGGCCGCTGCTCGGGTGGCTGGTGGCGCGCGCGCATGGCGAAGGCGCGCAGTGGCGGCGCTGGACGCTCGCGATGTGGCTCGCGCTGGTGACCCATCCCCTGCTGGACACCATGACGGTATACGGCACGCAGCTGCTGCAGCCCTTCTCGGACCATCCCTATGGCGTGGGCAGCATCTTCATCATCGACCCGCTGTACACCGTTCCCCTTCTGGCCGGCCTGGTGATCGCCCTGTCCCGGCCCGCGGGGCGCGGGCTGAGGGCCAACGCCTGGGGCCTGGCCCTGTCCACCGCCTACCTGGTCTGGAGCGCCGTGGCGCAATGGCATGTGCAGGGCGTGGTGCAGGCCACGCTGGCAGCCCAGGGCGCGCCCGCCGCCCGCGTGCTGGTCACGCCCGCTCCCCTGAACACGGTGCTGTGGCGGGTGGTGGTGATGCGCGAGGACGGCTACGACGAGGGCTTCTACTCCCTGCTCGATGCCGAGTCCCGCGTGCGCTTCGAACGCTTCGCAACGGATCCGGGTCTGTACCGCGAGCTCCAGGGGCTGCCCGCGGTGCGCCGCATCGCCGCGTTCTCGCATGGCTTCTTCAAGATGCACGAGCACGCGGGCGAGGCCTACATCACCGACCTGCGCATGGGGCAAGAGCCGGGCTTCGTCTTCTCGTTCCGTGTGGCGCGCCGCGAGGGCGCGCAGTGGGTGCCGGTGCGGCCGGACAGCGCAGGCTGGCGGGTGGACACGGGCCGCGCCCTGGCTTGGCTCTGGATGCGGGTGCAGGGCCGCGACGTGCCCTCGCCGCGTTGACGGCTCTGCGCCCGGTCAGTCGCGGCGCAGGCGCCGGTACAGGGGCGGTGCGACCAGCAGCAGCAGCGCGATCGCCATCAGCGTGCCGGAGATGGGCCGCGTGAAGAAGGTGCTCCATTCGCCCTGGCTGATAGTCAGCGCCTGGCGCATGGACTGTTCCGCCTTGGACGAGAGGATCAGTCCCAGGATCATGGGCGCGGCCGGGAAGTCGAAGCGCTTCATCAGGTAGCCCGCCAGGCCGAAGACAAACAGCAGGCCCACGTTGAACACCGAGTTGCCCGCGCCATACACGCCCGCGACGGAGATCACGATGATCCCGGCATACAGCCAGGGTGGCGGGATCTTGAGCAGCTTGACCCACAGGCCCACCAGGGGCAGGTTGAGAACCAGCAGGATCACGTTGCCGATGTACAGGCTGGCGATCAGCGTCCACACCAGGCCGCCCTGCGCGGTGAACAGCTGCGGCCCGGTCTGGATGCCGTAGCCCTCGAAGGCCGACAGCATGATGGCGGCCGTGGCCGACGTGGGAATGCCCAGCGTGAGCAGCGGCATGAGCACGCCGGCGGCCGCGGCGTTGTTGGCGGCCTCGGGGCCGGCCACGCCTTCGATCGCGCCCTGGCCGAATTCCTCGGGGTGCCTGGAGAGTTTCTTCTCGGTGTAGTAGGACAGCAGCGTGGGCAGCTCCGCGCCCCCTGCCGGCATGGCCCCGATGGGAAATCCGAACAGCGCGCCGCGGATCCAGGCCTTCCAGGAACGCGCCCAGTCCTTCGCTCCCATCCAGAGGCTACCGCTCATTTTCATGACCTCGCCGCCCCGGGCCTCACGCCCTTGCCAGGCGAGGTACAGCGCCTCACCCACCGCGAAGAGGCCGACGGCGGCGATCGTCACCTCCACGCCATCGAGCAGTTCCGGGCGGCCGAAGGTGAAGCGCGGCTGGCCGGTCTGCAGGTCGATGCCGATCATGCCCACGAGCAGGCCCGCCGCCAGGCTCACGAGTCCGCGCAGCATGGAAGTCCCCAGCACCGCGGACACCGCGACCACGGACAGCACCATGAGGCTGAAATATTCCGCGGGGCCGAAGGCGAGGGCGGCCTCGACCACCAACGGCGCCACGAAGGTCAGGGCCAGCGTGCCGATGGTGCCGGCCACGAAGCTGCCGATGGCGGCCGTGGCCAGGGCCTGGCCCGCGCGTCCGCGCCGCGCCATCTTGTTGCCCTCGAGCGCGGTGACGACCGACGAGGACTCACCGGGCGTATTGAGCAGGATGGACGTCGTGGAGCCGCCGTAGGCCGCGCCGTAGTAGATGCCCGCGAACATCACGAACATGCTGGTGGCGGGCACGTGGTAGGTCAGGGGCAGCAGCAGCGCGATGGTGAGCGCGGGCCCGATGCCAGGCAGAACGCCGACGAGCGTGCCCACGAAGCAGCCGATGAACCCCCACAGCAAGGTGGTGGGCTGCAAGGCGTTGGAAAAGCCGCCCAGGAGGGCGTTCAGGGCGTCCATGGTGAGGCGGGAAAATTCAGAAGCCGAAGGGCAGCGCCGGCCCCAGGCCGACCCCGAGGATGTGCGCGAACAGGGTCCAGAAGGCGGCGGCGACGAGACCGCAGATCGCCAGGGATTTCAGGCCGTAGGCGGCGTCGAAGGCGCGCGCGATGCCCATGCCGCACAGGGTGGCCGGCAGCACGAACCCCAGGGGCGACACCAGCGCCATGAACAGCACGCCACCTCCCAGGAAATGCAGCATGCGGGCATTCGCGCCTGGCAGCGGGCCCTGGCCCTCGCCGAGGCTTTCGTCCACCTGCCGTCCGCGCCAGGCGCTCACGCCATACAGCAGCGACACCAGCGCCAGGCCGCCCACGATGACGGCGGGCACCAGCGTGGCGCCCACGGTCATCTGCATCAGCGATTCGGGAATGACCGTGACCTGCCACGCGGCCACCGCGCAGACGGCCAGGAGGATCAGCGCGACGCGCAGCGGCGTCATGTGAGGCCCAGGTCCTTCATCACCGCCTCGGTCTTGGCGATGTCGGACTCGAGTTCGCGCTGGAACGGCAGCTCGGTCATGAACACGTCGGTCCACTTGCGTGTCTCCAGCTCCTTGCGCCAGGCGTCCGAGCGCACCACCGCCGTCATGAAGTTGATCAGGGCTTCGCGCTGCGCGCCGGTGATGCCGGGCGCGCCGAACACGCCGCGCCAGTTGGCCATGACCACGTTCAGGCCCAGTTCGGTCATGGTGGGCACGTTGACACCGGGGATGCGGCGGCTTCCCGAGGTCGCCACCGGAATCATGCGCCCGGCCTTGATCTGTTCCTCGAATTCGGAATAGCCGGAGATGCCCGCGACCACCTGGCCGCCGAGGATCGCCGCGTTGGCGGGGCCGCCGCCGGCGAAGGCGACATAGGCCGCTTCGCGCGGGTTGCGGCCCAGCGCCTTGACCATCATGCCCAGGATCAGGTGGTCGGTGCCGCCGGCGCTGCCGCCCGCCACCGAGACGGCCTTGGGGTTGGCCTTGAGGGCCTCGACGAGTTCCTTCCAGGTCTTGATCTTGCCGCCGGCGGGCACCACGACGACACCCGCTTCCTCGGTGAGCCTGGCGATGGGCGTGACGTCCCGCATGGTCACCGGGCTCTTGTTGGCAAGCGCCGCGCCGATCATCACGGAGCCGGCGACCATCAGGGTGTTGCCTTGCCCCTTGCGCTGGTTCACGAAGCGGGGCAGACCGACCATGCCGCCCGCGCCGCCCACGTTCTCGAACTGCATGTTGCCCACCAGGCCCGCGGCCTTGGCCGCGCGCTCGAGGGCGCGGGCCGTGCCGTCCCAGCCGCCGCCTGGGGCGGCGGGGACGAACATGTTGAGGGTGTCGAACATCGGCTTGCCCTGGGCCCAGGCCGGCAGGGCCAGGCTGGCGCCGGCAGCGGCGCCGAGCTGGAGGAAGTCGCGTTTGGTCAGGGTCATGGGGTCTCCGGGTTCGGGCGCCTGGGCGCAGGCCGGCGCAATCGATTCATTTTGAACAGGTCCGGCCGGGCGTGCGACCGTAACATCCCGTATGCCCGTGGCGGGTGACGCCTTGGCTAGGCCCGGCAGGTGCGAAAGCCCGCCGCGATGTCGTTGCGCCCCGGCGGGAAGAAGTTGCGGTAACGCGGATGGCGCATGCGCGCCTGGGTCATGAAGGACGCGCCGCGCAGCACGGGCCGGCCATCGAACCAGGGCTGTGAGTATTCGCGGTACGGGTGCGGGCGAAAGCCCGGATAGGGGGCGAAGGGCGAGGCCGTCCACTCCCAGACATCACCCCAGCGGAAATCTTGCGGCGCGTGGTCGGCCGCCCATTCCCACTCTGCCTCGGTGGGCAGGCGTCGGCCGGCCCAGCGGCACCAGGCCTGGGCCTCGTGCCAGGACAGGTGGCAGGCCGGCTCGCGCAGGTCCAGCGCCTGCCAACGGCCATGACGCCATTGCTGCCAGGCGCCCCCCTCGCGGCGCAGGTAGCGCGGGGCGGCCGTGTCACCGCGCGCCGCCTGCGCGTGCAGCCACTGCCAGCCCGCCGGATGCCACCAGCGCGCCTGCGTGTAGCCGCCAGCTTCCACGAAGGGCAGGTACTCCTGCCATCGCAGCACCTGGCGGTCCATCTGCAGGGCCTGCAGGGCCACCTCCTGGTGGCCGCATTCGTTGTCGAAGGCGAAGCCCGGCTCGGGCGGCGTGCCAAGGGTCCGGTGCGTGGCGGGCAGCTCCAGGGCCGGACCCGGATCCGGCAGGGGGCGCGCCTGCCAGCGGGCGTCATCGATGGCGATGCCCAGGGCCTGCGCCATGTACAGGGCGGCCTCGTGGTGCATGTCTTCGTGCAGGAGCGCGAGCCGGAAGAAATACAGGGCGTCGTCGTCGCCTGGCGTCGCGCGGGCGAGCAGGTCCAGCGTCACGTCCAGCTGCACGCGCAGGTCTTCGCGGGTCGTGCGCGCATCGGGCAGCGGCAGCGACCAGCGGCTGGCATGGGCCACGTGGCGCGAGTCGTACAGGGCATCGTCGCCAGCCCGCAGGGTCGGCGTGCGCGGCGCGTCGGGGTCGGCGCGCCATCCGCGTGCGCGCTGTGGATTGCGGGCAATCCACCAGGACTGGAACCAGCCCACATGTCCCAGCTCCCACAGGGGCGGATTCAGGTCCTCCGACAAGGGCACCTGCAAGCCGGGGCGTGCTGCTTCGAAGGCGGCAAAGGTCTGCAGCGTGTCCTGCCGGCTGGCCGCCAGGTCCCGCGCCAGCGCGCGCGCATCACCGCTGCGGGCGGCCTGCGCGGGCGCGGTCACATGATCCATGGCGCGTCTCAGTCCGAGGACTCGGCGGGCAAGGCCGTGTAGGCCTCGTAGCCGCGTGCCCGCAGTTCGCATGCGGGGCACCGCCCGCAGCCGTAGCCCCAGGCGTGGCGCGTCTGGCGCTCGCCGAGGTAACAGGTGTGGGTGTCTTCGATGATGCGTTCCACCAGCGCGTCCCCGCCCAGTTGGCACGCGAGCCGCCAGGTCTGCGCCTTGTCGATCCACATGAGGGGCGTCTCGATCACCAGGCGCTGGTCCAGCCCCAGGCCCAGCGTGACCTGCAGGGCCTTGAGCGTGTCGTCACGGCAGTCGGGGTAGCCGGAGTAGTCGGTCTCGCACATGCCGCCGACCAGCACGCTCAGCCCGCGCCGGTAGCCGACGGCCGCCGCGAAGGTGAAGAAGATCAGGTTGCGCCCCGGCACGAAGGTATTGGGCAGGCCGCCCTGCTCGAAGGCGATGGCGCGTTCGGCGGTCAGGGCGGTGTCGCTCACCTGCCCCAGCAGGCCCAGGTCCAGGAGGTGGTCTTCTCCCAGTCGCTTCGACCAGTGCGGGAAACCTTCCCGCAGCCGCTGCAGGAACTGCGCGCGGCAGGCCAGTTCGACGCGATGCCGCTGCCCGTAGTCGAAGCCGATGGTTTCCACGTGGTCATATCGCTCCAATGCCCAGGCCAGGGCCGTGGCGGAGTCCTGGCCGCCGGAGAAGAGGACGAGGGCGCGCTGGTGCATGGGGGGAATGTAGCGCGCCCCGCCTCCCTGGTGGAGTGCCCCGTATGATCGGGCGCGCGCAGGATGGCCCTGCCGCAATGGAGGCGTTTCATGGAACTCATGGTGGCTGGACTCATCGTCTTTCTGGGCGTGCACTCGGTCCGGGTGTTTGCCGAGCCCCTGCGCGCGCAGGCCATCGCCCGCCTGGGCGAGAAGCCCTGGAAGGGGGTCTACGCGCTGCTCTCGCTGGCGGGCTTCGCGCTGCTGGTGTACGGCTACGGCCTGGCGCGCCAATCGCCCGTGGTGGTGTGGACACCGCCGCGCGGCATGGCGCATCTCGCGGCCCTGCTCACGCTCGTGTCCTTCGTATTCCTGGTGGCCGCCTATGTGCCGGGCAACGGCATCAAGGCGCGGCTTCATCACCCGATGGTGCTGGGCGTGAAAGTCTGGGCGCTGGCGCACCTGCTGGCCAATGGCACGCTGGCCGACATGGTGCTGTTTGGCGCCTTCCTGCTCTGGTCGGTGTTGCTGTTTCGCGCCTCGCGCCAGCGAGACCGCGCGCAGGGCACGGTCTATCCGCCCGGCCGGCGCGCGGCCACCTGGATCACCCTGGTGGTGGGCGTGGCGGCCTGGCTGGTGTTCGCGTTCTGGGGCCATGCGCGCCTGATCGGCGTGAGCCCGCTGGGTGTCTGAGAGCCGCGCATGACCCGGCTGGCCCTGGGCTACCTTGCCACGCTGCTCGTCGTGGGCGCGCTCGATTACCTGTGGCTGCGCGTGATCGCCACCGCCTGGTACGAGACGGCGATGGCGCACCTGCTCGCGTCCCGGCCCAACCTCGTGGCTGCCGCCGTCTTCTACTTCGGCTATCCGGTGGGCCTGATGGTGTTCGCGGTCGTGCCCGCGGGTGGCGAGTGGTTGCGCGCCCTGGCCCTGGGCGCGCTGTTCGGCCTGTTCGCCTACGGCACCTACGACATCACCAATCTTGCGGTGATGCGTGACTGGTCCCTGCGCCTGACCCTGATCGATATCGCCTGGGGCGTGTTCGTGAGTGCCGCGGGCGCGGCGGCGGGCGCGCTGGCGTATCACGCCTTGCGTGACTGAGCCGCGGGCCATCGCGTTTCCATCCAGAGATAGAGGATCGTCGCCAGGGTGAAGGGCACCAGGTAGAAGATCGCCCGGTAGGCCAGCAGGGCCGCCAGCAAAACCGGCCCGGGCACGGCATGCGACAGCAGCCCGATGAAGACGGCCTCGATCACGCCCAGGCCCGCTGGGATGTGTGTCACCACGCCGGCGATCGCTGCCACCAGCAGCACACCCATCACCGTCAAATAATCCAGCCGGCCCTGCAGCAGGAGGTAGATGACCGCGCCCATGGTGATCCAGTGCAGGCAGGACAACGCGAGCTGCATGCCCACGAGGCCGGGCGCAGGCAGGCGCAAGACATGCCTGAACAGCCGAACGCGCCGGCGCCGCGCAAAGAGGCCGGTCGCCACATACGCCACGGCCAAGGCCAGCATCAGGACCCCCAGCCCGCGCAGCTCGAGTCCCGTCAAGGTCCAGGCAGGAGGAGGCTGGGGTGGCGCGAGGGTGAAGAGGATGCCGGCCAGGACCAGGAAACCGATCCAGTTGGTCACGATGCTCAGGGTGAACAGCCGCGTGACGGTCAGGTAGGACAGACCCAGGCGCGTGTAAAGCCGCAGGCGCAGCGCGATGCCCCCCACCAGCGACCCGAGGTTCAGGTTGAAGGCATAACTGATGAAGGTGATGCACATCACCTGCGCGGTGCGCAGGCGGTGTCCGGTGTAGGCGCGTCCCAGGAGGTCGAAGCTGCTGTAGATCAGATGACTGGCTGCCGCCAATCCTGTGGCAGCCAGCAGGGCGGGCCAGGGCATGTTGGCGAGTGCGCGAAGGACTTCCTGCCAGGCGATGGTGCGTGCGTAGCGCCAGACGAAGTAGGCCAGTACTGCGAAGAAGGCCAGCGTCAGCGCGCTCACGAGCCAGGGCCGCGCCGCCGCCAGGGCGCTCATGTCGTGTCCTTGGCCGTGGCCAGGGCAGGCTGCAGGCGCGGCGCGTGCGCAGGCAGGGCGCGCGCCCAGCGGGCGAACTTGCGCATCACGTGGAAGGCCAGGTAGCTGCGCACCAGCGCCAGACCGCTCACGGGGTCCAGCGATCCGGCGTCGATCACCTGACTGCGGGTGCGCATCAGGAGATCCAGCCGGGTGTGCAGCGTGTGATTGAACGCCGGGTCGCGGATGAAGACGTTGGCCTCCAGGTTCAGGGCCAGGCTCAGCGGGTCCAGGTTGCTCGAACCCACCGTGGCCCAGTCGTCATCGACGAGTGCGACCTTCCCGTGCAGGGGCCGTTCCCGGTATTCGAAGATGCGCACACCGGCCTTGAGCAGGTGGTGATAGAGCGTGACGGCGGCCGTGTGCGCGATCGCCATGTCGGGACATCCCTGCAGCAGCAGGCGCACGTCCACGCCTCGCCGCGCCGCCAGGCGCAGCTCCCTCACCAGGCGGTAGCCCGGAAAGAAATAGGCGTTGGCGATCACCACGCGTTGGCGCGCGGTGCGAATGGCGTCCCGGTAGTGGCGCTCGATGTCGTCCGGGTGGTGCACGTTGTCACGGACCACGAACAGCGCCTGTGCCTCGCCCGCAGCCCCGAGCTGCGCGGGCAGGATGCGCGCCGGGCGGCGCTGGAACCACCACGCATGGGGGCGCTGGTGGCGCAGGCCCCGCGCAAGCGCGGCGTGGGTGTCACGGTGGATCACTGTGACCAGCGGGCCCTGGATCTCGATCGCGTAATCCTGCTTGGCCAGGGGGCCGTAGCCGGCGAGGTGGTCGGCCGAATAGTTGATGCCGCCCACGAAGGCGGTGCGGCCGTCGACGACGACGATCTTGCGGTGCATGCGCCTCAGCGCCTTGGGTCGCAGCCCGAAGGGACGGGGTCCGGGGTCGAACAGGTGCAGGCGCACGCCCGCATCGGCCAGGGCGTGGATGAAGCCGTCGGACAGGTCCGGGGATCCCCAGCCGTCGACGGTCACGTCCACCTGGGCGCCACGGCGTGCCGCCGCGACCAGGGCGGCATGCAGCTGCAGGCCCACGCAGTCCTCGAAGAGGATGAAGGTCTCCACCACCACCTCGCGCGTGGCCCGCGCGATGCAGTCGAACACGCGGGGAAAGAAGGCCTCGCCGTTTTCCAGCAAGGTGATGCGGTTGCCGCCGACCCAGGTGTTCACAGGTGGATCTCCGCGGCCAGGGGCGCATGGTCCGACAGGTGCGACCAGGGTTTGCGCGGAAGCACCACGGGCAGGTGCGCCGAGGCATTGCGCACGTAGATGCGGTCCAGGCACAGCAGCGGCAGGCGCGCGGGAAAGGTCTTGGCGGGCAGGCCGTAGGCCGTGACGAACACCTCGCTCAAGTTTGCCTGCGGGCCCAGCACCCGGTCCGCGCGGCGGCGCCAGTCGTTGAAGTCGCCGGCGACGATCAGCGGCACGTGGTCTGGCACTTCGCCGCTCACCATCTCGCACAGGAGCTCCAGCTGCTGCTGGCGGTGCCGCTCGATCAGGCCCAGGTGCACGCAGATCACGTGCACGTCGATCGCCTGCGCCGGCAGATGCAGCACGCAATGCAGGAGCCCGCGTTTCTCCGGCCCGGCGATGGAGCAGTCGTGGTTCTGGTCGTGGACGATGGGGTACTTGGACATCACCGCATTGCCGTGGTGCCCCTTGGGGTGGACGACGTTGCGCCCGTAGGCGTACTGAGGCCAGATGTCGTCGGCCAGGAATTCGTAGTGCGGCGCCTCGGGCCAGCCGCTGAACTTGCGCGCGTGGTCTTCGTGGGTGCCCTGCACCTCCTGCAGGAACACCACGTCCGCGCCGACCTTGCGCACCGCGTCGCGCAACTCCGGCAGGATGAAGCGGCGGTTGAAGAAGGTGAAGCCCTTGTGGATGTTGACCGTCATCACGGTCAGGATCGTTGGCGAGGTGGCCGTGGTACTGCGCATGGCGGATTGCCTGGGGCGGTCTGCAACCGCGTGCTTGTACCGACGCCGTTCGACGGTCTCTGTAGGACGATTCGGCTACGCGATGAGGGCAGGGCGTACAGCCCGTACCTGCCTGCTCCCGTCAGAGTGGGCACATGGATGTGGCACCTCCCGACTGGCGGCCCGACACGGTCTTCGTGCAGGCGGGCGCGTCCGCGCGCGACGCCAGGGTGGCCGGCCTGGGCCTGCGCTGGTCCTGGCGGTCATCGGCCCTGCGTGGGGGTGGCGTGCTCAGTGG
>JACCDW010174247.1_pt1 | contig 10545 bp, 7 predicted proteins | sample 7449781 | NCBI WGS metagenome assembly JACCDW01 (sample SAMN15323449, study PRJNA562643) | freshwater metagenome | isolation source: river surface water | place: USA:Blue River Watershed | collected 2017-08-18
CAGCATAGTTTGCAAACCGCTACCCGCGCTTACCGCGACGGAAAAGATGAGGAATATGTGATCTGCGCGCTGCTGCATGACATAGGCGATACGCTGGGCAGTTTTAATCATCCGGATATTGCTGCAGCCATTCTCAAGCCTTTCGTCAGCCCGGAAAACTTTGAGATGATAGAAAAGCACGGCTTGTTTCAAGCCTATTACTTTTTCCATTTTCTCGGTATGGATCGCAACCTGCGCGATCAATTCCAAGGGCAGCCTGTTTACGAGCGCACGCTAGAATTCTGTGAAAAATATGACGCACCGGCCTTTGACAAGGATTACGACACGTTGCCGCTTGCATTTTTCGAGCCCATGCTAAAACGCATCATGTCTGTCCCCCGGCAAACCATCTACACGATGGCGAAGCAATAATAACTGCCGGTTGTTGCGCTGCAAAATTGAAAATCATTGACGAGATTTCAACTTGCAGCTGAGAATCTTCCGATGCAAAAATTACAATGTATTGACTAGGAGAGACAATGTCGGAGTATCCGAAAAGCCCGTTGATGGGCCATATGATGAGCCAGCCTTTGCTCATTTCCAGCTTGATTCAGCATGCAGATCGTTATTACCCGGGTACAGAAATCGTATCGCGCAGGGTGGAGGGCGATATCCATCGCTATACCTATCATGACTGTCACCGCCGTGCACGCCAGCTAGCGAATGCACTAGGCAAACTAGGCGTCAAGATGGGTGACAGAGTAGCAACCTTGGCCTGGAATGGCTATCGCCATCTGGAAGCCTACTATGCAGTTTCAGGTTCCGGCGCAGTGTTGCACACGATTAATCCGCGCTTGCATCCTGAGCAGATCGCCTACATCGCCAATCATGCTGAAGATCAGTATCTGTTCTTCGATATGAATTTCCTGCCCATCATCGAGGCTGTGGCGCCGCTTGCCAAAACGATTAAGGGCTACGTGATGTTGTGTGACCGTGAGCGTATGCCTGCTGAAACGAAAGTACCGAACCTGCTCTGTTACGAAGACTTGCTGGCTGCAAGCTCAGACCAGTATAACTGGCCATTATTTGATGAAAATTCTGCTTCCAGCCTATGCTATACCTCTGGTACGACCGGTAATCCCAAGGGTGCGTTGTATTCGCACCGATCGACCATGTTGCACTCATTTGCCTCGGCACTGCCAGATGCATTAAATGTCTCTGCACGCGATGTGGTGCTGCCTGTTGTACCCATGTTCCATGTTAATGCCTGGGGACTACCTTACTCCGTACCGCTGACCGGTGCCAAACTGGTCTTCCCGGGGCCTGCACTCGATGGTAAATCTATTTATGAATTATTCGAGCAGGAAAAGGTGACGTTTTCCGCTGGTGTGCCAACGGTGTGGCTGGGTCTGCTGACTTACACTACCCAAAATAATCTCAAGTTCTCGACATTCAAGCGTACCGTCATCGGCGGCTCTGCCTGTCCGCCTGCGATGATGAAAACCTTCCGCGAAGAATATGGTGTCGAAGTAGTGCATGCTTGGGGCATGACTGAAATGTCACCGCTGGGTACGTCCTGTACTTTGCTTTCAAAGCATGATGCTTTGCCTCCTGAGCAGCGTCAGTCCAAGCTTGAGAAGCAAGGCCGCGTCATTTTCGGTGTGGATATGAAGATCGTGGATGATGCCGGTACCGAGCTGCCCTGGGATGGCAAGACCTACGGCAATCTGTTGGTCAAAGGCCCTTGGGTGATCAGCAGTTATTTCAAGAATGAAGGCGGCGATGTGCTTGATCATGGCTGGTTCCCGACAGGTGACGTTGCCGTCATCGATGACGAGGGCTACATGCAAATTACCGATCGCAGCAAAGACGTAATCAAGTCCGGCGGCGAGTGGATAGGCACGATTGATCTCGAAAATATTGCTGTCTCCCATCCGGCCGTATTACAAGCTGCTTGTATAGGCGTGGCCCATCCTAAATGGGATGAGCGACCATTACTGGTGGTCGTGAAAAAGCCGGGCATGGAAGTCGGCAAAGAAGAGTTGTTGCGCTACTACGAGGGCAAGATCGCCAAATGGTGGACGCCAGATGATGTCGTCTTCACTGAATCATTGCCAATTGGCGCAACAGGCAAAATTCTTAAAAATAAAATTCGCGAGTTGTATCGTGACTATACGTTGCCGACTGCCTGATCAAGCGCAGCGATTTCACTGACATTCGAGACTAAGGGGCCGGGCGCGTGGAATTCACCCTGATATCAATACTGAACGGCTTGAGTTATGGCTTGCTGCTGTTCATGTTATCAGCCGGCCTTACGCTGATTTTCAGTATGATGGGGGTGCTCAATTTCGCGCATGCCAGTTTCTACATGTTGGGCGCATATTTCGGTTATGCGATCAGTAGCCAGTTAGGATTCTGGCCAGCGCTGGTTCTGGCGCCACTTGCAGCATCATGTATCGGTGCGATGGTTGAGCGCTATGGTCTGCGCTCTGTACACAAGTACGGTCATATTCCCGAGCTGCTTTTTACATTCGGCTTATCTTATGTGCTGGTCGAACTGGTTCAGCTGATCTGGGGCCGGGCGGCAGTACCTTACAAGATTCCTGCCGAACTCGATGGCCCGCTTTTTACATTATTCACGACGGCTTTTCCGATCTATCGCGGATTCATGATGCTCGTAGCCGTGCTGATGCTGGCAACGATATATTTGCTCCTTAAATATACGCGGATAGGGCTGGTTATCCAGGCCTCTCTGACACATCCCGAAGCCGTGGAAGCACTGGGTCACAATGTGCCACGCGTGTTTATGCTGGTATTTGGAGCCGGCTGCGGTCTTGCCGCACTTGCCGGCGTTATCGGTGGCAATGCCTTCGTCACTGAACCTGCCATGGCTGCCACAGTAGGCAGTATTATTTTTGTGGTGGTGGTAGTCGGGGGCATGGGCTCTTTAGCCGGTGCCTTGCTCGCATCTATCCTGATCGGCTTGATACAGACATTTGCTGTTGCACTGGATTGGTCATTGCAATCAGTGTTGCGCATTTTTGGTACCCAGGTACCCGACAATGCACCTTATTACCGGTTGTTTTCTCTGACACTGGCTGAGCTTGCGCCTATCCTCCCGTATCTGTTGCTTGTGTTGATCTTGATTTTCCGGCCCAAGGGGCTGCTTGGCAAACGGGAGAGTTGAGTCATGAGCTCACTGCGCCCTATACATTTCGCGCCATTGAATCTGGCCCGCTGGATGGTCTGGAGCGGATACGCGCTACTGTTGCTGATCGCACCGAAGTTGTTTGGCTCTGGCTCGGGTTTATCTCTGTTGTCACAGATTGGCACAGTGATGATTTTTGCGCTCTCCTATAACATGCTGTTAGGTCAGAGCGGCATGCTATCCTTTGGCCATGCTGTGTATTCGGGGCTGGGCGCATTTTTTGCCATACATGCGATTAACATGGCTGCTGATGGCAGATTACCTGTCCCACTGACACTGATACCGTTAATCGGCGGTGTGGCTGGCATGTTTTTCGGTGTGCTCTTCGGTTACGTCACCACCAAGCGCTCCGGTACCACTTTCGCGATGATTTCATTGGGCATCGTGGAATTGGTATTTGCCTGCTCACTGATGTTCCCTGGCTTCTTCGGCGGTGAAGGCGGCGTGTCTGCAAACCGGGTCATCGGCAAGCCTTTTCTGGGCATTACTTACGGCCCGCAGAGCCAAGTTTATTACCTGATTGCTTTCTGGCTGTTTGTCAGTACTGTTGCAATGTTTGCTTTGTCTCATACACCGTTGGGTAGGATAGCCAACGCAGTAAGAGACAATCCTGAGCGTGTTGAGTTTATCGGCTATAACACGCAGCGGGTACGCTACCTGATGTTAATACTTTCCGCATTTTTCGCAGGTATATCGGGTGCGCTTTCCGCCATTAATTTTGAAATTGTCAGCGCAGAAAATGTCAGCGCATTACGTTCCGGTGGCGTATTACTGTTTACATTTATCGGCGGGATAGGCTTTTACTTTGGCCCGATGCTAGGCGCAATCGTGGGGCTACTGATGACAGTACTACTGTCTGAATATACCAAGGCCTGGCAGCTCTATCTGGGCGTATTTTTTATTCTGATGGTCATGTACGCGCCTGGCGGATTAGCCAGCCTGATCGCGATGCATATGCGCGTGATTATGCATAAGCGATTTATGCGCATTTTGCCCACTTTGCTGCTGACTTGTGCAACCGGATTTCTTGCTTTTGTCGGTGCAGTGATATTAATCGAAATGATGTATCACCTGACACTTGAGTCAGCTAACGGGTCGACCATGCGTTTATTCGGTCAGACAATTGATACGGCGATGCCAGGCATGTGGCTGACCGGTCTGGGCATACTTGCCCTTGGCAGCATTGCTTTTTTCTTTGCCCGAAAGCCGTTCATCTCGGTATGGAGTGCAGTGAATACAGAAATTGAGCAGATCATGCAGGGTAGGGGAAAATAATCATGCTGGCACTGCAAATCCAAGATCTGCGTAAGCAATTCGGCAATTCCGAAATCATTCGTGGCATCAATCTGTCGATTACCAAGGGCGAGCGTATTGCGATCATCGGGCCTAATGGTGCAGGAAAATCCACGTTGTTCAATCTGGTGTCAGGACGTTTTGCGCCGACTTCCGGCGAGATTTTGTTGAATGGTAAATCTATCGTCGGCCTTGCGCCTTATGAGATTAACCGCCGCGGTCTGTCACGCAGTTTCCAGATTACGAATATCTTCCATAATTTGTCCGTTTTCGAAAACTTGCGTTGTGCGGTGCTATGGTCTTTAGGCTATCGCTATTCATTCTGGCATAAGCTCAATGCGTTAAAAGATGCAAAATTACGTGCAGAAGAAATCATGGAATCAATAGGCCTGGCCTGGCGATCTGGTACTTCAGCAGGTTTGCTGACTTACGCCGAGCAGAGAGCACTTGAAATTGGCATTACGGTGGCCGGCGGAGCAGAGGTGATTTTGCTTGATGAGCCAACCGCAGGCATGAGTCGTTCTGAATCAGATGAAGCAGTGAAATTGATCAGCAAGGTCACGCAAGGCAAGACCCTGCTGATGGTCGAGCATGATATGAGCGTTGTGTTCGGACTGGCAGATCGCATTGCAGTAGTGGTCTACGGTGAAGTGCTTGCCTTTGATAAGCCCATCGCAATCAGGGAAAATCTGAAAGTACAGGAAGCCTATCTGGGTACGCATGCACATGCTGAGGTAGGTACATGAACCCTTTACTTGAGATTCATGATCTGCATGCTTATTACGGCAAGAGCCATGTGCTTCATGGTGTGCATCTTTCAGTGGGAGCAGGGGAAATTGTCAGCCTTTTAGGTCGCAATGGCGTTGGCCGTTCAACCATGGTGAAAGCGGCAATGGGACAGGTAAATGCGACTGGCTCCGTGCGATTCAAGGGCGAACAGATACTGGGTTTGCCTGCTTATAAAATCGCACATAAAGGATTAGGTTATGTCCCAGAAAACCGCGATATATTTCCCACGCTGAGTGTTGAGCAGAATCTGCTACTGGGGTCGAAAAAAAGCCATCAGTCGCGCTGGACCCTGGAGGATATGTACCAGATGTTCCCGCGCTTGCGTGAACGTCAGCATACTCCGGCAGGCGTACTATCGGGCGGCGAACAGCAGATGCTAACTTTATGTCGTACATTAATGGGCGATCCCGATCTGATCATGATCGATGAACCAACAGAAGGCTTAGCGCCAAAGATTGTTGATCTGGTCGCCCACTATCTTCAGTCACTCAAAGAGCGGGGCGTATCAATTTTACTAGTCGAGCAAAAACTGGCGATCGCTCTGGATATTTCCCAGCGAGTTTATGTGATGGGACATGGGTCCATAGTTTTTGAGGGCACTCCAGAAGATTTACGCAAGCAAGACAGCATCCGCAAAGAATGGCTTGAAGTTTGATTGTTGCAGTATTTTTAACCTTCATTACCCTGGCGTTTCATCTGCGTTCGATTCAACATCAATAATAAGGAAAAACCCATGACCAATCGTTATCATTCATTTTTGGCTGCGGCAGGAATTGCGGCCGCATGCATGACTTATTCCGTGCATGCAGAGACTATTAAGGTTGCGTTCATCGATCCACTTTCAGGCCCCTTTGCTCCGGTAGGACAAAATTTGCTGCGCAGCTTCCAGACGGTTGCAGAAATCGCCAACAAAGAAAAATGGACTCCGGGGCATACCATCGAAGTAACGGGCTTCGACAACAAGGCCAGCCCTCAGGAATCACTGACCCAATTAAAAACAGTCATAGACCAAGGCTACCGGTATATCGTTCAGGGTAATGGTTCGGGTGCTGCAGGAGCCTTAATTGATGCGATTAACAAGCATAACGAACGCAATCCAGGCAAGGAAATTGTTTTTCTGAATTATGCGGCGGTTGATCCTGATTTGACGAACAGTAAATGTAGTTATTGGCATTTCCGTACCGATGCGAATTCGGACATGAAAATGGAAGCATTGACCACGTATTTGGCCAATGACAAGCGTATCAAAAAAATCTATATCATCGGCCAGAATTACGCTCACGGGCATCAAGTGACACGTGCTGCTAAAGAATATTTGAAGCGCAAACGTCCCGATATAGAAATAGTCGGCGATGATTTGCATCCCATTGGCAGCGTCAAAGATTTCTCTCCCTATGTCGCCAAAATTAATGCCAGTGGTGCAGATACAGTTATTACCGGCAACTGGGGCTCGGATCTGGCCTTGCTGATCAAGGCTGCGCGTGATGCAGACCTGAAGGCCAATTTCTATACATATTATGCCTATACAACTGGTGTGCCTACAGTGATGGGCGCGGCAGGTGCGAATCATGTGAAATATGTTGGCACCTGGAATGTCAATAATGAAACCTATTCCGGCAAAGACCTGGTTGAAGCATTCAAGAAAAAATACAACGATGATTTTTATGCTGTGTCTGTATATTCCGCTTTACAGCTTTTAAGTAAAGGTGTGGTGCAGGCAAATTCTACTGATCCGGTCAAAGTGGCAGTGGCCATGGAAGGGCAGAAGTTTAAGACACTCAATGGTGATGTGGAGATGCGAAAATCCGATCATCAATTACAACAGCCTCTGTATGTGACAACATGGGTTAAGGTCAATGGTAAAGATGTTAAGTTTGATCAGGAAAGCACCGGGTATGGCTGGCGTACAGACCAGAAAATCGAATCTTACGTTGCCTCGCAACCAACAACTTGTAATATGAAACGTCCTACCTGATTAGCACTGACTGACTAAGAATAAAATTTTCAAAAAATGGCGTGGGATCTGCATCAGTAGTGTGCAAATCCCACGTTTTTTTTCATCTGGTACTTTGTCAACGGATTCTTTATCGCAATAACTCTCGAATTAGAAAATTTTTTTCGCTGCTGCCTAGAATTCACTGATTTGTTCATGACTCGGGGAGCCAGATATGTGTAACGTATTTCCAACCGCTAAGTTCAATGCCTATACGGACTCTGTCGCTGCGAGGACGATTCACAATAACTTGCTCTTTATCATTACTGTGGCGGTTGCTTTACTTTTATTTGGAGTAACGGCATTTGCGCAAAACATAAGGATAGGGCTGACGGGCCCTTTTACAGGTGGTTCAAGTCCAATGGGCGAAAGTATGCGTAACGGCGTACGTCTTGCTGTTGAAGAAATCAATGGAATTGGCGGAATAAATGGAAAGCCGATTGAATTAATTGAGCGCGATGATCAGGCAAATAATGAGCTTGGTGGTCGTATTGCTGAGGAAATGGTCAAATTAAAAGTACTTGCAACTATTGGCATTGTGAATACCGGCGTTGGTCTTGCATCAATTGATCACTACCAGAACGCAAAAATTCCATTGATGATAGCCGTTTCTACCGGTACGGCTCTCACAAAGAAATACGCACCACCTGCAGCCAAAGAAAATTATATTTTCAGAGTATCGCCGACCATTGATCTTGAGGCAAAAATTTTGGTTGCTGACCTGAAAAAGAAGAACCTCAAACAGATTGCGATACTGGCCGACACCACGCCTTATGGCGAAGCAGGGCTAGCCGCATTTGCCGAACAATGTCGTTTAGGCGGTCTGAATTTACTCACGCCCTATCGCTTTAAAGTAGGCGAAACGGATATGAGCATGCAGCTTCAAAAAGCAAAACTTGCAGGCGCGCAGGCCCTAATAGCATGGGGTATAGGGCCGGAACTCGCTGCGATTGCCCGTGGAATACAAACTATGAACTGGAAAATTCCGCTAATGGGAAGCTGGACATTTTCCATGCGTAATTTTATAGACGGAGCGGGTCAGGCAAGTGAGGGCGCATTAATGCCACAAACTTTCATCCAAGATGCTGGATCAACAGCAAAAAATAGTTTTTTACTATCCTATAGGCGTAGCTTTAAAACCGATTTAATATCGTCACCGATGAGCGCCGCCCAAGGGTACGACGGCATGCATTTACTTGCATTGGCTTTGCGTCAGGCAAATAGTACCGATTCCAGCGCAATTCGTGCCGCACTGGATGATTTAAAGCAGCGCTATCAGGGAGTTATTACCAGCTACGAGAAGCCATTTCATCCCAATGATCATGATGCGATTACGCAAAATATGATGGTAATGGGTAAAGTCATAAGCGGCAGGGTTGATTACGCCTATCAAGACGATCTACAGCGCAGCTCATTAATGCGAATTAAACAAAAAGCAAACTAATCCGGATTTAGCATCTGTCAATCAATAATTAATACGACCGTGCTTTTTTAATGTATAGTATTTAGATCAACCTAAAAAATAAACCTCAACAATTAAAACCGGAGCAAATACTATGACCGCTTCTTACCATAAGCACGATGCAATAGCCGTGATTACGATGAATAATCCTCCAGTAAATGGACTGGGCTATGCAACAAGAAGCGGTATCGTAGAGGGGATGAACACAGCGCTTGTTGATGAGGCGGTGAAGGCAATTATATTAATCGGTGCTGGTAAAGCATTTTCAGGTGGTGCGGACATTAAAGAATTTAATAGCCCCAAAGCCTTACAAGAACCTTCACTACAGACAGTAATCAATATCGTAGAACAATCAACTAAACCCGTAATTGCTGCAATACATGCTATAGCGATGGGAGGCGGATTGGAACTAGCGCTGGGTTGTCATTATCGGGTAGCAAATCCTGGTGCGCAAATTGCACTTCCCGAAGTGAAGCTGGGTATATTGCCTGGCGCAGGTGGGACGCAGCGTTTACCAAGAATTATAGGGCTTGAAGATGCATTAAATATGATTGTTTCAGGTGAACCAGTACTGTCAGAAAAGTTAGCAAAAACTAAGCTGTTTGATCAGATAATTAATGGCGATTTGCTAGAAGGTGCAATTAAATTTGCATTAACTATTGCGGACAAACGACCATTACCTAAAGTTCGTGATGTAAAAATTCAACATGCTTATTCAGAGGCCTATCTCCAATTTGCACGCAATACAGTACGTGCTGTTGCCGGACCATATCCAGCCCCGAATAAATGTATTGATGCGCTGCATGCGGCTACCACATCCAGAAATTTTGATGATGGCCTGAGAAAAGAAAGGCAGTTATTTCTGGAATTACTACAAACTGATGAATCCAAATCCCTACGTCATGCTTTTTTTGCAGAACGGGCGGCAAGCAAAATACCAGATATTCCGGAAAATACAGCATTACGAGAGATCAAATCAGCGGCAGTCATCGGTGCTGGAACCATGGGTGCCGGCATTGCAATGAATTTTGCTAATGCGGGTATTCCAGTGAAAATTCTCGAAATGAAGCAGGGAGCACTAGATAAAGGCTTGTCGACAATAAGAAAAAATTATGAGAATTCGATGAAAAAAGGCAAGCTGACCCAGGAAAAACTGGATCAGAGAATGTCACTCATAACTGGTACGCTGGAATATCACGATCTGAATCAGTCAGATATTGCAATTGAAGCTGTATTTGAAGATATGAGCGTAAAAGAAATGGTATTCAAGCAGCTAGATACTGTCATGAAGCCAGGCGCCATAATGGCCTCCAATACATCTACCCTTGATGTAGATAAAATCGCCAGCTTTACTAAAAGACCAGAGGATGTCATCGGCATGCATTTCTTTAGTCCTGCTAACGTAATGAAATTATTAGAAATTGTCCGGGGAGAAAAAACAGCCAAAGATGTCCTTGCCACAACAATGGCCTTAGCGAAAAAAATTAAAAAAACGGGTGTTGTGTCAGGTGTTTGCGATGGATTCATCGGTAATCGCATGATTGAACAATACATCAGGCAAGCTGGTTTTTTGCTGGATGAGGGTTGTTTTCCGGAACAAGTAGATAAAGCTATCGAAAAATTTGGCTTTGCAATGGGACCTTTCAGGATGAGCGATTTAGCTGGAAATGATATCGGCTGGTATATACGTAAGCGACGATACATAGAAAAACCAGAAGTAATTTATTCAAAAATAGCTGATCTGTTGTGCGAAAAAGGGCGCTTTGGTCAAAAAACAGCTTCAGGATGGTATGACTATAAAGAAGGGGACCGCAAGCCCTA
>JACCDW012045079.1_pt1 | contig 10545 bp, 4 predicted proteins | sample 7449781 | NCBI WGS metagenome assembly JACCDW01 (sample SAMN15323449, study PRJNA562643) | freshwater metagenome | isolation source: river surface water | place: USA:Blue River Watershed | collected 2017-08-18
AGCCTGGGTTGTTGTTGGTGAATTGTACCAGAGCCGGAGCGCAAGCTGGTGCCCCAATACTCGTAAAGCCATTATTTGAAATCGTAGCACTCGAGGGCAGAATTTCTAATTGAAGTTGAAAAACAAAGGGATAACCGGAGAGTATGGTGAGGTCGGCTAAGACAGTGACGTCGACGTTGTAAGTGCCTGCGAGTAGGGGAGTGCCAGAAATATTGACGCATCCATACGGGGATACTTGTGGGTTGTAATCGCAGTTAGAACTGCTGTTGTTGCAAGCCCAACTGAGCCCGACGGGAAGCGCAACCGACAAAATATGAAAGTTGGTGAAGTCGTAGCCCATGGTGTCGGTGGGCATGACGAAGGTAAGGTCTTGGTTATAGGGCTGCCCAACCGTGCCATCGGGTAGGGAGTCGGGGTAGATACCTACTTGGGTTTGGCTGTAATCGATGGTACAGATTTGTCCAAATGCGGGTAGGGCAAATGCGAACAGAACGATGGTAGTTATGTATTTCATTTTCGAGCTTTTTGAAAACGAAATTAGGAGAGAAGAACCTTACAATAATAAGTATAAATACTGAAAAACAAGAATTTAGAAGCTAGCCTCCGTGAAATTACCGATGCGCGGCCCGAGTTCAATGCATTCAAGATCGTGAATTTTAGGGCCAGTAATCGAGAACCTAAAAATGGTTTTGACCTGATGAAAGCCCTTGAAACCACATGCGCCCGGATTGAGCCAGAGCATATTGAGGCGCTGATCAAATTGGGCGAGTGCGATATGAGAGTGTCCACAAACAAATAATTGTGGAGCGCCATTTGCTTGCAGTTCTTCTAGTGCCGGACGCGCATATTTGCCGGGTTTGCCGCCGATATGTGTCATGAGTACTTCTACATCCTCTATCTTAAATCTCAAAAATTCTTTTGTGGCACTTCTGACCAAGTGATCATCGATGTTTCCATAAACGACCCTTAGGATTTTAAACTTTTCTAGTGCTTCTAATGTGGCCATATCGCCGATGTCTCCGGCGTGCCAAACTTCATCGACATCTGCGAAATAAGACCAGATTTTTGGGTCTAGGTAACCGTGGGTATCAGAGAGTAAACCGATGCGTTTCATAGTTATTAACAAAAGTAAGCAAAAACATAAAGTAAAATTTATGTGAATATTCGATGATTGAATATCAATAATCAATAAATAGCCATAAATATTCATTAAAAACACTTGCTTGCTCAACTAAGGCAGGATTGCTGAAGTTTGTCGATAAATTTAAGCGCCTAGATATACGTTAGAGGCATTTTTGGGCTATAATTGTATTTCTTCAAAAGCACATTATTTTAAATATAGTAGTATGGTAAAAAAACTATTTAAAAAATCACTTTTACTGATTGGATCCTTCATTGCCTTGCAATTCACGGCTAGCGCGCAGGAAGCTCCATCAGTAGGTGCTTGGTCGGTTTCTCAGGAGGCTTCTGCTACATTCGAAAACAAAGACCCACTCGCCCTTGCGCACAAAATTCACAATTATCAACAGCGCATCATCGCTTACGCCGAAGCGCAAGGAAAAGTTTCTGAGCTCGATGCGCTACGCAATACCTATCAAAAGAAGCAAGCCGCACTCGCTCCGAATTTCCCGACAGTTCCTCTTGGGGCAACTTTTGAGCAAATCCATGCTTGGTTGCGTCAGTATCCGGCAGAGGCCGAACATTACCAAACCATTCTCGACTCTGTTTTACAGGGCTTAAATCAATAAATTCTCCTATTTACGACTATAAACTACAAACTCATGAAAATTCGCTACAATTTCTTTAAATCCTTAACTGTTGGCCTCAGCATTTTGTTGTTGACCTTCGGTTTTGTCTCCAAAGCATGGTCGCAAGCTGGCCAATGTAATGCCGGTGGTTGTACTATGGTTGGTACTTCTTTTGGTTCTGTTCAATCAACAACTTCTGCGACATTTGTCAACTCTGTAGCAGGAACTTGGGGTGGAGAATACAATACGTACAACGTCACTTCTGGAAACCAGTACGAGTGGTCTTTGTGTACAGCCGACGGAGCGGTGAGTCCGACCAATGACAGTCAGTTGACCTTGAAAAATACTTCAAACACAACCCTGTGTTACAGCGATGACCTATGTGGTGCCCGTCCTAAAATTCTTTGGACAGCAACCTTTACCGGTCAGGTTCGTGTCTTGGTGACGCAATATTACTGTGCGACGAATACGAGTTCTCATACGGTACGTTGGCGTCAGGTATCTGCTGCACCTTCCGGGCCAGTTTCTTGTACCAATGCCAACGCCTATCCAGCGTCAGGTGCTACTTCAACCTTCGATGAAGAAATTTTCAATGTAACCTTTGGAACGCTCAACAATAGTTCAACTTGTGCAACAACTGCTCCAGGAGCAAACTCTGTAAGTAAACTGTATTCTAATTACGCAGGTGTGGTGAGTGCACCAGTCGTTAACCCGGGTCAACTCGTTAACTGGAGTGTGAACGTTGGTACATGTAATGGTTGGTATGGAGTCAATCTCCGCATTTACATCGATTGGAATACAGATGGTGATTTTGTCGATGCAGGTGAAATGCCTGTGAATATATCTGCCATCAACGGCGTTAATTCTGGTACCATGACCATTCCGGCTGGTGCAACAGTAGGTACGTCCAGAATGCGTGTGATTGCAACGGAAGGAACAGTTCCTGGTCCTACAGGAACATATACGTGGGGTGAGACCGAAGATTATTGTATCCAAGTTGCTGCTGCTGTCAATTGTAGCGGTGCACCAAACAATGGTGTGGCTGCAATTTCTACAGCGAGTGGCTGTCCGAATGCGAGCTTTATTTTGTCAGCAACAAACTTTACTTTTGGAACCGGTATTTCTTACCAGTGGCAAAGTGCTCCTACAGCTACTGGTCCTTGGACCAACATTACAGGTGCTACATCTACCACCTATACTACCTCAACAGCAAGCACCTTATTCTATCGTTTGAATACAACTTGTTTGTTCAGCGCGACCTCTTCTCAGTCAAATGTGGTGTCGTATACGGCTACTGGCGGCAGCTGCCAGTGTGGCCCATATCCGATCAATGCGCCACTCTATAATTATTACAATGACATCACCAATGTTACCATCGGTGGTATGAATAACAACTCGACCTGTGCAACTGTGGCTCCGGGTCCGGGTTCTTCGCTCAATCTATACAGTAACTATACAACTTCAGTAGGATCTGCGAACTTACAGCAAGGTCAATTGGCGACTTTCTCCTTGACCTCGACTGGTTGTGTATTTGGCGCAGGTTCTAACTTTTTCCAAATCTACATCGACTACAACGCTGATGGCGATTTCTTGGATGCAGGTGAACTCGTTTACTTCCAACCCGCAAATGCAGGTGGTAACCAAACACTAACCGGTAGTTTTGTAGTTGCACCAACTGCACCTGTAGGCACTACTCGTATGCGTATTGTCAATATCAATTACGGTACGCCAGGTACCTACAACTATGCGCACTACACCAACTATTATGGTGAGTCTGAAGATTACTGTGTAACCATCACACTCCCGCCACCATGTGCTGGAACCCCAACACCAGGTAATACCATTGCAACTCCGAACTCAGTATTTGCAGGTCAAACCACAACCTTGACGCTTCAAAATGTGACTTCGGGTACAGGTATTACTTACCAGTGGCAAAGCGGCCCAACAGCCACAGGTCCTTGGACGAACATCACTGGAGCAACCAATTTCAACTATGTAGCCACTCCAACAGCCTCAACATGGTACCAATGTGTCGTGACTTGTTCTAACTCGGCAAGCTCAGGAACTTCTAACCCTGTTCAGGTATTGTACAATCCTTATTGTAATCCAGCCTATACTTATGGTACACAATATGGTGACCTGATTTCGAATGTAGCCATTACCGGTACAACCTTAAATAATAACTCAGGTACAGCAACTAATGGCCCGTCCTACACTTACTATTCCAACTTGCCTGCAGCAGTCATGCAAGCAGCAACAAGCTACCAAGTACAAGTCACTTGTGGTTCATTCCCATATCAAGCTTTTGCTGTTTGGATTGACTACAATGACAATTACATTTTTGAACCTTCTGAGAAAGTAGGTTTCTCTACAGCTTACACCACAACAAGTTTTCAGACGGTATCATTTAATATTAACTTAGCGTGTACTCCACCACTAGGTGTGCACCGCATGCGTGTTCGAGGTGTCTATTATACACCAGGTGCATCGATTGATCCTTGTGCTTCTTATTTCTACGGAGAAACCGAAGATTACAATGTCAATATCATTGCTGCGGTTCCATTCACCCCAAGCTTCACAGTTGTTCCGGGTAACCAAGCGTGTACTTTCACGGACTACACCTATACGACGCAATCTGGTATGCAAAGCTACACTTGGGGCTTCCCAGGTACAGCGGGTGTCAATTACAACATCATTTCTGGTGGTACAAGTACCTCAAACACAGCAACAGTGCAATACCTCACTGCAGGTACACAAACTGTTTCGATTAACTATTTAAATGCATCTGGTTGTGCATCAACAGGTGCAGTGAATACGAGCATCACGGTTCAGGCTACTGCTCAAATTGCGCCACTTGCCGGTACGCAAACGGTTTGCGCTGGTGCAACAGTCAACTTCTCTACAACGAGCACAGGTGGTACTTGGTCTTCAAGTAACCCTGCAGTTGCTACAATCAACCCTAACACGGGTGTGGTAACGGGTGTTGCAGCAGGTACTGCTACCATGACTTACACGATACTCAATTCTACAACATGGTGTCCGCCATCAACAGCAACACGCACGGTAACGGTTCTTCCTGCGCCAATTGTGAATGCAGGTAATGACGTCACCATTTGTAGTGGCCAGTCTAACAACATGAACGCGACGGTGAACTTCAATACCTCTTGTACGCACACCATCATTCTTTACGATACATATGGTGATGGTTGGAACGGATGTACAGCTACTGTATTGGTTGGTGGAGTTCCAGTTTTGACCAACATTGGTATTACAGGATGGGGATCAGGTCCGGTACCATTTACTTTTACCGCATCTAACGGTGCGCCAATCCAAGTAACATTCTCGGCAGCTTCGTGGCCATACGAACCTTACTATACTATCCAAAATGGAGCTGGTACAAACCTTGTAACCAATTACTTCCCATATGCTAATGGTACATGGAACGGTACGGCATCAGGTTGCCCGTCTATTACACCAGTTTGGTCTCCTGCTACAGGTTTGTCTAGTGCTTCGATTCTCAATCCAGTTGCTTCGCCAACGGCTACTACCACTTACACAGTGAGTGCAACCGGTACCAACGGTTGTGTCGGATCTGACCAAGTTGTAGTGAACGTGAACCCTTCACCAGCGAACGCACCGGTTATCGCGCCTTCTGTTCTTTGTGTGGGTAACAACGGTTTGGTTTCTAACCCAGTGCCTAACGGTACATGGTCAAGTTCTACACCAAGCGTCTTGACACTTAACCCAGCTACAGGTGAAATCGTAGGGGTGAGTGCAGGAACTGGAACAGTGTCTTACACCACAACAGCTGTCAACGGCTGTACCACCACCACAACGGCAAACATCGCTGTACAAGCCTTGCCAGTAGCTACCATTTCTTCTTCTAATGGCAACTCGATCTGTCAAGGAACAGCCACCACACTAACGGCTCCTGCAGCAGCATCTTATGCTTGGAACAACGGTGCTACAACGCAGTCTATTGCGGTAACGGCAGGTGGTAACTATAGTGTAATCATTACATCCGCTGCAGGTTGTGTTTCCAACCCTTCTGCGCCTTTAGCACTTACAGTGAACCAACCACCAGTAGCAAACGTGACTCTCAACGGTCCTGCAAGCTTCTGTCAAGGAGGTTCAGTGGTGCTTACCGCTTCTGGTGGTACTTCTTACAACTGGAGCAACAGCGTAAGTGGTGCTACGAATACCATCACTGCGTCAGGAACTTACACAGCAACTGTAACTAACGCTGCAGGTTGTTCAACAGTGAGTTCACCGGTTACTGTAGATGTATTGCCAGCTCCGGCGGCAAGCATCACTGCAAATGGTCCTACTTCATTCTGTGATGGTGGTTCTGTGATCCTTTCTGCCAACGGTGCAGGTGCTTACACTTGGAGCAACGGTTCTACGGCTTCTTCTATCGCTGTCAATAACAGTGGTTCTTTCACTTACACAGTTACTGGAGCCAATGGTTGTACAACAACTACAGCGCCTACGGCTGTTGCAGTTACGCCACTTCCGGTTGTTGCTGCCATTACAGGTGCCAACACGGTATGTGAGGGTGCTGCAACTGCGTTCAACAATGCAACCACAGGTGGTGTTTGGAGTTCTTCAAACGCAGCGGTTGCTTCCGTAGATGCAACAGGTAATATTTCCGGATTGAGCGGCGGTAACGCTACAATTTCTTACACGGTTACGAACAACGGTTGTTCTACGACACAAACCAAAAACATCTCTGTACAAACGGCTCCAGCCACAGCAATTGCTGTATCTGGCCCAACAACTTTCTGTGCAGGTGGTTCTGTTGTATTGTCTGCAGCAAACGGTTCTGGTTATGCCTGGACCAACACAGCTACTTCACAATCTATTACTGTTACACAAAGTGGAACATACGGTGTGTCTGTTACGAATGGTCAGGGCTGTGCTTCTATTGCGGCTCCTGTGACCATCAACGTTGTTCCATTCCCTGTTCTTGATCCAATTGCTGGTAACAACAGTGTTTGTATCGGTGCAACAACCACTTTGTCAAATACAACCGCAGGTGGTACATGGAGTTCTAGCAACACTTCAGTTGCGTCTGTATCAACAGCAGGTGAGGTGAGTGGTAACAACTCAGGTTCAGCTACCATTACTTACACTTACACGAATGCGGCTGGTTGTACATCTACTGTTACCAAGCCAATTGCTGTCAATGTCATTCCTTCTGCTGTAACAAGCATCAGCGGCCCAACTACATTCTGTGCGGGTAACACTGTTACGTTAACTGCTCCTGCAGCTGGTAGCTACCTTTGGTCTACCAACGAAACAACTCAGAGCATCACTGTAGCAGCTTCTGGTACTTACGATGTAGATGTCACAACCGCAGGTTGTACAGCTTCTTCTGCGCCAATTACAGTTACAGTTAACGCGCTTCCAACGCCAGTTGTAACGACCAACAACGTTGCGATTTGTCAGGGTGCTGCAGCTACTTTAAGCTCAACTCCTGCTTCGTCATACGCTTGGAGCAACGGTGCTACTACTTCAACAATCAGCGTCACGACTGCAGGTAACTACACTGTAACGGTTACAGATGCCAATGGCTGTTCTGCAACTTCAACTCCGCTTGCGATTGCGGTAAGTGCAAACCCAACAGTTTCGATTGCAGCTGCAGGTGCGACTACCTTCTGTCAAGGTCAGAGTGTGGTCTTGAATACCAATACAAACGGTTCGTCTTATGTATGGAGCAACGGCGCTACTACACCAAGTATCACAGCCAACACTTCAGGCTTGTACTTTGTAACGGTAACCAACGCAGCTGGTTGTTCATCGGTATCAAATGAGATCACTGTAACTGCAGCTCCAGCTTTTGTACCGACCATTACAGCAGCTTCGCCTACAACCGTATGTGCTGGCGCCTTCTCTACACTTGTTGCATCTCCAGGTGCATCTTACGTGTGGTCTAACGGTGCTACTACGCAAGGGGTGAACATTGGTGTCAACGGACCAATCACGGTAACGGTAACCAACAGCCTTGGATGTACTGGAACTTCAGCTCCAATCAACGTAACGGTGTTGCCTGTTCCAACAACAACCATCACTGCATCGGGTCCAACAACTTTTTGTGAAGGTGGTTCGGTAACCTTAACTGCCGGTGGTGCAAACAGCTACATTTGGGCGAATAACGCTACTGCAACTAGCCAAACGGTAACAACTGCTGGTACATATGTGGTAACAGGTTATGCTGCCAACGGTTGTCCAGACCTCGCTGAAATTACTGTAACGGTTAATGAGTCGCCATCTGCTGACCTCATCACAGACGGTAACAACAGCTTGTGTCCAGGAGAAGTTCTTACGCTTTCTGCACAACCAGGCAACGTTTACAGCTGGACACCAGGTGGAAGCACAGCGCAAGAGTTGGCTGTTACTACACCAGGTACTTACAGCTGTGTGATGACAAGCTTGAACGGTTGTACAACAACTTCAGAGCAAGTTGTGGTAACAGCTGCACAGCCTACTTCAACTACCTTGAATGTGACGGCGCTTGAGAACTACGTCTTGAACGAAATCACTTACACGCAGTCTGGTACATACACGCAAGTCTTGACCAACGCTGCAGGTTGTGATTCTACGATTACACTTAACCTTACGCTCACAGTTGGTCTCGACGAGAACGGTTTTGTTAGCTTCTCAGTTCAGCCAAACCCAACAGACGCCATCTTTACATTGAAGGCTTCAGAAGCGTTGTACAGCAACTACGTGATCCAAGATGCTCAAGGAAAAGTTGTTGCAATCGGTGCTCTTACGGGTACGTCAACAACGATCAACATCGACCAAGTAGCACGCGGCATCTACTTCTTGAAAGTTGTGGAAGCTGCCGAAGCGATCCGCATCGTCAAAAACTAACAACTCACAAAATTGGCCTTGTGCCAACCAAAAGCCCCGAGCGTCGCTCGGGGCTTTTTTGTTATGAACAAATGAAAATTGGTTTTAATCCTTTATTTCATAAACAGGCAAACGCATAAATGTTTGCTCAAAATAGGGACTGCGTTGATAGATGTAAAAAAGCTGATCCCATTCACTTTGTGCAAATTTGATATCGAGTGCTTTTTTTTCTTCATAGGATTTTTTGAGTTCTGGATTTTTAGAGAGCAGGTCTTCGATCTGCGCTTTGAACACATATGCAGAAAAATACTCTTTTTGTTGTAGATAAGAATCAAAATAATTCCAAGTAAAGTAGCTGTCTTCGGCTTCTGGTTGCAAAACTGAATGAATAAAATATGCGCGTTCTTGTTGTGTCGGAATGATGATATCACCCGGTTTGAGCATAATTTCTTGTTCTGTACGCACAAGTTCAATCTCGGATAGTTTAAAATGACCTTCGTAGGGTCGGGTTGGAGCCTTGTAACTCTTTACAACCATACAAGTGAGTTTTTCTTTGTGAAAATCTTGAACGGTTTCAAAATGAACACCATTTAACTGTAGGTTTTTGATAACTGCTGCTTCCTGGGCTCCCACCACATAATATTTTGGGATGGCGATGGAGTCCTGAGGGAGGTATTCGTTGTAATAGGAGATGTATTTTTCATAAGGTTTTTCTCGGTTGTACTCTAATTGAGCCAAACCCGTAATCGGGTGAATAGGGTAGGTCGCTTCGTACCCCTTGAAGCGGATGCTGTCTTTTTCTTGTTCGTTCAGTTTATAGTTGAAGCGAAAATAAGTTTGCTCTTGGCTCCATTGGATGGCTTCTTTTCGCGCTTTTTCTATCCGATCTGCATTTCCAATTGCATAAGCAATAGCGGCATTCATAAATTGTAATGTGGCCTCAACGCGCTCTGGAAAAGGTTTGAGCATGTGTGTTTCTACTGTGAATGACAACGAATGAAATAAGCTGGCATAACCCATCGCATAACGTGGTAGGTCATTGAAAGCAATGATGCCTTCTTCTGGTGTTTCGCCTTTGAGCTCTACATATGGGAATAATTCAAAGTTGCCGATTTGGCAATAATCTTTGATTCTAGGTATACAATGCGTGTAGGTCAAGGCTTGCATACTCGGAGCCAGTCGCTCTTTCATCGAGCTGATATACGTAAGCGTATATGGATAGTCGGCGCCATTTGACACGTGGTTATCTATGAAAATGTCTGGGTCGAGTGCTTGAAAGATGCGTACAAAAGTTTGCGTGTTCACGGCATCCATTTTGGTAAAATCCCTGTTCAGGTCAAGATTTTTGGCAGAGCCTCGAAAGCCATATTCTTCCGGACCGTTTTGATTGGCACGGCTCGTAGAAGAACGGTTGTACATGCCACCTACATTGTAGGCCGGAATAAAAGCGATAACAGGAAGATGCTGTTCTTTATGGTTCTGAGTGGGTTTTCCTGCACGAATCCATTGATCGAGCCAGATCAGGCATGCATTGATGCCGTCGGGTTCGCCGGGGTGAATGGCATTGTTGATCAGGATAGTTGTGGATTGGCGCGCTTTTTCAAAAGTTTGGCTCGAATCTCTATGGCCGTTGATTACGCACAGGTAAATGGGTTGGCCGTAGTCGGAAGCCCCCATGTTATAGAGCTTGATTTCTTTGTGTTGCTGGTCAAGCTTTTTTAAATGTACAATTAACTCGTCGTAGCTTGGGCTTGTATTCCCAGACCAATTTTGTTGTGCGCTGAGTTGTAGTGCTGCTACAAGCGACAGGCCAATAAAAAGTGTTTTCATGCGGCTAAAATACAAAATTGCACTTAGCCATCCTTTTTGAAAGTGGAGCTTAGAATGATGGACAACTAATGCGTCTGAAGTCGCGGGCTGGTTTTTTGCATTTCAAATTGAT
>JACCDW010365721.1_pt1 | contig 10544 bp, 9 predicted proteins | sample 7449781 | NCBI WGS metagenome assembly JACCDW01 (sample SAMN15323449, study PRJNA562643) | freshwater metagenome | isolation source: river surface water | place: USA:Blue River Watershed | collected 2017-08-18
AAAGGTGACGAACCATCTCCTAAAGGATTAGGATACTGTGCTCATTCTGAAAAAGTAGGTACTATCAAAAAAGGTAAAGATGGTCACTCATGGGTTATTCAAGAAACATCAAAGAAAGTGCGTCGATGGGTTAAATCTAAATCCACATCATCATCAACAACAACATCCAAAGAGGATAATTGTAATAAGTTTGTTTTATATGAGAAGAGGGTAGGTTCTCATGGAATACGATTGATAAAAGGACTTGAATTAGAGAAGGGTAAAATCTATGAATGGAAATCTTATAATAAATTTGCTTTAAAACCGACTCTCATAAAAAGTGGATGGAAGAGACGCTCTGTCTCTTCTGACTTCAAAAATAAATATTATTGTGGTAAAAAAGAAGAGATTGAAAAAGGAGATTCAAAATATAAAACCATTCGTTCTAATCATAAAGGATGGAAAATATATATGACACATGATAATGGAGGAAGACCCTTCTGTGTTTATATCTCACCCAATAAGAAAGAAGTAGATGTTTATAAAGTAGATGAAGATGATATTCCTAAAGATGATGATTATGGTAAGGTACATACTTATTTAAAACATGTAAAATCATTTAAACCACTAGATATATTTATAGGTAAAAGTCCATTAAATGAGATGACGAAGTTTTCAGGGGGTCATGGTTCAAAATTTGATGGAAATTCAATCTTATTAAAGATGAGTCCTACCAAGTATATATTTATAGGAGAATGTATAAAATCATTTACAACGAAGAAGGAGATAATTAAGTATGTATCACCTGTAGGAAACAATGATGTACCTTATCCCTATGGATTAGATGAAGATGGATTAAATTATTTAATCATAGAAGATAGTACATTAAAAGTACCAAAAGAGATGAAAGATGATCCATATTATTTTTATTATAATATATCAAATAAAATGAAAGAAGATTTAAATATTGATATCTTTTATATTGGTAAAAATAAATATACGATGAGTGTGGCACCAGAACCAGAGAAGTCATATGAGGATTTAACAAAAAGAATCGGTTCACCACTAGCAATTAAGATGAAGGGAGAGAAAGGGAAAAAAGTATTAAGTAAAAGTGAATATATAAAGATGATAAAGGATTATAATGAGAAGATAGGTTTAGGACCATTGATGGAAATAAAAATCATTGAGAAGAGAGATTGGTAAAATGAATTGAACTTAAAGAACAGTTAAAATATTATTTTTTTTAAATTATTTGTAAAAAAACCCGAAAGTGTTTTTTTTCATAAATACATAAAAAACGTAAAGTTAAAAAAGAGTTTGAAGTGATTGTTGATATTCATCATCATGTTCCTCCCATTCTTTTTCAATAAAATTCCAAGAATATATTCTTCCATTTAATCCATATCTATAATGGATACAACCATCATCCGTTGATATCCCTTCATTCTGTTTTGTTAATTGTTCAAAGAATAAAGATGGATATTGTTCTTTAAATTTTTGTTCTTTCATCTTTGAATTTTTCTTTCTTAATTCATCTTCTTTTTTTGCATGTTCCTTTTCAAAACTTGGAAAATTTTTATGAAACTCTTCCATATTCATCTTGTTTTAATATTTATATTAAAAAAGTTTTTTTAAGTTCAAATAAAAAAGATTTTAAGAATAATTTTGTAAAATCGATAATAAATAAGATTTAATAATGATTATTTTCGTATAAAACGTTTGATATGACTTATTAAATCACGTAGAGTAGTGATTTCAGTATCATTCTGTTGAAGGAATGATAATAAAAGATGAAGAGGTATTTTATATTGATCTTCGCGTTTAAATACTTGTTTTGATGAGATGACAATATAAAAATCATTTTGAGAATCATTATAACCTTCTCTTCCTGGTATATTATTTAATGAATAAAGAACTAATTGAACATTATAACGATTTAATAAATTTTTAATTTTATTAAGTTCATTAAGTTGATTACCATATAATTCAAATAATTTTCTTAATTGTTGAATAAGAATGGGTTTTAATCTCTTCTCTTCAGTAGCATTTCCACGAAGACGAATGGTTGTATTTAAATTAGTACTCATCATTTGTTGTAAGTTATATTTTATATCCATAATATTAAAAAGAATATCTCCATTTGGAGGGAATTCAAGCATTATTTTTAAAAGATCGAGACTTGAATAATTTTGGTTTAAACCAACATATCGTCCAATATTATTATTGGTCTCAGGGAATCCTAACATAAAAGTCTTATCTTGAAAAAAAAGTAAAGGGTCTGGAAAGATTGTTCTTCGTATCATTTACTATTATATTATATTATTTTTTAACATCTTTATGAAAATATACTTAAAGAAAAAGAAAAGAAAATAGATAAAAGATGGATTATTTAAAATATAGTAAATATGAGAGTAAATTAGAGACATTGGTCACCATTATCACTTATGGTGAAACTGCTTTAACTTTAAAAGAGAATCTTCATAGTACACTTGATAGTTGTAAGAAGATATCAAATGGGGTGAAGAAGAATTTATTATGTAATAGTATCTATCGTTTGATACAGAGGGTAGAGGTATTAGAGGAGACATCAAAAGTAAATTCAATCTTTTTTTTGAGTGAAGAAGAGAATCTATGTGAAGAGTATGTATTAACCAAGAAGGAGATACAAACACTACAAGAGTATCAGTTTAAGACATTTATCTATCGTCCGGAGGAGAGGTTTATCGTGGAGGAGTTGAAGGATATTTTTACGAATTTTGATTTTCTCCAGACGATACAGATGAATCAGTTGAATGTGACACATCGGAGAATGAACCGTTATAAACAGAAAGAGTGTATGACGATGAAGGTGTCGAATGATACTCAGGTGATAGAGGCACTTGAGAGAATTAAGAAAGAAGAGAATCTTAAAGACCAGAAGATAATTGTTTATGGTCAATCACCGATATTAAACCAATTAAAAAATAGGAATCTCTCTTGGATTATATGTAAGGACCAGAATATGACGAAGGATGAGATATGGAAGTTGAATGAGGATGAGAAGATGAGTGAGAATTTAAAGATCTTGGATGAGAGGTTGAGGGGTATTCAGGATGAGAAGAAGGTAGATTTATATGTATTTGGTCGTATAAAGATAGAGATAAAAGAACATATAGATAATTATCTATTGAAAGAGTTATTTATCGAGGAGAGGAAGATAAAGATATTAGAAGGTATAGTGGAACCAGAATCCTTAAACTTCAAGATATATCCGATTCGTTCATTAGAGAAAGGTGATATAGGTGACCGATTCATAGAGGAGTACAAGGGTCTAATGGGTATAAAATATTTTTAGAAGATCAAGAGTGTGTTGGGGATTTTTAATAGGATGAGGAATGACGAGGGGATGAGTGAGGAGAGGATAATCATGATAATGAGGTTTATTGTGGTCACCAAAATAATGAATATATTTATAATTTTCTTTAAGTAGGAAAGGAATAACTTGAGACTTATTCCATTCAGAGGGTTGAATAGATAAAGAGTTAGAGGAGAGGAGAATGGAGACATAAGGATTCACCCATTCTGTTGAATACATATTTTTACGAAAATCGAGATGACGAAAGAGAGGTAAATGAATATCTTTAGGTAAAGAATGAAAATAAATCATAGAATCACGAAGTTGGAGATGTTTGAGAGGGGAATAATGAGGAATGTTATTTTTGAGAAAAAGATTCGAGTCTTCCATTAATTGTAAACAAGTTGAATATTGAGGATTTTCTTTAAGTTCATTTTTATAAATAGTAGAATGAGGGGTAGTGAGGAGATGAGAACCATTTTCACAGAAGATGAAGTTAAAGAGATAGAAGGAGTCATAGAGTTGACGCCTAATTTTTTCATAAGTGCCACCAGATACAATTCCCAAATCGGTATTTTTGAATTGTTTATATTTAACTAATTGTTGATAGAGGGGAGTAGAGATATAGTGAGGAGGAGTTAGGAGGGTATGATTTAAATCGAATAACATAATATTTTTGGAGAGTCTTTTAAATGAATGAAACATACTTAAAGAAAAGAATAGAAAAAAGAGGATATAAAAAAACGAAAATAAATAGAATTTATAAAAGGGTATAAATGATAACGAAGTGTTATCGAATATACTTAAGCGAGATACTTGAAGAGGGAGGGGTCATCTGAATTGCGTTCAAGATACTCCTTCTCAATCAGGGTCTCAATATTCTTCTTAATAAACTTGCCCTCAGGTCTGAATCGAGCACAATCACTCATAACATGAGAGATAATGTCCTCATAGCGCATAGTCTTACGAATCTTCATAACACGTACAATGGCGGATTGGATAGTGTGAGTGCGGTCAACATCGATAGATTCGGTGGTGACAGCGACTTCCACGAAGGGAAGACACTGAATCACAATTCTCTTAGAGGGGCTAGTAAATTTGGGATTGAATCGATAAGTATTATCGTCTTCATTCTTGATAATGAGCTTAGGTCTAATAAGAGAGTCCAGGACGCGGTCGAGGAAGCTAGCTACACGAATACCGCTCTCATGAAGAAGCAGGTCATAATGGAGTGCATTATTGTGTCCCATAAACATATTGAAGACAACATATTGTAGGATGTTTAATTCGAATGTATGAGAACGTCCCTTGGGATAGTTAACAGTCATATTCAGAGTGCCGTAGGTATAATGCCAGTTGACCCTACGAGAAGAGGGCCTACCCTCAGTCGTAAAAGGTGCAAGATACATAGCCTGAGCGGTATCATAAATAGAACGAAGTTCAGCAGGTAGAACAATATCGGGACAGTTAATAAGGTTAGGCCAGTGAGATTGGGTGTAAATATGACTAATAGAATTAGGTTCAGAAGTACAACGCATATAATCATTGAGCATACCATTAAGCTTTTCACTAAGAGAGCTACCGAAAAGGGTAGTGTATCGTGCGACGATAGAACGTTCGATATCGGTATATACAGGTGAAAAAAGAAGGAGGCGATCTTGGAGATACTTCCTATTAAACTCCATGAATATATCCTTATCATAGATGTAAGTAGAGAGAGTGATAGATGGTTGAATCAACCCTATCTTATCCTCTTCGGACATCTCCTTATCCTTTTTACGGATAATAGAATGAATAAACATGGGTACATGCTTATTAAACTTAAAATCCCTAAGATAGGTATCATTCATAATAGTCTTCATGGTGTTCACGAACATGTTCTGGATAATAGTATTATCAACGAGAGACTCATGAATAAGACGAGTAAAGAGAGCGTGCTGGTCAATCATAAAGAGAGAGACAGCGGAATTCGCGTCAGCAAGCTTCGGGTTAGCCTGAATCAGTCGGTTGATATTAGAGGTAAAAGTACCAATAATAAACTCCCGAATAATAGAACTCATTGTCTCGATTCCCTGATTGTTAGGAACAATGGACATGACGGTGTAAATACGGTTAAAAATAATAAGATCATCTCGGTTAAGATGGTTCAGGTAGTAAATAAGACCATCACCGTCATGCATAAGAATCTCTTGATGGATGCTGGTGATAAAACGGTCAATAATCAAGTCCATAGTAGCCTTTTCAGTGCTCTTACAGAGATAATGAGAGATACGTTCCTTTTCAGCGTTCATAAAGGTATAGATATAGGAGCAATAATTCATATTTGTATGATTCGTTCTCCAGGTATCCTTAATACCGTTAAAGAATACAGTAGAATTTTCGAGGAAGAACCTCTCGAATTCAGCTGCATACATAGAATTAGAGTTATCATCATATAACTTAGTGAAGATGGTGATGTACTTAGGAAGTGCGTCATTACGGACGACCTCATTAGCACGGTCCTTGTTCATCACTTCCATAAAGTGCTCCATAATCTCAGTCTTAAACTCATCATAAATGATGGTCTTCCACTGAGCGATGAGTTGAGACTCAAGCTTAGGGAAGTTGTTAAAGGAGATATAGGAATACTCAAGGAAGATGAAGAAGTTAAAATACCACTTCATAAGAATATTCTGATAATTATTCCAATGATGATAATAGCGCTGTACCTTAAGTTCAATCTTAGATTGGGACCTAATGTCATCGCGAATATTTTCAAGGAATGTCTTATTCCAAATAATCTGTTGTTGATAGATATCACCCATATAATTCCTCTTCTCAGGGTCGCTTTCAGCGCCTGGGGGAATAACTTGAGTGCTTATGGTATAAACCACAGCATAGATAACACCGTAGGTTTTACGATTCAGCTCAGAAGCATAGGTTTCATCACCGGTCAGTAGATAGTTAAAGAGTTTGGAAAGTCCATTCTCCATAATAAATCCAAAGCCGGTCTCACGAGGGATATAAGGCTTACCAAAGGAAGTATCCTGAAGAGCCTGAATAGTCTGTTGAAGTGCCATGTTTTTTGTTGTTGTTGTTCTTTGTTAACTTTATTTTTAGTAAGAATTAACAATTATAAATAAGATATTTTTCAATTTTTTTTGTATATTTACGTTTAATATTTATGATGTTATAAATATTAAAAAGTGATAGACGTAAAGAAGATAATTTAATTGGGGGGAGTGGTGCCCCAGAAGTTAGGGGGTTGAATATTTTGTGAGGGATAAGCGGAGTCGATGAGGATTTGGTATTGAGAACGTACAGCGGGCATTTGGGTATTATCATAGAAGAAGGGTCCATTTAAGAAGTTTCGTTGATTGGGATAATCGAGGGTACGGAAGGGTATAGATTCTCCGAGACGAACGACTTGAATATCAGAGACGGGGGTACCACGAGTTTTACTACAGAGACGGATACGGACTTCAGGTTGTACAAGGATGGTACCTAAATTTTTATAATAGGAGTTAGGGAATCGAATTTTAAATAAGAATTTTCCTTCATGAATATCGACTTGACCGACATTTTCACTCTTTTCGAAGGCGACACTTTCATTTGGGTAAGGTAGACCACTACCGGTGAAGGAGCCATTATAAGTGGGTGAATTGGCGGCATAATATTTAAGGACGAGGGGTTCATAATTAGATAAGGCGAGAAGATGATTTTTTAAAGTGCCGGAGATGAGATAGTTGGAGTCGATTTGGTTATTGGCGATATAAAGTTCACAGAGGGGTAAATCTTTATAGATACTTTTCCATTTAGGGTTCATGGTCTTTTCACTCTCTTTAAACAAGGATAATTGATATTCATCAACAAAAGGAGCTGTATTCATTTTCTTTTCTCTTACTATTAAAAAAGATAATTTATTAATTTTTTATCTTTAAAAAAAATAGATAAAGATGGATTTTTTGGAATCGTTAAATATAAATGATAATCCTCAAATATTAGAGGAATTAAAGCAAGAGATAAAACAACAAGAAGAACTTCAAAAGGTAGAAGAGGTGAAAGAAGAAGTAAAAGAAGAAGAAGTGGTGATGGTAGAAGTGCCGGTAAAGATAGAGATAGAAGTAGATAAATTAGAGGAAGAGGTGAAGGAGGTAAAACAAAAGGTAGAAGAGTTAAAGAATAATATGAGATATCAAAATATGATATTATTATTTGATGTAGATGGGACGATATGTGACTCGGGTAAGAAGATAAAGGGTGATATGAAGAGAATGATACAATTAGTAAAGGAAAAACATCAATGTCATTTAGGAGTGATAGGTGGAGGTAAATATGAGAAGATAGTGGACCAATTAGATGGAATGGATGATGATTTTGAATATATATTTTCGGAATGTGGTTCGGTGGTTTATCATAAGGGTAAAATGATAAAGAAGAATCATATTATGCAACATAAACAGTATCGAAATATACAGACATTAATCCGATATTCATTAAAATTTATCTCGGAGACGAATTATGATGTAAGTGGACAATTTGTGGATGTGAGGAATGGTTTAGTATATATCTCCTTGGTGGGAATGCAGGCGACGGAAGAGCAGAGGGAGCAATTTAAGAAGGCGGATAGGAGAATGGAATTTAGAAAGAGATTATGGCTTCAGTTGAATGACAAAAAAGAGAAGTTAATGGGGATGATGGGTTCGAAAACATCGAATTTGAGTATAGTATATGGGGGAGAGGTGGGAATCACAATATATCCATCAGAATGGGATAAAGTACAATCTTTACAGAATTTACAAAAATATGAGAATATCTATTATTTTGGGGATAGATATGAGGAGAATGGGAATGATTATCAGATGATACATCATCCTAGAGTAAATGGTATCCCTATTGATTCATTAGAGATGACAAAAGATAAATTATGTGAGTTTCTTTAAGTATAATTCATTTTGGTAAAAATAATAAAAATATGATTTCTTTAAGTATAATTCATTTTAATAAAATATTAAAATATCATTTCTTTAAGTATAATAGATATAAGACGTAAATACCTTATATTATAAACATACATAAAAAAAGAAAAAAATGATGGACTATTATCCTTATATTTTTTTTTATTAAATAAAAGATTAACACACAACAAAAACAACCATGACGACTATCCCTGCTGCTAACCAAATCTTTGTCACTGAGTATAAGGAGGGTGCTTGTTGTATCCCCGGAAATAATATCCATATACGCACCGGTGGTTTAATTCCCGGTTGTCTTCTTCGTAAGGACGGGGACCGTCATTGTGGTTTCTATCGCACCATTTCTGAGATGGTGGACGCGCTTCGTTCAATCCCAGGAGAAATCTATATCGTTCACACGACGATGGTGAAGGACTTCTCAGAACAGTTTATTTGTGGAATTCCTGTGGATGATCCCGAGGCTGCGCAACTTCGTAGGCTGGAGTATTACCTCGCCTTCCTCCAGTCTCGTGGTCTCTACACCCTCCCGGCCCAGTAGGCCCAGTGTGAGCTGTAGTGCTCTTTCACCTTCCTCTTGGCAGACTTTCTGTCATGACCACTATCTTTCATTCACAACCACCTTATAAATGTAAAATATCAAATATATCTTCTTCTACCTCCTCCTTCAAAATATCCTCTCGATTGTATTTATAGATTAATGTTAAATATATGATGGATTGTAAAATAGATACCATATTCAAAATGAAAAGTGGCCATATCTTATGTGTATATGAATAAAATGCCACAAGTAAATTACCAACTAACATCATCATAATATGATAATTCTTTAAATATAAAAAATTCTTACTCTCCCATTCTACATAAGTCATATGTAAAGTACGCACAATCAATATTGTCAACCCAATATACAATAATCCATGCAATATCTTTTCTTTTTCCATTTTTATCTTTCATTTAGATAAAAATTGAACTTAAAGAAATCATTTTTATAATTTATCAAAATGAATTGAATATAAAGAATTCATATTTTAGTATTTTACTAAAATGATTAGAACTTAAAGAAAACATTTTTATAATTTACAAGAATGAAATGAATATAAAGAAATCGTATTTTAGTATTTTACTAAAATGAATTGAATATAAAGAAAACATTTTTATAATTTACAAGAATGAAATGAATATAAAGAAATGTGAACGAAGTTTGCCTTTTCTCGAAGAGAAAATCTAAAAGGAGTTGATTTGGAAGTTTACATTGATATAGGAGAAAGGGATAAATCCATAAGATTCTTCACCTTTTTTATTGCGATATTTTAATATCTTTTTTGTTTCATCGGGTACTTCAACTTTGATATATAATAAAACAGTTCTACTATCAATATCAGCGGGAATGTCAAATTCAATATCTTGATGATAGACATCTTGAACGGTATTAATAGTCACTTTTTTAGGTTTAGTGATACAAGAATTATTAGGAGACCAGAAAGGAAGTTTTTCATTATAATAGGGGAAAGATTTAGTCTCAAGATTCTTCTTGACGAATTGTTGATGAGGGATGGGTAAATGAAGTTCAAAGACTAAATCCAAATCGATATTGGAGAAGACAGTCTCAGTTCTCTTTTGATAAAAACCTTTAATACCATATTTACTTTTATAGGGGTCTTCATCATCCATATTATCTTTATATAAAGTGATCTGTTCATTAATGGTCTGTAAGAGATGATAATGGATATTATGGATGGATATCTTTCTGGAGAGGGGTACTTCTAAAGAGAATCCCTGTGGTAAAATCTCAAAAGGAAAATATTGATAATCATCATCTTCATATTGATTTTTAAAAATATTGACTAAATATTGATTGACGGGGTTAGGCATAATATTGGTATTAACTTCTTGTCCATTTGTATTTAAATAAAAAGTATCAAAAATAGTCTCATCGGAGTCACTAGAAGAATGAAATTTATTAAGAGATATCATAAAATCTTGAGTAGTTTGATATTTTTTATTAAATTCGGGTATAAACATTTTTTTTAAGTTCATTTGATAACGAGTACAGATGATATTTTTACCGGTTAATCCAGGTTCACCACGGTCACCTTTAGGTCCGGGTACACCACGATCACCTTGATCACCTTTTTCACCTTGAGGACCTTTAGGACCACAATCTCCTTGATCACCTTTTTCACCTTTTTCTCCAGGAGGACCTTTAGAACCATGAACTCCTTTCATACCGGCGGGTCCAGGGGGACCTTGAATACCGGGTATACCTTGAGCAC
>JACCDW011353938.1_pt1 | contig 10544 bp, 6 predicted proteins | sample 7449781 | NCBI WGS metagenome assembly JACCDW01 (sample SAMN15323449, study PRJNA562643) | freshwater metagenome | isolation source: river surface water | place: USA:Blue River Watershed | collected 2017-08-18
CACGCCAGCGCCCAAGCCATACAAAGTGTCGTTGGCGATTTCCAAGGCTTCTGCTTCGTCCTTGAACGTGGTCACGGCCAACACGGGGCCAAAGATTTCTTCCTGGAAGATGCGCATTTTGTTGTGGCCCTTGAACAAGGTGGGCTGCACGTAGTAGCCGCCTTCCAAGTCGCCGCCCAGGTGAGCTTGTTCGCCACCGGCCAACACTTCTGCACCTTCTTGCTTGCCCAGATCGAGGTAAGACAAGATCTTGGTCAACTGCTCTTTGGAAGCTTGTGCACCCATCATGCTGTCGGTGTCCAGCGGGTTTTGGTGCTTGATGGCGGCCACACGCTTCAACACGCGCTCCATGAACTTGTCATAGATGCTTTCTTGGATCAAAGCACGCGATGGGCAGGTGCAGACCTCGCCTTGATTGAACGCGAACAACACCAAACCTTCGATGGCTTTGTCCAGGAAACCATCGTCTTTGTCCATGATGTCGGCAAAGAAGATGTTGGGCGACTTGCCGCCGAGTTCCAGCGTGGCGGGGATCAGGTTGTTGGCAGCGGCTTGGGCGATCACACGGCCTGTGGAGGTCGAACCTGTGAAGGCGATTTTGGCGATGCGCTTGCTGGTGGCCAAAGGCATGCCGGCTTCGCGGCCAAAACCGTTGACGATGTTGAGCACACCGGGGGGCAACAAATCGGCGATCAACTCAGCCATGATCATGATGGAGATGGGGGTGGACTCGGCGGGCTTGAGCACCACGCAGTTGCCCGCACCAATGGCGGGAGCCAGTTTCCAGGCCGCCATCAAGATGGGGAAGTTCCAAGGAATGATCTGACCGACCACGCCCAGGGGTTCCTGGAAGTGATAAGCCACGGTGTTCTCGTCGATGTTGGACAGCGCACCTTCTTGCGCACGCAGGCAACCGGCGAAGTAACGGAAGTGGTCCACCGTCAGTGGGATGTCGGCGTTGAGCGTTTCGCGAATCGCTTTGCCGTTGTCCACGGTTTCGGCGTAAGCCAACATTTCCAGATTGGCTTCAATGCGGTCGGCAATTTTCAGCAATATGTTGGCGCGGGTGGCCGCATCGGTCTTGCCCCAAGCGTCTGCCGCTTTGTGGGCTGCGTCCAGAGCCAGCTCAATGTCGGCCGCGTCAGAACGAGCCGCTTGTGTGTAGACCTTGCCACTGATGGGCGTGATCACATCGAAGTATTGGCCTTTGACCGGGGCAACGAACTTGCCGCCGATGAAGTTGTCATAGCGGGCTTTGTATTGGACTTTGGCGCCTGCGGCGCCGGGTGCTGCGTAGATCATGTGTATCTCCATAAAATGATGAACGTCTTGCATCGACGTGCCATGCTCTTCGCAGCATCCATGCCAACTTCAAAACGCATGAAAAATCACGCCTTCTGCGCCAGCTTGAACCAACTTAGGCGCAGCCTTGACACGGCAATGTTCCATCTCCCGTGACACTGCTTCAAACTGGTACGGCAAACCATTTCATAAGCACCCAAAAGGTCACCACTTCAACACATTTGAAGGCCAAAAAAAAGCCCCTGAAAGGGGCTTTTTGAAGATCTGCAGATGCAGTACTAGTCACGTGTAATCTGTAGCTGCCGACCTACGAAACCACAGCCTTGTTCACAAGGGTACAGACACTTTGATGCCCGTCATCCAGTTGCGTGGCAATCCGGGTTCGAAGTATTGTTTGGCCGCCTGATTCACGATGACCGAGCCGACCATGGTGTTGTTTGTCAGGTTGTCCACGCCAGCCCACACCTCTGCTCGGACTGCTCCCCACGCGCTGCGATGGCGCACACGCAGGTTTAAATGACCACCACCGGCCACACGGGCATCGGCATCGTTAAGGTCATTGGCCCAAAACGCCGAACGGGCCACCCAATCGGTCGAAGCTGACCAACCCAATGGACGTGGATTGGCTTTGGATGCAAAGCCTTGTTGAGCCCATTGCAACGAGGCATACAGCTGCTTTTCAGGAATGCCCGGCATGCGCTTGCCTGCCGTAACCAAGGTAGAACCCGAAGTAAAGTTCTCGTCGTATTGCGCCCGCAATATGGCCAGTGACAGTTGACTACGCCACTGTGATGTCCATTCGTTTTGCCACGACAGCTCTGCGCCTTCACGCAAGGTCTTGGCGGCATTTTTAAAAACCGTTTTACCTGCGGAACTGCGCAAGGTCACGATCTCATTTGCTGTGGCGATTCGAAACAAAGCGACGTCAATGCGTGTCGCAGGTGAGGGTGTCCATTTCACACCAGCTTCGGTGTGTTGGCTGCGCGAAGCCAGCAAACTCGTGTTGAAGAGACCTTTAATGCTATTGCCATCCAATGTGTAAGACGCCTCTGCCAAGGTCGGGGTTTCAAAACCTTTGCCCCAGTTTGCATACACGTTCAGCGTATCCGACGCATGCCATGTGGCGCCCAGCACCGGGTTGGTGGCTGTGTAGCGCACAGTGCCCGTGCCGTTGCCATCCCGAAGAGGCAAATCATCGATATTTTCCAGCTTGACTTGACTGCGGCGCAGGCCCATGGTGAATGTATAGGGGTTGCGGCCTTGTTCGTCAGTCCAGTGCCAGTTGGCTTGTCCATATACATCGGTGTTGCCTGCTTGATTGAGTTCATTGCGAGTCAAGTCGCCAGACTTTTCTCCTGCCGCGGCATCACCACCCTGACGACGCTCAGATGATCGGTCCAAATCAGCACCCACCACCCAGTCCAGCACACCATTTGGGATATCACGCACTTTGCCTTTGAATTGGGCACCCGCTCCTTGAAAGTCACGTTCAAGCCCCACCCAAGTGGCACTGGCTTGGTATTGCAGATTTTCTCGAGTACCGGCATAGGCACGCCATTGCATGTGCAGATCTGAATTGAAACGATGGTCAAGCACCACCCCCAATTGATTTTGCTTAACGGCCTTGCGTGTCCGCTGGGTAAGCGCACTTGTTCCCGCCTGACCCGGATCAGCTTGTAGCTGTGCCGCCGTCAAGCCCAGCGGGTCCTGCGCCAGCGGCATGTCAAACAGGTTTGCCACCAACTTGAGTTGAGTGTCTTCTTGCAATTGCGTGGTCAGCACGCCATTGAATTGTTTGCGCTGTGCGGCACTGTTCTTGCGGTAGCCGTCGATGTCAAAGGTGCTGTAGTCAGCCACGATACCGACATTGCCGGCACGGCCACTGAACTGCACGTCATGACGGCGCAATCCGTAAGTGCCAAATGTGGTGGATGCATCGAGCAGCGGCTGAGTGCCCGCTTCGCGGGTGTAGGCCTGAATAACGCCGCCAGCCGAGTTGCCATACAGCTGCGCCAATGGCCCAGTGAGCACTTCGATGCGTTCAGCCGATGTCAAGCTGACCGTGGAGGCCTGCCCTTGACCATCAGGTGTGGTGGCAGGAATACCATCGGTGATCAGGCGAATACCGCGCAAGCCAAAGGCCGCACGCGAACCAAAACCCCGAATCGAAATTTGCACATCCTGTGCGTAGTTGTTGCGGTTGAGCGCCACCACACCGGGTGTCTGCGCCAGCGCCTCAGACAGATTGACCTGAGCTCCTGCGTTGCGTATGGCTTCACCATCGATGACACGCAAAGAGGCTGGTGCATCAAACTGTTTTTGTGCCAAACGCCCGCTTTGAACCCATATTTCAATCGTTGAAGAAGCCTCTTGCGCTTGAACAACACCACCCAACAAACCCAAACTCGCCAGACTCCATCTCAAGGGCAGCAAACGTCTGGGGATATGTTGTCTCTTCATGATTTTTCTCTGCTGGGTTTCAGTGCACGACGGTCATCAAGGTGCAACCAAGGTCAAGCCACGGTCGCGGTACATGGCCAACAATCGGCCGTCGGCGCGCAGTTTCTGCAGCGCACTTTCCAGCGCCTGTGCCAGTTGCTTGTTGCCCGATTTGACGGCCATGCCGATGGGCCAGCCGTTATCGGCCAGGCCCGGCAAGGTCAGTTGGGTCATGCCAAATCCGGCCGCCGGACGGCCCGAAGCTTTCAGGGCTGCTTCGGCTTGGGCTCGGCTCAAGTAAGCTGCGGCCGCATCGCCCCGAATGACCGCCTCTGCCGCCTGTGTGCCGGTGGGGTACATACGCACTTGAGTACGTAAACGTCCTCCACCAAAACCAATCAGTGTGCTGGCTGCGCCACTGCCTTGCTCAGCGGCCAAGGGTAAGTTTTGCAAGTCGTTGCCCGACTGCAAGTTGGGCAAGCGGTCCAGCGCATGGAAGACCACCAGCACCTCACGCGCATAGGGCGCAAAAATCAAGGCTTGGCGGTTTTCAACCATCAGGAACTTGTCTACTGGAACATGCAACATCACATCGGCCGGGCCATAGCCCAAGTAGTGGCCGCGCCACACCATATTGCGCAGGTCGTCGTTCATTTTTTCACCGGCATCAAAGGGCAACAAACTCAGCTTGAGACCCATTTCAGTGGCCAGCGCCTGCGCCAGCGCCACATCCACACCCGTCATGTCCTGCCCTTTGCCGTCTGAATAGGGGGCGTTGTCTTTGTACAAAGCGATCTTGAGGATGCCGCTGGCACGCACCTTATCGAGGTCAAAAAGCTCCTGCGCTTGCGCCGGAACTGCGATCAAACCGCCGCCCAGGCAAACCGCCACGGCCCCGGTCAGCCATTGGCGACGAGAGATGTTGTGACGCGAGGTGTTGGGCTGCAAAGGGTTGTTCATGGTGTCTCCTGATATTTCTGCTTGTGCTGTCTGTCATGGCAACCGGTCTAAATCGACGCGCTCGGCCGTTTGGCTTATTTTTCGCGGCGAGTTTCCAGATAAGTGCGGATGGCCCAGATGGCTTCTTGGCTGAGAGTGGCTTCAAAGGGGGGCATATATACACGGCCATCGCGGGTACGACCGCGGCGCACGGTGGCCACATAGAACTCGTCCATCTCGGCAAAGCAAGCGCTTTTCTTTTGCGCATCAGCCATGCCGGTGCAATCGGCGTCGAGCTTGCGCAGGTCGGGGGCGATGCCGCCCGAGATGGCTTCAAGCCCATGGCAACGGGCGCAGTTCTGGTTGTAGGCCGAAGAGCCAATGCGCAAGGCCTCATTGAAAGCCGGGCCGCTGCTGTAAGGGTTGCTCGGCAGCCATTTGCTGCCCAGTTGGGGCAGGGTTTTGGTATCCACTGCTTGAGGGGTCACATCGCCATGGGCCCACGCAGCGGCCCCCAGTACGCTCATGGCCGAGGCCAGAATGATGTTTCGTAAGCTGGAAAAGCGCAAAGAGCTGGTTTTCATGAAATGAACTCGCGTAGTTGAAAAGGATGTTCTGACTTGGCAAATTGCGTGCCATGTTTGTACCCACCTCAACGCCCCCTTGCAGTCACGAATGACACATCCAATGCACCACTTGTCACACCCAGTGTTGCAAATGGTGACAGTTTTCACAAATCAGTCTTGTTTCTCCCCAGATTTGATGTCTAGCCCCCTTGGCCGAAGTTTTGCATGTGTTTAGAAACGACACACTTTGATACCTGGGAGCTGTCTTGAGTCAAGAAAATGAAAGCTTCAGGCCTGACCATGGTCTTCCGATCGAATTCACAGAATCGGCCAATCTACAAGAATTAGACGAGATCTACAGCGCCAACTGGGCGGTGACAGATCCACTAGGAGACAACATGCTCAGCATGCCTGCACGCTCGGCGATCTCAGCCCACGGCCAAGGTCACTATGCGCTCGACAGCGACCACCACCGCAGTGCGATCCAGCAATCGCATGGCCGCAGCCATTCTTACGGACTGCACACTACGGCAAAACCCGACTTTTCGCCGCTGCACGCCCCGGCCATCGCCAACGCACGGGATGAAAACCGATTGCTTTACCAGCACGCCAGTCCCGTGATGGAAACCCTGTACGAGCAAATTGCCAACACCCACAGCATGGTGCTGCTGACGTCAAGCAATGGTCTTATCCTGCACTCGTTGGGCGATGCCGACTTTCTGGAAAAAGCCTCCCGTGTGGCCCTGATGCCTGGCGTGGAATGGTCCGAGCAAAGCAAAGGCACCAATGCCATTGGCACCGCACTGACCGAGGGACAACCCATGGTCGTGCATGGCAACGATCACTTTTTGCAGGCCAACCAATTCCTGACTTGCTCGTGCACCCCCATCTTTGACCCCTACGGTAAGGTCATGGGCGCATTGGACGTGACGGGCGATCAACGCAGCTACCACCAGCACACCATGGCCTTGGTGCGCATGTCTGCGCAAATGATCGAGAACCACATGTTTGCCAATGTGTTTCCCGACGCCATGCGCATTCACTTTCATGCGCGGTCTGAGTTCCTCAGCACCTTGGTCGAAGGCATCATTGTCTTCACGCTGGACGGGCGTTTCCTGTCGGCCAACCGCAGCGCCCAGTTCCAACTCGGTCTTTCGGTCAACGCCATGCAGGCCCACACCTTCTCATCGTTGTTCAATCAACCGATTTCGCAGTTTCATGACCGCCTGCGCCATGCCGCTGGGCAACCCGTAAACCTGTGCATGCACAACGGCGTACAGGTGTTTTGCCAAGCCCGCTTGAAGGCCAGTCACTGGTTCAGCAACATGCAAGAAGCGTTTGCTGCACCCCCTTCGCACTCAAGCCCTCAAACCCCATTGGCCGAGACCTCCGAGCCCCCCTCACCCAGCCCAGCCACGCGTGCCACCACCGCCGCTGCGGCCGGCCGTGCGAGCCTGTCGAGCTTGCACTACCTGAACACCGGTGACCCGCAAGTGGCCGCCGTGCTGCACAAGTTGCAGCGCGTGCAAGGCAGCGATATTCCGATCATGATCTTGGGTGAAACCGGCACCGGCAAAGACATCCTGGCGCAGGCCATTCACAACGACTCGGTGCGCGCACGAAGACCCTTTGTGTCGATCAACTGCGCCTCCATCCCCGAAACCTTGATCGAGTCTGAACTCTTTGGCTACGAGGAAGGCGCATTCACCGGAGCCAAGCGGCGCGGTGCACCTGGCAAGATCCAGATGGCGCATGGTGGCACCCTGTTTCTGGACGAAATTGGTGACATGCCCACTCAGTTGCAAGCGCGGTTGCTGCGTGTGCTGCAAGAGCGGCGGGTCACGCCCTTGGGCTCGGGCAAGGAATACGAGGTGGACGTGATGCTTATTTGTGCCACCAATAAAAACCTTAAAACCCTGATCACTCAGGGTCAGTTCCGTGAAGACCTGTATTACCGCCTGAACGGTCTGGTCGTGCGTCTACCCGCCTTGCGCGAACGCTCGGACTTTGAGGTGGTGGCCAACAAAATTTTGTTCAACCTGTGCGCACCGGAGCAGCACATCAGCGTGTCACCCAAGGTCATGGTGCTGTTCAAGCAATACCGCTGGCCCGGTAACTTCCGCCAGCTGCACAACCTGCTTCGCACCGCCGTGGCCATGGTGGGGAACAGCGGCCAGATTGAAGTCGAGCATCTGCCCGATGACTTCTTGGACGAAGTTCAGCAGTTCAGCAACGCGGGCACGCCCGACCCATTGCCTTGCGAAGAAGCCGCGCTGGGCATTCCCCACGCAGCAGGCTGCGCTGCGCCGCCCGCGGCCGATGTGCAGGCGCTGCAATCAGCCCACCAGCAGGGCTTTTTCGCGCACAGTGCAGCTTTCAGCGGGAGCACAGCTTCATCGCCCACAGGCCTCGCAGACGGTGCCCACACAACACCTGTGTGGGTGGCGCAGGCCTTCGCCACAGACGCCTCCATCGCCGCGACAGCTTTGACCACACCAACCACCAGCTCTGCCCGCCTGCAAGACGTGGCCCTGCAAGCCATGACCGATGCACTGCGTCAATGTCAAGGCAATGTGTCAGCGGCGGCCAAGCTTTTGGGGGTGTCGCGCAACACCATTTACCGCAAAAAAGAGCAATTACCGACCGACGTCTGGAGCTGAACCACACAAGCTCGTCCAAGGGCTGGGACGTTCTGCTTGATCCAGCCAACTCGACTCCACTTCACGCCATGCGCGCAATTGATTGAACGCATGTTGCTGGCGTTGTTGCGTTTTCCAAGCCTCCTGCGCCTTCGCCTGCTGAGCAGACGCTGAAGATCCGCCACTGTGCTGACCGTTGGAAGACCGCCCCGCCATCTTCTGAAGAAGCGGTTCAACTGGCAGCGCTCCAGTCGCCCAAGCCACAGGCCAAGACACCTTCTGCACCGCCTCGGCCTCTGTCCAGCCACGCTCCAAGCCTTGCCAAGCGTAGCTCACCAAGCTGCACAGGTAGTGCTGTTGACGCTGCAAGGCCGCTTGCACTTGCCCTGGGCCGCGCACCAGGTGCTGCCCCACCAGCCACTGAGGACGCCAGGAGCGCATGCGGGCCAGTGCTTGCAGCCAGCCTTGTACGCTGCCTTGAGCCAACACGGGCAACACATCACCATCGACAAGCCCACCGGCAATCACTATGCCCTCTTGTGGCGACCACAGCACCAAATCGCTTTCCGTGTGGGCATGACGCATGTCGTGCACTTGCCAGGTCCGGCCTCCAGCTTCCATCATCTGCCGGTCTTGCAGCACCTGGGTGGGCAACACAATGCGGGTGCCGCGCGAGGCCTGTTCGCCTAAATCGTGCTGCAAGGCCGCCAGGCAGTCGGGGCATCGTTGTCGCATGGCTTGCAGAGTGCCCGGGGTGGCCGCCACCACTACGCCATCGCCCGCGGGCACAGCCGTGACACGCTCAGCCGATGCCTCAGGCACCCAAGCCGCATTGGCCAACACTTGCTCGGCATGCGCATGGGTGTTGATCAACCGGGTGACCGACGGCGTGGGGGAGCGGCATTTCAGGTCTTTTTGCAGAGCCAGACCGACGCCATAGGTGGGGCCCGGATCGATCACCGTCAATTTGGCGTTTTGCCCCAAGACCACCGTCGTGGCCACGTGAGAGCGACCATCTTCCGTGACCGCATGCCACTGCCCATGCACCACCGCCACCCCAGGCAGCACCGTCTGCCAAGCCAACGCGGGCGGCTCAATGCACAGCGCAGCTGCAGTGGGCAAGACCAATAGGACCAAGCCGCAGCCCGCAATACAGCGAAGCTGAGCCCAGCGCCAGCGCAACACTTGCGTCAAGCCAGGCTCCCCGCTTGCTCCATATTGGAACAAGTCCAAGCCCCAGCGTCGCCGGTGTGTCGGTTCTTCAGGTGAAAGTTGTTCAGAATGGGTGGCACTTTTGTTGCTCTGTGACAAAGGGAGGGGCAATGGTTTGAACGACCAAGTCGATGGAGACCGACATGGTCGCACATGCAGCACTTGCCATGCCAGCCCTTTTATTTTTTGGAGTGGACCCCCGCATGAATGCTCTTGCCCCTTCGGCCAGTCGATGGCACCAACGCATGTGGGGTGCCCTGCTGGTCAAACGCCTGCCAGTGCTTGGTCGCCCCAGCCTGTCGCTGGAGCAAGCACCCCAAGGCCTGTTCCTGCTGTGGTTGGCCTTCATGGGCCTGCTGGTTTTTGGGGCAGCGGTGATGTGGCAACACGGCCTGTGGCACCGCTTGGTGCAGGCCGACCCCACAGGCTTGACCATCGTCATCGTGCTGCTGTTCATTGGCTGCTCGGTCTGGTCGGGTCTGCGCTGCTGGGCGCTGGGCCTGCAATGGCAGGCGCTGCAAACCGATAGGGCCATGACGACAGCCAAGCCCAACCGCTGGGCGCACGACTATCTGCAAGCGCGTGCCCACGCGCACACCGACAAAAGCATCTTGCTGCAAGTGCTCAGCGACCGGGCGCATGGCCCACAAGAGATGGCTTGGTGGCTCAACGGCATCCAGCTCAAGCTGGGCTTGTTGGGCAAAGTGATCGGTTTTTCGGTGCTGGCTCTGGAGCTGGGCCGCATGGACGGCTTTGACCCGCAGCAATCGGCGCAAATGCTCAAAAGTTTGACCGGTGGACTTGGCATTGCCCTCTTGACCACCATCACGGGGTTGGCGGCCAACATTTTGCTGGGCCTGCAACTCATGCGCATTGACCGCTTTGCCGATAGCCTGGTGGCTGAGATTTTGATGCTGGGCGAGGCACAGGCGGTGCAGTCCAGCGTCACCGGGGCCACCGAATGAGCATTGGCCGCAGCACCCGCGACACCGAGACCGACCCGTTTTACGACATGTTATTCAACATGTTGATCGCCTTCGTCTTTTGCTTTGTGATCGCCCTGCTGTCTTTCAACCCCCAAGCCAAAAAAGCCGGTGATGTGCCTGCCAAGGCCGAGTTCATGATCACCGTGTCCTGGCCCGACGAGAACCCCAACGACCTGGACACCTGGGTCATGGAGCCCGGCGGCAAATTGCTGTGGTTTCGCCAGCGCGATGTGGGCATGCTGCACCTGGACCGCGACGACAGGGGCGACAAAAACAACTCGGTGGTGGTCAACGGTAAAACCGTGACCAGCGCAGCCCGGCAAGAAATCGTCACCCTGCGTGGCCTGGTGGCGGGGGAGTATGTGGTCAACGCTCACTACTACGAAAGCCGCAACCAACTGCCCGTGGACGCCACCGTGACCGTGGTCAAGATCAACCCCCAAGCCGAGATCGTCTTCACC
>JACCDW010194067.1_pt1 | contig 10543 bp, 8 predicted proteins | sample 7449781 | NCBI WGS metagenome assembly JACCDW01 (sample SAMN15323449, study PRJNA562643) | freshwater metagenome | isolation source: river surface water | place: USA:Blue River Watershed | collected 2017-08-18
CGCGATGGAGCAGCCTGGTAGCTCGTTGGGCTCATAACCCAAAGGTCGTAGGTTCAAATCCTACTCGCGCAACCACTTTAAAACGCCCGCTGAATTTATTCAGTGGGCGTTTTTCTTGGAAAATTCATACATGGAAATCACGCGTGTCGAGGCTTTGTCAGAACGCATCGTGCAAAGCTATGCATGGGGTGATGCCGTGTGGCATGTCTGGGACCCGCAGAAGACGCGGCAAGATGGTGTTGAACACGATGTAGACGCGGGTGATGGTCAAGCGAAGTCAAACCCTCTGGTGCTGCTGCACGGTGGCTCAGGCAGCTGGACGCACTGGTTGCGTAATGTGGAACACTTTGCCCAGCATCGTGACGTGTGGGCGCTAGACATCCCAGGCTTTGGTGATTCCAGTTTGCCCAGTGGCGTCACAGATGCTGATGGCTTGGTGCCCTACATCGCAGACATGCTCAATCAAACCTTTCAAGGCAGCGCTGTGGATGTCATGGGCTTTTCCTTTGGCGGTATGACAGCAGGTTTAGTGGCCGCGGAATATCCTGCATTGATTCGCCAGCTGATTTTGGTGGGTACGCCAGGCTTGGGTTTGCATGGAAAAGAGCTGGCCATGCGTGGCATGACACCCAGCATGGATGAGGCAGCGCAGCGCGAAGTGCACAGACACAACCTCAATGCGATGATGTTTGCGCACCCTGAGAGTGTCACGGAAGAGGTGATCGATCTGCAAGAAGCCAATGTGAGGCGTGACCGATTGCGCCGCCGACGCATTGCACGCACCCAGATCTTGGCCCAAGCGCAAGCACGATGGACGTGCTCCGTACATGGGGTATGGGCTGAGTTTGATGCTTTGTACAAAGACACTTTGCAACAAGTGCCACAAGTGCTCTCAAACATGGCGTCATTCAGTATCGTGCCCAATGCAGGACATTGGGTGATGTTTGAAAACCCAGATGCATTTCATGCGGTTGTAGATCCATTGCTAGGACATGGAAAGAAAACTGGTTGACGCAGCGCGCCATGAGCGCACAATGAACACATGCTGTACAAATTCAAATCGAAAGCCACAGGCGACCTCATCATGTTGGAGCCCCAAGGCAAACACATCCTCCAACTCATCGGCAAAGAGTCGGGTGCCAAAGGCATCATCCTGCCCAATGAAATGTTGGCTGCAATTGATGCCTTGAACGCTGCTGTGTTGCAAGAAGAGTTGGCGATACAAGCCGCAAAAGATGCAAGCAAAGGCGAGGGCAATGATGCGGCGGCAGCGCCAATCACCGACGGCCCACGCACCATTAGTTTGAAACAACGCGTCGTGCCCTTCATCGACATGTTGCGACGCGCGCATGCCGAAGACAAAGAGGTTGTTTGGGGTGTTTGACGGCAAGGCCAAGCAGCATGCCTATGAAGCACTGACACCCGATGTGGTGCTGGATGCCCTGTCCGATTTAGGCCTTGAAGTCGATGGCCGTCTCACGGCCATGAGCTCTTACGAAAACCGTGTCTACCAAGCCATGTTGGATGACAACAGTTCGGTGGTTGCCAAGTTTTACAGGCCAGAGCGCTGGAGCGATGCGCAAATACTCGAAGAGCACAGCTTTGCGGCAGAGCTGATGGCAGAAGAAGTGCCATTGGTGGGGCCGCTCAATTTGGACGGCAAGACTTTGCACCATGCCCATGGCTTTGCATTCAGTGTCAGCCCGCGCAGAGGCGGGCGCATGCCAGAGTTAGACGATGCAGAAGTGTTGGAGTGGATCGGCCGTTTCATCGCGCGCATTCACAACGTGGGTGCGCAGCGTGACTTCTTGTCGCGTCCCACGTTAGATGTGAACTCATTCGCCATTGACTCGCGCGATTGGTTGATGGCGCACAGCATCATTCCGATGGACCAACAAACCGAATGGTTGGCGGTGTGCAATCAAGCCATTGAGATTGCTGAAGAAAAATTTGCTGCGCATCCTGCACATCACATTCGCCTGCATGGCGATTGTCACCCAGGCAATATTTTGTGGACGCCTACAGACTTACCCAACGGTGGCCCACACTTTGTAGACCTAGACGATGCCCGCATGGGGCCCGCTATTCAAGACTTGTGGATGTTGCTCAGTGGTGAGCGGGCACAACGCACGCAACAGCTATCGATGTTGCTAGAGGGTTACGAGCAAATGCGTGAACTCAATCGCAGTGAATTGGCGTTGATCGAACCTTTGCGTACTTTGCGTTTGATCCACTACAGCGCATGGCTGGCAAGACGCAAAGACGACCCAGCCTTCGTGCAGCACTTTTCATGGTTTGGCAGCAGCGACTATTGGGCAGGGCAAACACACATGTTGGTCGAGCAGTGCGAAGCTATGCAAGAAGAGCCGCTTTACGCATAAAACAACGGGTTCGTTTACTTGCTTGCGGCGCTTTCAGCCGATGCTGCACTGGCGCGTTGTGCAAACTCAGCCCGCAAGGCTTTGAGTTTTTCGCGTGGGTCTTCCTTGACCGTGTCTTTGTTCAAGTCCATCTCTGCAATGAAGCGGCTGGGCATGGCCGCAATCATCTCGCGGCCTTTTTTGCGTTTGCGGGTCCAGCTCACGGCCAAGGTGCGTTGGGCACGGGTGATGCCCACGTACATCAGGCGGCGTTCTTCTTGTAGTCGTACGGCGATGTTGTCATTGGTGTGTTCGTCGCCCGGCTCATCATCTAAACGGAAGGGCAGCATGCCTTCTGTGACTCCCACCAGCATGACGTGAGGCCACTCCAGACCTTTGGAAGCGTGCAGGGTGGAGAGTGTGACCACGTTTTGGTCTTTTTCGCGCTCGGTCAAAGTAGAGAGCAAGGCGATGGTTTGTGCCACTTCCAGTAAGTTTTTCGCTTCATTGCCCAGGGTCACACCTGCCGTGTCGTCAATTTGGCCGCCACAACGCTGGGCCATCCAGTCGCAAAACTCCATCACGTTGGCCCACTTAGACGCCGCAGCTTTCTCGCTTTCTTCTGCGTCATAAAGGTGCTTTTCATAGCCAATGTCTTTGAGCCAATCGGTCAAAAAGGCGCGTGCATCGTCGGCACCCGTGGTGAGGCGGGCGCGAAACTCTAGGTCGTTCACATAACGGCCAAACTCGTGCAAGCTACCCAATGCACGTGCGTTGAGCACAGAAGGCAAGCTGTTACTGAACAGCGCCTCAAACATGCTGAGCTTGTATTTGCTGGCGAATGCACCGAGAGCGGCGAGGGTTTGGTGACCAATGCCGCGCTTTGGCGTGGTGACAGCGCGCAAAAAAGCAGGGTCATCATCGTTGTTGACCCACAGGCGTAACCAAGCGCACAGATCGCGAATTTCAGCACGGTCAAAAAAGCTTTGGCCGCCCGACACCTTGTATGGAATTTGCGCTTTACGCATGGCAATTTCAATCACGCGGGCTTGGTGGTTGGCGCGGTAAAGGATGGCAAAGTCTTGCAACTCACGGTGGCCACTGCCGCTGGCGTCCGTCCCTGCTCGCAAGGATTGGATGCGCGCCACCACGCGTTCGGCTTCGTGCTCTTCATTGTCGGCATCGACCACGCGCACGGGTTCACCTTCACCAAGTTCTGAAAACAAGGTTTTGGGAAACAGCTTGGGGTTGAGCTGAATCACATTGTTGGCCGCGCGCAGGATGGCGCTGGTGGAGCGGTAGTTTTGCTCCAGCTTGATGACTTTTAAGGTCGGAAAGTCCTGCGGTAGCTTGCGCAGATTGTCTAGCGTGGCGCCACGCCAACCGTAGATGGATTGGTCATCGTCACCCACTGCCGTGAAGCGCGCGCTGTTGTGGTCTGGCCCCACCAAACATTTGAGCACTTCGTATTGGGTGGCGTTGGTGTCTTGGTATTCGTCCACCAGCACATGGCCGAGCTGAGCCTGCCACTTGGCGCGTACTTCCTCGTGCTCTTGCAACAGTTTCAACGGCATGCCAATGAGGTCGTCAAAATCCACGCTTTGGTAGGCGCTCAGGCGTTCTTCATAGCGGGCCATGATTTTGGCGATGGTGCGTTCGTTGTCGTCCTTGGCCAGTGCCAACGCTTGGGCTGAGTTCAGGCCCATGTTCTTCCATAGGCTGATGGTCCATTGCCATTGACGTGCGGTGGCAATGTCGGTTGTGCCGCCAGCGTCTTTCAAGATGCCCGTCACGTCAGCGCTGTCCATGATGCTGAACTGGGGTTTGAGCCCTAGCACGCCACCATCTTGGCGCAGCATGCGCACGCCCAGCGCGTGGAAGGTGCAAATCAACACATCGTTGGCAGCTTTGCCAATCAGGCCCTTGGCGCGCTCGCGCATTTCGGCGGCGGCTTTGTTGGTAAAGGTGATCGCGGCAATGCGCTTGGGCTCAAGCCCTGTTTGGATGAGGCGGCCTATCTTGTGCGTGATGACGCGCGTCTTGCCCGAGCCTGCCCCCGCCAACACCAGACAAGGGCCGTGCAAGAAATTGACGGCTTCTTGTTGCGCGAGATTCAGACCAGCAGACATTCAGGAGACAGGGATTGCAAAGCCTTCAATGATACCGACCAACCCACAAGGCAAAATAGCGGCGTGCTGAACATTCTTCTCGTTACTTTCCCCTTCTTTGCGTTGGTGCTGGCTGGCTTTGTGGCGGCGCACCGCCGCATGTTGCCGTTGGACGCAATTCCTGGCTTGAACGGCTTCGTGCTGTTCTTTGCGTTGCCGTGCATGTTGTACCGCTTTGGTGCCAGCACGCCGATCGTGCAGCTGCTGGATGCCACGCTGTTTTTTGCATACTTGCTGTGCGCTTTGCTGATGGTGGGCTTTGTGGTGGCCGTGAGCTTGAATCGGCGAATCGGCTGGAACGATGCTTCATTTGGTGCGTTGGTGGGGGCTTTCCCAAATACTGGATTTATGGGGGTGCCCTTGTTGGTGGCCTTGCTAGGCGCATCAGCGGCAGGTCCAGCCATCGTGACCATCGTGGTGGACATGGTCATCACCACGTCGTTGTGCATTGCCCTGTCTCGTCTAGATGGGGCAGATGAACATGGCGCAAGCAAGGCGGCCACAAGCGCGCTGAAAGGCGTATTGACCAACCCAATGCCATGGGCGATCAGTTTGGGTGGTTTGTCCTCAGCGATGGATTGGCAATTGGTTGGGCCTGTTGCCAAAACGGTCGGTTTGCTCGCTGATGCCGCGTCACCCGTGGCGCTGTTCACCATTGGTGCGGTGCTGGCGCGTTCACAAATTCGAGTGAAAGAAAGCGGTCATCCGCCCATTCTGTGGCGTGACTTTTTACCTGTGGCGATTTTTAAATTGGTGCTGCATCCTGTGCTGGTGCTGCTCGTGTTGGCCGCGGCGGTGCAAATGGGTTTTGTGATCGAGCGATTCACCATGATCGTGGTGGTCCTGGTGGCGGCATTGCCAAGTGCCAGCAATGTGGCTTTGTTGTCCGAGCGTTTTGGTGCGGACACGGGGCGCATTGCCATGATTATTTTGGTCACCACAGCGGCAGCGTTTTTCACCTTCTCAGGTGCGGTAGCTGTGCTGCACGGCTAAGCGATTTAAATTGCCAGAGGGTCGACGTCGACGGCCCAGCGAATGACCTGCCGATGTGCGCTGCGCATGGTGTGTAAATCAGTCTGCCAATGCGCCAAGAAGTGCTGCAGCGCTTTGCGCGAGGTGCATTCAATCAACATCTGTGCGCGTTCGATGTTGGCCACGCGCTGAATCGTCATAGGCACAGCGGGATACAAATCCACCAACAGCTCATCGGCCAATGCTGCACCTGCTTCGCGTGCCGCATTCAAAAAGCCTTGTGCGGCTTCTTGGCTACGTGCCTCAGCCCGCACCAGGGCTTGGAAGCTGAAGGGTGGCAAGGTGGCTTGTTCGCGCTCTTTGAGTTGCTGTTCGGCGAAGGCGGGGTAGTCGTGCTGTTTGAGCGCTTCAAACAGCGGATGCAGCGGGTGGAAGCTTTGCACCCACATCTCGCAGGGACTGACCAAGCTCATGCTGGCATCGCGTCCAGCTCGACCTGCGGCTTGCATGAGTAAGCTGAACAAACGCTCAGGCGCACGGAAGTCGCTAGAGAACAAAGCACCATCGGGGTTGAGCGCCGCCACCAAGGTGACGCGCCTGAAGTCGTGGCCCTTCGCAATCATTTGTGTGCCCACCAGCACATCTACCGCACCTGCATGCACCTCGGCCAGCTGACGTTCGAGTTCTCCTTTGAGGCGGGTGCTGTCGGCATCAATGCGGGCAATGCGGATGTGCTCGCCATCGGGTCTGCGCACATCGGCCAGCAGTTCGGCCAAGTGTTCTTCGAGTTGCTCGGTGCCGCGCCCCAAAGGGCTGATGTCTAGGTTGCCGCAGCTTGGGCAAGCGCGTGGCACGGGCTGCGTGAAGCCGCAGTGGTGGCAGCGCAATGTGCGGTCAAGTTTGTGGAACACGCGGTAGGCGCTGCAATGCGGGCATTCGCTTTTCCAGCCGCAGTCATTGCAGCTGAGCACGGGTGCGTAGCCACGGCGGTTGAGCAGTACCAAGATTTGTTCGCCACGCGTCACGCGTTCACGCATGGCGTCGAGTAGGTGGTTGGAAAACACCGTCTTGTAAGGCTGGCGGTTCATGTCCACGCGGCGGACCAAAGGCAATGCGCCCTGGCCCACGCGTGAGGGCATGGTCAAGCGCATGTAGCGACCTGCAGGCTCTGCGTCCGTGGCAGGGCGGCTGTGATGCCAGCTTTCCAATGAGGGGGTGGCCGAACCCAAAATGACTTTGGCGCCTTCGAGTTGTCCGCGATACACAGCTAAATCGCGTGCTGAGTAACGTGCGCCTTCTTGCTGCTTGTAGCTGGGGTCGTGTTCTTCATCCACCACGATGAGCTGTAAATGCGGCATCGACGCAAACACGGCCATGCGCGTGCCCAACACAATGCGTGCTTCGCCGTTGTGTGCCGCGAGCCAGTTTTTCAGGCGTTGTGCGGGGGTGAGGCTGCTGTGCATGGACACCAAACAGTCGGCACCCCACTGGGGGCAAAAGCGGGCGCGAAAACGTTCTTCGAGTTGGGGCGTGAGGTTGATCTCGGGCACCATCACCAAAATTTGCGCTTGGGGGTTGTCTTCTAGCACCGTTTGCGCCGCGCGCAAGTACACCTCGGTCTTGCCGCTGCCCGTGTTGCCAAACAATAAGAATGGCCCTTTGTTGGCTGCAATATCTGCCAGCACTTGGGCTTGCTCGTCGGTCGGTGTGGGAACGGTTTGATTGGCACCCTCATAGGCCATCACGGCCTTGGGTTTGCGCTTTAAGCGCCGCGCCCATTGTTCGGTGCTGAGGTCGCGCAGTTGGCTCGGCAGAGCGGCCAACGCCACTTCGCCCGCACTGCGTTGGTAGTAGTGAGCGGCAAACTGCACCAGCTGGCGCCAGTGGGCGCTCAGTGGTGGCACGCCTTCGAGCACGCTGGCGATGGCGCGCAATTGCAGTGGGGCTAAGGTTGGTAACTCGGCTTCCACACTGCTGCTTTGGGCGTGCGCTTTGGCCTCGTCCCAGACCACGCCGAGCAACTCTCGACTGCCCAGTGGCACGCGCACCAAGGTGCCAGGCGTATGCGCAGCATCACTTTCGTACGTGAGTGCACCACCAATCCCGCTGTGCGCGGGGGTGTGAACCATCACTGAAATTTGGTGCGACATGTCAAGCGTTAAGTTGGGGTGTTTTGCTCAGGTGTTTTGGCAGAAAAGGCTATAAGTCGTTGATTTAAAAAGGCTTCATGGCAAACCCAGATTTTCTGTGGATAACTTTGTTGATATCTACAGTTGAGTAGCTCAGAAGGCGCATGAATCAAGGCTTGGAACAAACTGCCTCAAAAAAATGCAACCCAAGAAGTTCATATAAATCAATGACTTACGAGAAATTAAAGTTTTCTGAAATACGGCAAAAGAAAAAACCAACTTGGTGCGCAGGATCAACTTTTTTGTGCATAAGTGTCAAGTTGAAATAAAACTTTTTGTCGCTTGACACTTCATCTGTTGGGTAGTTTTTTAAGATTTTCTCAATGCACGCGAGTGACTGTGCACGGTTTCGACCAACACGCCAACGCTCTCTGGCGGTGTGTATTGGCTGATGCCGTGGCCCAAGTTGAAAATTTGGGTGGGGCCCGTGGTGGATGTGTCTGTGTGTGGTTTGCCAAAAGCGTCAAGCACGCGGCGCGCTTCTGCTGCAATGGCGTCTGCTGGTGCAAACAACGAATTAGGGTCGAGGTTGCCTTGTAAGGCTTTGCCTGGGCCGCCTACGTCGCCGCCGACTTGAGCGCGAGCTTTTGCGAGGTTGACCGTCCAGTCCACACCCAATACTTCGCAGTCGAGGTCGGCCATTTCAGGTAACCACAAACCACCGCCTTTGGTGAACACCAAGCGAGGAATCACGGCGCCATCGTGTGAGCGCTTGAGTTGTGCCAACACGCGCTTGGTGTAGGCCAGGCTGAATTGTTGGAACATGCCATCGGCCAGCACGCCGCCCCAGCTGTCAAAAATCATCACGGCCTGTGCGCCCGCTTCGATTTGGGTGTTGAGGTACAGGGCCACTGCGTCGGCATTGATTTCCAAAATGCGGTGCATCAGGTCGGGGCGGCTGTACATCAAGCTTTTGACTTGACGGTAGTCGTCTGAGCCAGCGCCTTCGACCATGTAACAAGCCAAAGTCCAAGGGCTGCCAGAGAAGCCAATCAGGGGCACACGACCGTTGAGCGCTTTGCGAATAGAGGTGACTGCGTCAAACACATAGCGCAGCTTGGCCATGTCGGGTACGGCCAGCTCATTCACAGCGGCTTCGTTGCGCACGTTCTTGGCGAACTTGGGCCCTTCGCCTTGAGCGAACGAGAGGCCTAAGCCCATCGCATCTGGCACCGTCAAGATGTCGCTGAACAAAATGGCGGCATCGAGCGGGTAGCGCTCAAGCGGCTGCAGGGTGACTTCAGTGGCGAAGTCGGTGTTGGTGGCCAAACCCATGAAGCTGCCAGCTTTGGCGCGCGTGGCGCATTACTCTGGCAAGTAACGTCCAGCTTGGCGCATGAGCCAGACAGGGGTGTGGTTGGTGGCTTGGCGCATACAAGCGCGCAAAAAGGTGTCGTTTTGGAGTGGTGCAAACATGGCGACATTGTCGCCGAGGACGGGCTTAGCCCAGTTGACGGTGCTCAACCATCAGGCAAAGGTTTTGCACCACGACCAAGCCTGCGTCGGTGGCTTGTTTGGCAGCGGCATCGTGGACCACCCCAATTTGCAGCCACAACGACTTGGCCCCTATGGCAATGGCCTCTGCCGCAATGGGAGGGATGTCTTCAGAGTTGCGAAAACAGTTCACCATGTCGATAGGCGCGTGCTGCGCTGCTTCGGTGAGTGTGGCGTAGGCTTTTTCCCCCAACACTTCGTGCGCGTTGGGGTTGATGGGCACGATGCGAAAGCCGTGGCCTTGCATGTATTTGGCCACCCGAAAACTGTCGCGATGCGGTTTGGGTGAGAGGCCCACCACCGCAATGGTTTTGCAGTTGGCAAGGCTTTGGCGAATGGCAGCTTGTGACATGCTTATTTGCGGGTGACGATCGCGGGTGAACTGGGTTTGGCAGGCCATGCGAAGTCTGTGGCAGGTTTTGTTGGAGTGGCGGCGGGCAAGGTGGCCAGCGCTTCTTTCATCTTGTTCACACTAAGTAACTCTGACAACACCAGCGGCGCTTTGCCCGGCGCATACAGCACATACACAGGCACGCCACTGCGGCCCAAGGCGCTGAGCGCGGCGGTGATGGCGGGGTCACGGCGCGTCCAGTCGGCGCGCATGAGGGTGACTTGGTGCGTGGCAAAGTCTGCCAACACCTCGCTGTTGGAAAGCGTGGATTTTTTGTTGATTTGGCAGGTCACGCACCATGCGGCAGTGAAGTCCACAAACACGGGACGACCTTGGGCTAGGCTTTGCGCCACGGCAGCTTCGGACCATGGTTGCCAAGCTTGGCTGGTGTTGTCTGGGCTATTGGATGGCAACGCACTTGTGGGCGTGGTGGCATTCGTTGGCGCATTCAATTCATCTGCAAAGCTGAATGCACCCCATGCCATGGCCGCAGCCAGCAGCCAAGCTAAACCTCGCGCAGCAGGCGTGTGTTGCTTGAGTGACCAAATGAACGCTGCGAGCAACAGCAAACCACCTAGCGCAAACATGGCAGCATCTAAGCTGGTTTGTTGGCCTAGCACCCACAGCAGCCACACCACGGTCGCCAACATGGGGAAGGCCAAGAGTTGGCGCAGCGTGACCATCCAAGGGCCAGGGTGTGGCAACAGACGGGCCACCGCAGGGATAAAGCTGGCCAGCAAGTAAGGCGCGGCAAGCCCCAAGCCCATGGCGACAAAAATACTCAGCGCTTGCCAAGTGGGCAAGGTCATTGCGAGCCCCAAAGATGCCCCCATGAACGGTGCAGTGCATGGCGATGCCACGGCCACCGCCAGCACGCCAGAAAGGGCGGCGTCCATGACGGGGTGTTTGTATTGAAAGCTGGCCACGCGTGAAGGCAAGATTTGCCCAAACTCAAACAGGCCAAATAAA
>JACCDW010727656.1_pt1 | contig 10542 bp, 7 predicted proteins | sample 7449781 | NCBI WGS metagenome assembly JACCDW01 (sample SAMN15323449, study PRJNA562643) | freshwater metagenome | isolation source: river surface water | place: USA:Blue River Watershed | collected 2017-08-18
AAGGAACGACTCGATTTGCTTCGCGAGGCGGATGCGATTGTTCGTGAGGAGCTCACCAAAGCTGGGCAGGACGCCCAGATTTGGCAGTGCCCGGTTGTTCTGCTCGCCGATGTTCGCTCAGTTGGAGTACAGGGCGATGGAAGAACCTACGGTCACCCAATCGTGCTTCGACCAGTGTCCTCAGAGGATGCCATGACCGCCGACTGGTCAAGATTGCCCTATGACTTACTTGCCAAGATCTCGAACCGAATCACCAACGAGGTCGCTGGCGTGAACCGAGTGGTCTTGGACATCACATCCAAGCCACCCGGCACCATCGAGTGGGAGTAGTTAGGTGTTAGTTTTCGGTCACCGCGGTGCGTGTGGCTACCTACCTGAAAACACCATGCCGTCTTTCGAATTGGCGTTTGAGCTTGGTGCTGATGCGATCGAATTCGATGTGGTGATGTCGGCCGACGGCGTGCCGATGATCCTGCACGACGATGACCTAAGAAAAACCACCACCTACCAGGGCGATGACTATCTAGTCTCGAATTGGACTAGTACTGAACTGGCTGAACTGCGAGTCAAGGAACGTTACCCGCAGCGTACTGAGAGTGCTCAGCACGATGGTCGTTATCCCATCCCAACCCTCGCGCAGGTTTTAGCCAATCCAAGCTTTGATGGCAAGCACCTGATCATTGAGGTGAAATACGGGAAGGAGTTTCAGTCACAGGGACTAGATATTGTCGCCGCAGCTAGAAGTGTGATTGAGAAAAGTGGATACCAACAAAGAGGTATAAAGCTGACCATCGAGTGTTTTGAGTTCGACATTCTCAGGCAGCTGAAGCAGGCAATTATTGGACCCGACTTTGTGTTTCTCTCAGCTCCAGACACTTTGCCCGAGGGTTACTTTGAACTAACAGATGATCTGCTAGATGAAATTGCCTCCGAGTTCGAGGGTGTCTCAGTGGCTCTGTCGATGCTCACTGGTGAGTTTGTGGAGCGAGCCAAGGCTCGTGGTTTGTTAGTTTTTGCCTACACAGCAAGAGTCGAAACCGCCCAGGGCGATGTGGATTCTTGGTTCAAATCGCTTGCCGCAACAAATGTCGATGGCATCTTCGCGGATCAACCGGACGTCTTGCGAAAAAGCGTCGGTCGCACCCTTTAGGCTACCTGCGATGCAGTTAGACCTATTCAGCACTCCCAACGAAGACGCCCTGCTTGAGGGCCTAAATCCTCAGCAGCGCGAGGCTGTGCTGCACCGTGGAAAAGCACTGTTGATTGTGGCTGGAGCGGGTAGTGGTAAGACCAGAGTGCTCACTCATCGAATCGCACACCTGCTTGCCACCAAAGAGCTTTGGCCCTCTCAAATCTTGGCAATCACCTTCACCAACAAAGCAGCCGCTGAAATGCGGGAGCGAGTTGAGAAGCTGATTGGTCAATCGAGTGAGGGCATGTGGATCAAGACCTTTCACTCTGCCTGCTTGCAGATCCTTCGCCGCGAGGCAGATCGACTTGGGCACGATGCCAACTTCACTGTTTATGACACCGGCGATACCAGAGCGCTTCTCAAGCGCCTACTTCGCGAGGCCGGGGCCGAGGACGCAGATATCAAGCCCCAGCAGGCGGCCGCAATCATTTCAAACGCCAAGAATGAGCTCAAAGATGCCGAAGACTTTGCAAGAAATGCCGATCGCTCAAACCCCAAAGAGCGAATTGTCGCAGAGGTCTACCAGGCCTACACCTCAGAGCTGAAGCGCAACAATGCCTTCGATTTCGACGACCTGATTGCGGAAACCGTGCACCTACTTAGGGCTTATCCGGAGGTTAGGGCTAGGTATCAAAAACGATTCAGGCATGTGCTGGTAGATGAGTATCAGGACACCAACCACGCGCAATACGCACTCATCAGAGAGCTCACCAGACCGCTTCCCGATGACTATGCCAACATCGATGAGAGAACTGGTGAGGTGATTCCGCCGGCGGATCTAACCGTGGTCGGTGACTCGGATCAGTCCATCTATGCATTCCGCGGAGCGGATATTCGAAACATCACCGAGTTCGAACGAGACTTCCCTGGAGCGAAGACGATTCTGCTGGAGCAGAACTACCGCAGCACCCAGAACATCCTCTCGGCTGCAAATGCTGTCATTTCTCAAAACCCTTACCGTCCCGCCAAAAATCTTTGGACCGACTCCGGTGCTGGGGAGAAAATCACCCTGTTCACCGGCTATGACGAGCGAAATGAAGCTGCCTTTGTGGTGGACAGAATCAAGCGCTTGGCCGACCAGGGTGTCAACTACTCCGAGATCGCCGTGCTTTATCGAACCAACGCACTGACCCCGGCTTTGGAAGCTGAGCTCAAGAGCCAGCGAATCCCATACGCGGTTATTGGCGGACTCAAGTTCTTCGAGCGCAAAGAAATCAAGGATGCTCTCGCGTACCTCTCCGCGGTTTCCAATGGCCGAAACGATGAGGCGGTTCGTAGGGTAATCAACTTGCCCGCGAGAGGTATTGGCGAGAAGACCGAGCTCAAAATTGCCCAATTCGCTAGGAGTAACGACATCTCGTTCCGCCAAGCACTCTCACACGTTGGAGATCTTGGACTAGGCCCCAAACTAACCGCGGCTATTACAGAGTTTGCTGACCTTTTAAACGAGATGGATGCGTTGAGTGCAACTGACGGTCCAGCAGATGTCATGAAGCTGATCCTGCAGCGCAGCGGCTACCGGGCTGAGCTAGAAGCCTCTCGAGACCCTCAGGATGAGGCAAGAGTTGAGAACCTGGATGCGCTTTTGGGACAGCTCTTTGACTGGCAGGCACAAAACCCTGAGGGGACCGTCGCCGACTACCTGGCGGAGGTTACCTTGGCTGCCGCTGCCGACGAGATTGAGGATGAGTCGGGTTCAATTTCACTGATGACTCTCCACACGGCTAAGGGTCTTGAGTATCCGGTGGTGTTTCTTATGGGGCTTGAGCAGGGAACCCTGCCTCACGTTCGTGCATTCGACGAACCAGGCGGTCTTCAAGAGGAGCGAAGGTTGATGTATGTCGGCCTGACCCGCGCCAAAGGAAAGCTATTCCTCTCCCATGCCCTACAGCGCACACTCTTCGGCAGCACTTCCAGTTTTATCCCATCCGGTTTTTTGAACGATATCCCACCCGATCTCTTGGAGATCGAGGGGGCCGAGCGCGATGCGATTAGACCAGCAGCTCCGCAGCCCCGCACCAGTTGGCAGGGAGCCATAAATACCCCCGCTGCGATTCGTGACAACAAAGACCTGGAACTTGCAGTCGGAGATCGAATTCGTCACGAAGCCTTTGGCGAGGGCAAGGTAATTGCAGTGGCCGGCACACCACCGCGTCAAACAGCGGAGGTCAGGTTTAGCTCCGGGACCTCGAAGCGCTTGCTGGTAAAAATGGCACCAATTGAAAAGCTCTGAAGCGAAAAACCACCAGCTATTTCTCGCTAAACTTTGAAAAGTTGTCCCTTTCTGAAACGGAAAAACCGTGGATCTATTTGAGTATCAAGCCAGAGACCTTTTTGAAAAGTACGGAGTACCCGTGCTTCAGGGTCGTATCGCAGACACCCCAGCAGAAGCCGAGGCAGCCGCAGCTGCAATTGGTGGCACAGTAGTTGTAAAGGCCCAGGTCAAGACCGGTGGCCGAGGCAAGGCCGGTGGTGTGAAGGTTGCCCACTCTCCAGCTGAGGCCAAGGAGAAGGCTGAGCAGATCCTCGGTCTAGACATCAAGGGTCACGTCGTAAAGCGCGTGATGATTGCCCAGGGTGCTCAGATTGACCGCGAGTTCTATTTCTCAGTTTTGCTTGACCGCTCCAACCGCACCTTCCTTTCGCTCTGCAGCGTTGAGGGTGGAATGGAGATCGAGCAGCTTGCAGTTGAGCGTCCAGAGGCGCTGGCTCGAATCCCGATTTCTGCAGTTTCAGGCATCGACAAGGCAAAGGCCGTTGAGATTGCCAAGGCAGCAAAGTTCCCAGCTGAGCTGGTTGATGCAGTTTCCGATGTATTCGTGAAGCTCTACGACGTATTCAAGTCCGAGGATGCAACTTTGGTTGAGGTGAACCCGCTGGTTCTAACCAAGGCCGGCGACATCGTCGCACTTGATGGCAAGGTTTCCTTCGACGACAACGCTGAGTTCCGTCACGAGCGCGAGGAAATGGAGCGCGACCAGCTTGACCCGCTAGAGGCCAAGGCCAAGGAGATGGATCTCAACTACGTCAAGCTTGACGGTGAGGTCGGAATCATCGGTAACGGTGCCGGACTAGTAATGAGCACCTTGGATGTCGTCGCCTACGCCGGCGAGCGTCACGGTGGCGTAAAGCCAGCTAACTTCCTAGACATTGGTGGTGGAGCATCAGCCGAGGTAATGGCAGCTGGTCTAGATGTGATCCTCAACGACCCACAGGTAAGAAGCGTGTTTGTAAATGTCTTCGGTGGCATAACCGCCTGTGACGCTGTTGCAAATGGAATTGTTGGGGCTCTGAACACCCTGGGTGACAGAGCTACCAAGCCACTGGTTGTGCGCCTAGATGGCAACAACGTAGAAAAGGGTCGCGAGATCCTGTCCGCTTTCAACCACCCACTGGTTTCGCTAGCCGAGACCATGGATGGTGGCGCTGACAAGGCCGCCGAGCTGGCGAACAAGTAGGGAGAACTCAAATGGCTATTTATCTAAACTCAGACTCCCGAATCATCGTTCAGGGTATGACCGGTGCCGAGGGTATGAAGCACACTCAGCGCATGCTCGCTGGCGGTTCCAACATCGTCGGTGGTGTAAACCCTCGTAAGGCTGGCGAGACTGTTGAAGTTGGCGGCAAGTCACTCCCAGTCTTCGGCTCAGTCAAGGAGGCAATGGCAGAGACCGGTGCGAACGTATCGGTTATCTTCGTGCCACCAGCCTTTGCAAAGGCCGCAATCATCGAAGCTATCGATGCTGAGATTCCACTAGCCGTTGCCATCACCGAGGGTATTCCGGTTCACGACTCAGCCGAGGCGTGGGCCTACAACGTCGAGAAGGGCAAGAAGACTAGGCTCATTGGCCCAAACTGCCCAGGCATCATTAGCCCAGAGCAGTCCAATGCAGGTATCACCCCTTCCAACATCACCGGCAAAGGCCCAATCGGATTGGTTTCCAAGTCCGGAACCCTGACCTACCAGATGATGTTTGAGCTTCGCGACATCGGTTTCTCGACCGCCATCGGAATCGGTGGAGACCCAGTCATCGGCACCACCCACATCGATGCGCTTGAGGCGTTCCAGAACGACCCCGAAACCAAGGCGATTGTGCTCATCGGTGAGATCGGTGGCGACTCCGAGGAGAAGGCTGCCGACTACATCTCTAAGCACGTCACCAAGCCAGTCGTTGCATACGTTGCCGGCTTCACTGCTCCAGAGGGTAAGACCATGGGTCACGCTGGTGCAATTGTTTCCGGTTCAGCCGGAACTGCACAGGCCAAGAAGGAAGCGTTCGAGGCGGTAGGCGTCAAGGTCGGCAAGACTCCTTCCGAGACCGCCGCCCTCATGCGCGAAATCATCTCCAAGCTGTAAGCCTTGAACCGGGGGCTGAGCTTCGCGATAGCAGCGCTACAGGCGCTGATTGTCGCGTCGATTGGAATTGGCCTGACGATAGCCCCGCTGACCCTTACTTGGTTACTCGAGGGGGATGGCTCTACCTCCTGGTTGGTGGCACTGCAGGTTGCGGTGTTCGCATTCTTACTAGCAACCGGAGTACCGGTTCAAATTTCTGCGGGCAAACTTCTCGGATTTGAGTTTCCGGACTTTGCAATCAACGTGATGCCGCTTGGTTTGACGCTGCTGATGGCTCTTCTGGTAATCAGGGTCGGCTATCGCCTGTCGGCAGCTTCTTCGATCTGGCCAGCCTGGGTTGGCGGCGGGGTCAGCTTCGGACTCATTGGCCTTGGCTCCTCGGCACTTGTCAATAGCGATGCCGTCTACGTTGGTGAGTGGGAACCACTTGTGATTCCCGCGGTTTTCTTTGGGGGGCTTCTCGTCATCTCCTCCACGCTTGGTTCGCGATACGAAATGTTCGAGGGAGCTAATGGCGCAGAGGCCAAGGAGCGAATTTGGATCCGCTCCCAGTTTGCAAATCTCTATGCCAAGCTGCACTGGTCGCTTCGAAGCGTGCTCTCGCCTGCGGCTCGAGTTGGCCTCGGAGTAGTTGCGACAATGGCGGCGGTTTCCGCGATCATGATTGCTCTAGCCCTTGGCTTTGGTTGGATCGAAGTAGTCAGACTCTATGAAGCACTTCGAGTCTCGGTCTTGGGCGGAGTGATGGTCACTTTGGGTCAGCTTGCGATCCTGCCGAACCTGATCGTCTATGCGATGGCATGGCTAGCTGGACCCGGATTTGCGATCGGACTTGGCTCAAGCGTCAGCCCGTTCGCATCACAACTTGGTCCGATGCCAGCCTTCCCGGTTTTTGCTGCCCTGCCGACAGGCGGGTTCGACAGAGGACTTCTCTTCGCACTCATCCCGATACTTGCGGCCTTTGTTGGCACGCTTTTGGTGAGGAAGCATGTCGATCAGATTCGTTGGGAGTATGCCACCAGGTTTACTGCATCAATTGCGCTGGCTGGCGTCAGTGCTTTGATTGCAGCTTCGAGCGCTATGTTGCTGGCCGCAATGGCTTCCGGTTCACTTGGCCCAGGTCGGTTTGAACTAGTTGGCGTGAACGTCTTCCAGTTCGGACTGGTTATCTTCATCGAGGTGTTGATCCCAAGCTTCCTGGCAGCCCTCATTATCACCAAGCCTTACGACCCAGATAAACCAAGGCGAAAGTAGACTTTGGCCATGCTGTCGGTTGTGGTTTTGATTTCAGGTTCGGGTTCGAACCTCAGGGCACTTCTAGAGGCATGCGATAACCCACTGTTCCCAGCCAAGGTTGTGGCAGTTGGCGCCGATTGCCCAGCCCCTGGGCTGGCTCACGCTGAGGAATTTGACGTCTCAACCTTCGTGGTTGAAAACAGATATTTCGCATCCAGGGATGCCTGGGCCTTGCGGATTGCAGATCACATCGACCTGCTGCAACCAGATTTGATTGTGCTGGCTGGGTTCATGAAGATTCTTCCTCCGGTGTTTGTGAATCGCTATCGCGGCAAGCTGGTGAACCTACACCCGTCCCTGCTACCTCAGTTTCCAGGCGCACATGCGGTTCGAGATGCCCTGGCTGCCGGTGCCACTAAGACCGGTTCAACCATTCACCTGGTCGACGAGGGTGTCGACACAGGCAGAATCCTCATGCAGCAGGAGATCGATATCCCAGCTGGGATCTCGGAGTCTGACTTGCACGAAAGAATCAAGACCACCGAACGAGAGCAATTGGTTCGGTTTGTCTATGAGGTAGCTGCCAAAGAAATCACCCTGGAGGTCTAGAAGAAATGGCACATGCCAGCCACGATCCAAGCGCTTATAACCATCGAGACTTAGTCGCACCAAAGCGGGCACTACTTTCGGTATCGGACAAGACTGGGTTGCTTGATTTAGCAAAGGCGCTCGTCGCTCACGGCGTGGAAATTGTCTCAACAGGTTCCACCGCAAACACTATTGCGGCAGCTGGATATCCGGTGACCGAGGTTGAAAGTGTCACTGGTTTTCCAGAGTCGCTAGACGGCAGAGTCAAAACCCTGCACCCAAAGATTCACGGCGGCATACTTGCCGACCTACGGCTTCAATCTCATGTCAGTGAGCTGGAGCAATTGCAGATCAGTCCATTTGAACTAGTTGTTGTAAATCTCTACCCATTTGTTGAGACCATCGCCAAGGGCGTCACAGGGGATGCAGCGGTTGAGCAAATCGACATTGGTGGACCTGCAATGGTCAGGGCAGCTGCTAAGAACCATGCAAACGTCGCAATTGTTGTGAACCCCGCCGATTACCCGAAACTGATCTCTAGTTTGGATCAGGGCGGCACGACCCTGCAGCTTCGCAGAGAGTTTGCGCTAGCTGCGTTTACTCACACCGCGATGTATGACTCGGCGGTTGCTAGCTGGATGGCTGGGGAGCTAGAGGGCTCACAGCCGAATCGAATTGTGAAGAGCTTTGAACTTTTGTCTTCACTTCGTTACGGCGAGAATTCGCACCAGAGTGCTGCAATCTATTTGGACTCAAAGGAGCAAGCTGGAGTTGCTCAGGCGGTCCAATTGGGTGGTAAGGAAATGTCTTACAACAACTATGTGGACGTCGATGCAGCGCTTCGCGTGGCCCACGATTTCGACTTTCCGGCAGTCGCCATCATCAAGCACGCCAACCCCTGCGGTGTTGCGCAGGCTAAAACCGATGATCCAAGCGGGATTGCTGATGCCCATCTTCGTGCGCACCAGACCGATCCCGTCTCAGCCTTTGGTGGCGTTATCGCAGCGAACCGAGCGGTAACCAAGGAGATGGCCAGTCAGGTCGCGGAGATATTCACCGAGGTAATAGCAGCCCCGGACTTTGAACCAGAAGCGATTGAAATTCTGCGCCAGAAGAAAAATCTCCGCATTCTCAAACTTGAGGCTGGTTACCACAGACCCAAGCAAGAACTGCGACAGATTTCTGGTGGAGTGTTAGTTCAAGAGTCTGATGGTTTTGAGTCGCTGGATGCCTCAGGCTGGATGCTGGTCAGTGGTGAAGCTGCAGACAGTGAAACTATGAACGATCTCATCTTCGCTTGGCGAGCCTGCCGCGGAGTTAAGTCAAACGCTATTTTGCTAGCCAAGGATTTGGCTGCAGTTGGAATTGGGATGGGGCAGGTAAACCGAGTCGACTCCTGCCGGTTGGCTGTCACCCGCGCAGCAGATCGAGCGAGGGGCAGTGTCGCAGCGAGTGACGCATTCTTCCCCTTTGCTGATGGACTACAGGTTTTGCTTGAGGCTGGTGTTAGAGCAGTAGTGCAGCCCGGAGGTAGTGTCCGCGACGAAGAGGTTATCGCTGCGGCACAGCAGGCTGGAGTCACCATGTACTTCACCGCTGAGCGTCACTTCTATCACTAGAGACGGCTCCGATTTAGCAGGAATACCAAGCCTCGGGCAGCGATTGTTACTGGTAGTCTGAAGGGCTTCCTGGATGGCAGCGGAGAATGATAATTTGCCTGAATCGAAGTTGAGCACGGCCAGAACACTCTGGCGGTTAGTGCCCTACGCGAAAAAGGCGCTACCCCGAATCACACTCGGCATCATCGCTGCAATTGCGGCACACATGTTTGCCCTGGCGATCCCGCAGTTCTTGCAGACCCTAGTCAACTCGCTGGTTTCTGGCGGCATCGATGCTTTATATCCGGCGGTGGGGCTGATCCTGTTGATGGGAATTGCAGAGGCTGTTTTTGTTCTGCTGCGGCGCTGGTTGGTCCTCACACCTGGCACATTTGTTGAGGCTGGCATGCGCAACACCCTGTATGCGAAACTGCAGGATCTGCCGGTCTCTTTCCACGATCGTTGGCCATCGGGTCAGTTACTCTCCCGAGCAGTTTCAGATCTAAGCCTGATTCGTCGTTGGTTGAGTTTTGGTCTGGTGCTGTTTATCGCAAACTTCCTCACCATCGCGGTTGGGATGCTGATCCTTTTCAGTTATTCGGTTTGGCTGGGTTTGATCTTCTTCGTGGTGTCGATTCCAATCTGGGTTATCGGCTTCAAGTTTGAAAAGCAGTACGGAGAAATTGCCAGGAAGTCTCAGGATCAATCCGGAGATCTAGCAACCCGCGTTGAGGAATCGGTTCATGGCGTCAGGGTTCTCAAGGCCTTTGGTCGCGGGCCATTCGCTGCCGAGCAATTCTCAGAGCAAGCATTTGAACTCAAGCAAACCGAGATCACTAAGGCTAGGGCGGTTGCCAATCTTTGGCGATACCTGATCATGCTTCCTGAGTTTGCAGTTGGACTCTCGATGCTCGCCGGTGTCTACCTTGTGGTGCAGGGGGAGTTGACTGTGGGTGGATTGGTGGCGTTTTTCGCTACGGCCATAGTTCTTCGCTGGCCAACCGAGTCACTCGGGTTCTTGCTTTCGATGACCCTCGAAGCAAAGAGCGCTACTCAGCGCTACTTCGAGGTTTTGGATGAACCCGTGTCAATCGCTGACCCGGAGAATGCGGTTACCATTTCCAATCCAAAGGGGCTTCTTGAATTCAAGGATGTTCACTTTAGATATCCAGATTCTCCAAGTGATGTGCCGGATCTATTGAACGGCGTCAACCTAACCCTGCAGCCAGGCGAATCAGTAGCTCTTATCGGTCTGACCGGTTGCGGAAAAACTACCCTCACCGCCCTGACAACTCGACTTCACGAGGTCACCTCGGGACAGATTTTGCTAGATGGAGTTGACATTCGAGAGCTACGCAGAGGCGAGCTACGAACCCACCTCGCCATGGCGTTTGAGGATGCGACTTTGTTCTCGCTGTCGATTAGAGACAACATTTTGCTTGGCAAGCCAGAGGCTACCGAGGCAGAGCTCAAGCAGGCAATTGAAATCGCCCAGGCACAGTTTGTCTATGATCTGCCAAACGGTCTAGACACAGTTCTAGGCGAAGAGGGATTGAGTCTTTCGGGTGGTC
>JACCDW010322110.1_pt1 | contig 10541 bp, 8 predicted proteins | sample 7449781 | NCBI WGS metagenome assembly JACCDW01 (sample SAMN15323449, study PRJNA562643) | freshwater metagenome | isolation source: river surface water | place: USA:Blue River Watershed | collected 2017-08-18
GCGCGTGAATGTGGCCTATGGCGGCATTTGCGGCTCGGACCTGCATTACTACCAACACGGCGGCTTTGGCACCGTGCGCATCAAGCAACCCATTGCGCTGGGGCACGAAGTCTCGGGCGTGGTGGAGGGTTTGGGCAGCCAAGCCAGCGGCATCGCCAAAGGCCAGCGCATCGCCATCTCGCCTTCACGCCCTTGCGGCCACTGCCGCTTTTGCCAAGCGGGGCAACACAACCATTGCCTCCACATGCGCTTTTACGGCAGCGCCATGCCCTTCCCCCACATCCAGGGCGCGTTTTCTGAGCAAATCATCATCGAGGGCTACCAAGCCCACCCGATTGCCGACCACCTGAGCTTGTCTGAAGCCGCACTGGCTGAACCGTTGTCGGTGGGCTTGCACGCCATCCAACGCGCAGGCAGTGTGCTGGGCAAGCAAGTCTTGGTCACAGGTTGCGGCCCGATTGGCTCGCTGCTGATTGGTGCTTTACGCCGGGCCGGTGCAGCGCGCATCGTGGCCGCCGACATCGCCGATTTACCGCTGAAGTGCGCCAAAGAGATGGGCGCAGACGAAACCATCAACCTCAAAACCCAGCCGGAAGCCCTGGACCAATACAAAGTGGACAAAGGTCAATTCGACGCCGTGTTTGAAGCCTCGGGCAGCGAAGCCGCTTTGCGCGTCGGCCTGGACACCATCGTGCCGCGTGGCGTGCTGATCACCGTGGGCATGGGTGGCGACATCAGTCTGCCCATGACACAAATCGTGGCCAAAGAAGTGGACCTGCGCGGCACCTTCCGATTCCATGCAGAATTTGCCACCGCTGTGCGCTTTTTGAACGAAGGCTTGGTCAATGGCAAACCCGTGATCACCGGCATCTTGCCGGTAGACCGCGCCATCGAAGCCTTTGACTTGGCAGCTGACAAAAGCCAGTCACTCAAGGTACAGATCTCCTTTGCCGATGCGTGACAATCGCGCCGTTTGCTCCATTTTTGAAAGTCACCTCTTATGAAAAAAGTTGCCCTCGTCACCGGTGCCAGCTCCGGCATCGGCCAGGCTTGCGCCCTCGGTTTGCTCAGCGAAGGCTGGCACGTGGTGCTGGTTGGCCGCCGTGCCGACGCCCTGCAAGACACGCTTGCCAAAGCCGGTGCGAATGCGGCCAACGGCGTGGCCATGCCGGCCGACGTGTCCAGTGAAGAACAGGTCAAGGCCTTGTTTGAAAAAGTCCGCGCCCAATTCGGCCGCCTCGATTTGTTGTTCAACAACGCTGGCATTTCTTTGCCCACCACCTTGCCTGGCGATGTGTCGGGCGATGACTGGCGTCGCATGGTGGACGTCAACCTGAACGGTGCTTTCTACTGCCTCTCGTACGCTTTCAAGATGATGCAAGAGCAAAGCCCACAGGGCGGCCGCATCATCAACAACGGCTCGATCTCGGCCCATGTGCCGCGTTATGGCTCCATTGCCTACACCGCCACCAAACACGCCATTTCCGGCCTGACCCGCGCCGCCTCGCTGGACGGCCGCGCATTCAGCATCGCGGTCGGCCAGATCGACATCGGCAACGTGGCCTCGGACATGACCGAACGCATGGCCAAAGGCGTTCCGCAGGCGGATGGCACCATCAAGGCCGAACCGCGCATGGACATGTCGGCGGTGGTTGATACCTTCCTGACCATGTCGCGCTTGCCGCTGTCGGCCAACATCCTGTTCACCACGGTGATGGCCACCAACATGCCGTTTGTCGGCCGAGGTTGAGTCGCACTTATGCAGAGCATGGACATTGGGCTGATTGGCTTGGGGGTCATGGGTGAAAACCTGGCACTCAATTTGGCACGCAACGGTTTTGCTGTCAGTGGCTTTGACCTGGAAGCGGGCAAACGCGACAGCTTCGCACAACGCACACAGGGCATGCAGACCCATGTTGCCCCCTCGCTGCCTGAGCTGGTGGCCAGCCTGCAGCTGCCGCGCCGCATCTGGCTGATGGTGCCTGCCGGCGCTGCAGTCGATGCCGTGTTGGCCGAGTTGACGCCACTGTTGCAAGCGGGTGATGTGGTCATGGACGGCGGCAACACTTTGTACACCGACACCCAGCGCCGCATTCAGTCACTTGCCGGTACGGGCATCCACTTCGTCGGTGCCGGTGTCAGTGGCGGTGAAGAAGGGGCGCTGCGTGGCCCGGCCCTGATGCCGGGCGGATCGGCACCCGCTTGGCCACTGCTGCGACCCATGCTGCAAGCCATCGCGGCCAAAACCGACGACGGCCATCCCTGCTGCGAATGGATGGGCCCCGGCGGCTCAGGTCACTTCGTGAAAATGGTGCACAACGGCATTGAGTACGCCGACATGCAAACCATCTGCGAGGCGTATTGGCTGATGCATCAGCTGCTGGGCATGCGCCCAGCCGAGATGAGTGCGGTGTTCCGCACTTGGAACGAAGGCGAACTCAGCAGTTACCTGATCGGCATCACCGCCGACATCTTGGCCTACAACGACCCCGAAACGGGCGAAGCACTGGTCGACAAGATCCTCGACACCGCCGAACAAAAAGGCACTGGCAAATGGGCAAGCCAAGTCGCACTCGACCTGGGCGTGACGGCTCCGACCATTGCCAATGCCGTTTTTGCACGCACCATGAGTGCGTTGCACACTGAACGGCAAAAAGCCGCGCAAGTGCTCAGCGGCCCCACAACCAACGCACCCGTCAACCGCGATGAGGTGCTGCCGAAAATCCAGCGCGCTTTGCTAGCGGCCAAGATCTGCGCTTATGCACAGGGCTTCAGCGTGCTACGTGCTGCCGACAAAGAGCACCAGTGGCAACTGCCCATGGGCACCGTGGCCTCGGTCTGGCGGGCAGGGTGCATCATCCGAGCCAGCTTGCTTGAAGACATACGCCAAGCCCACGAACGCGATCTCGCATTGGGCAATCTGCTGATGGACCCACACTTTGCTGGCGTGATGGCCCGCTGCCAACAAGACCTGCGAGAAGTCGTCGCACTGGGAGCCCTGCATGGCGTGGCCGTGCCATCGTTCATGAGCGCCTTGAGCTACTACGACGCCTACCGCTCGGCCCGCCTGCCTGCCAACTTGCTGCAAGCGCAGCGCGACTACTTTGGCGCGCACACCTACCAGCGCGTGGACAGACCAGGCAAATTCCACACGCGGTGGACGGATTGAGTTACAAGCTGATGCGCACCACCGCATCGGCGCGTTTGTGCAGATCGGGCAGCAACTCCAGACCCAGACCGGGCTTGTCGTTCAGGCTGATCATGCCGTTTTTGACTTGCGGCAATTCGGTCACCAGTTCTTTGTACCAGCCGCTGTAGAAAGCACGAACGCTCTCTTGGATGAGCGCATTGGGTGCGTGCAGCGACAAATGTGTGGACGCCGCCCACACCACCGGCCCGGTGCAGTCGTGCGGGGCCACGGGCAGCTGCCAAGCGTCGGCCATGGCGGCAATCTTGCGCGCTTCGGTCAGGCCCCCGCACCAGCTCAAGTCGAGCATGGCGACACCGCCCACACCCGTTTGCAGATAGTCCTTGAAGCCCCATTTGTAGCTGAGCGTCTCGCTGGCACAGATCAAGGCCTTGCAGTCCACCGCGTACTGCTTGAGCAAATCGAGGCTGTCCATGCGGATCGCGTCTTCGTGCCAGAAAGTGTCGAACTCCTGCAGTGCGCGTGAAATCTTTTGCGCCATGGGCAGCCGCCACAGGCTGTGGAACTCGACCATGATGTCTATCTTGTCGCCCACCGCCTTGCGGATTTTGCGAAATGGCTCCAGCGCGGTGTTCAGATCTTGTGGACTGATGTACTGGCCGTGCGACTTTTCAGCGGCCATGTCGAAGGGCCAAATCTTCATGCCGGTGATGCCTTCGCTCAAAAGCGACTCGGCCACCTCGTCGGCGCGGTGCAAAAAGCCTTGCAGGTCTTCGTAGGGCCCGGCGCTCTGCCCCAAGCCCCAGTTGCTGCTGCTCTGGTTGACGTTGCTGCGGATGTATTGGTAGCCCGCGCAGGTGTTGTAGACGCGAATTTCATCGCGGCTTTTGCCACCCAAGGCGGTGTAGACCGGCATGCCTGCGGCTTTTCCAAAGATATCCCACAGCGCAATGTCCACCGCCGAGTTGCCACGCGTTTCAACACCGGACCCGCGCCAGCCCAAATAACCCGTGATGTCACGCTGGCGCGACTCGATGGCGAGTGGGTCTTGCCCCATCAGCTTGGGTGCCACCCATTCGTGCAAATAAGCCTCGACTGCTTGTGCGCCCATGAAGGTTTCACCCAGACCGACCAGTCCTTCATCGGTGTGTAAGCGCACCCAGATGATGTTGGGGAATTCTTCCAGACGAATGGTTTCGAGTTGAGTGATTTTCATGCTGAAGCCTGTTTCAGACGTTAAAAAAGCCCCACAGCTTGTGGCTGTGGGGCCTGGCGCGAGGGATCAACCGCCGCGTGCTTTTTTCAACTCGTCTTGCACGACCTTGATGGCATCGGCACCGATCGAGTCCTTGTGCTTGTCATAGACCGAAGCCACTTTAGCGCGGATGCGGTTCTGTTCTGCTGCACTGACTTCGTTGACCTGCATGCCCTTGGTCTTCAAGGTGGCCAGCGATTTTTCGTTCAACGTACGGTTGGCTGCGCGCTCCACTTTTTGCCCTTCCATGGCGGCTTCACGCAAAACGGCTTGTTCCTGGGGGTTGAGCTGGTCCCACAGCTTTTTGCTGTAAAGAATCAGGAAGGGGGTGTAGGCATGACGTGTCACGCTCAGGTACTTTTGCACTTCATTGAACTTGGAGGTCTCAATGGTCACAAACGGGTTTTCCTGACCGTCGATGGTTTTGGTTTCGAGCGCCGTGAACACTTCAGGGAAGGCCATGGGCACGGCATTGGTGCCCAAGGTCTTGAAAGTATCCAGGAAGATATTGTTCTGCATCACGCGAACTTTGACGCCGTCAAAATCTTCCAGTTTGGTCACTGGTCGCTTGCTGTTTGTGAGGTTACGGAAACCGTTTTCCCAATAAGCCAGGTTCACCAAGCCAGCCGCTTCGAGTTTGGCATTGAAGTATTTGCCTGCAGGGCCGTCGAGCACCGCATCGGCTTCTTTTTCGTTGGCAAACAAGAAGGGCAAGTCGAACACGCCCAGTTCCTTGACGATGCCTACCAGCGGCGAGCTGGAGGTGCACACCATCTCTTGTGTGCCCGCGCGCAGGGCTTGGGTGGCTTGCAAGTCACCGCCAGCAGAGCCGCCCCAGAAGGCCGTGATTTTCATCTTGCCACCGGTTTTGGCGGCCAAGACTTCTTGCATTTTTTTGACGCCAACACCGACCGGGTGGTCTTCGTTCACACCGTTGGTGAATTTGATGTTGCGATCGGCGAACTGTGCCATGGCACCACTTGCGACCAGGAATGTGCCCGCCAACAGGGTCACCAGATTTCTGCGTTTGAACATGTTTGTCTCCTCAAGATTGAACACAGGGTTAAAAAATCAGCTCAACATCCACTTCATGGGCACGATGACCAATGAAGGGAACGCCACCAGCAAGAACAGCACCGCCACTTGCGCCAGCAGGAACGGCATCACCCCTTTGAATGCCGTGTCCATGTTGATTCGGGCCACACCACAGACCACATTGAGCACCGTGCCCACAGGTGGCGTGATCAGTCCAATGGCGTTGTTCATGATGAACAACACGCCGAAATAGACGGGGTCAATGCCCGCTTGCTTGACCAGCGGCATCAGCACAGGCGTCAAGATCAAGACCGTGGGTGTGAAGTCAAGCGCTGTGCCGACCACGATGACCAGCAACATCAAGATCACCATCAAGAGCATCTTGTTGTCCATGAAGGGCTCCATCATTTTGGCCACTTCTGCAGGAATGTTCGCCACCGTGATCAACCAAGCGCTGACCATGGCTGCCGCTACCAGGAACATGATCACAGCGGTGGTTTTGCCTGCCGTCAAGATCAAGCCGTAAAGCTTGGACCACTGCAACTCGCGGTAAACAAAAGCACCGACCAAGAAACTGTAAACAGCCGCCACCACCGCGGCCTCGGTGGGCGTGAACACACCAAACTTCATGCCGCCAATGATGAACACGGGCAAACCGAAAGCCAGCAAACCTTCGCGCGTTGCGCGCAATTTTTCGCTCAATGACATGCGTGGCGCAGGTTGCACGTTGTCACGTTTGGCCACCCACCACCAGGCCAAGCCAATGGCCACGCCCATCATCACACCCGGCACGATGCCAGCGATGAACAACTTGGTGATGGACACGTTGGCCGCCACACCAAAAATGATGAAGCCAATTGACGGGGGAATCACGGGCGCAATGATGCCGCCTGCGGCGATCAAACCCGCAGATCGACCCACGTCATAACCTGCAGCGCGCATCATGGGAATCAACAGGGCGGCCAATGCTGCGGTATCCGCAACGGCCGAGCCCGAGAGCGACGCCATGATGATCGCGGCCATGACGGCCACATAACCCAGCCCCCCTCGGAAATGCCCCACCCAAGCCATGGCCATGTTCACGATGCGGCGGCTCAAACCGCCTGCGTTCATGAATTCGCCCGCAAGCAAGAAAAATGGCACCGCCAACAAGGGGAAGTTGTCTGCGCCGTCCACAAAGCGCTGCGCCAAAATTTGGCTGTCAAAGGCCGGAATGACGCCGGTCGCAGCCATGTAAGCCATCAAGGACAAACCGCACACCAGCAAGGAATAGGCGATCGGCATGCCAATGGCCATGGCGGCCAGCAGGCTGAAAACAAAAATGCTGACGGTCATGCACGGCTCCCTTGTGGCTTTTCAATCGACAGGTCCACGGTGTCTTCGGACTCAATCACTGCCACCAGATCTTCTTCCCGCAATTGGCCTGTCAACAACTTGTAGAGCATGGACAGGTTGATGATGGACATGACCACGCTGACCACATAGCCAATACCGTAAACCCAAATCATGGAAATGCCCACCACGGGCGACACATTGCTCACTTGCAATTCGTGCATCTGCCAAGTGCCCATCAAAAACAGGACATTGCAAGCCAACATCAAGGATTCGCTCAAGAAAAAGCACACTTGTTTGCCTCGCAATGACAAGCGCCGCACCAAGCTGTCTACACCCAAATGGCCCTTGTCGCGCATGGCAACCATGGCACCGATGTAGGTCAGCCAGATGAAACAATAGCGGGACATCTCATCCGAGATATCGATGCCCGAGTTGAATCCGTAGCGCAACACCACATTGCCGAACACCATGAAGACCATGGCCACCAGACAGGCCACCACCAGGAACTCCAGCAGTTTGAAAAATAAATCAATGATTTTTTGCATATTTAACGTCTCTTTAACGAACCGTCTTTGCCGCTGATTTTTTGGTTTTGAGCTGCGACTTGATCGGCGTGGCCAATCCTGAAACCAGGGGCAACTTTCGCCGAGTGGAAAGCACCTGATCAATGTCTTCACTGGCACCTTCAATCAGCACCATGATGGCCCGCTCGGCTTTGACTGGTTGACCTGCGATGACCGCATTGAGCACCGCTCTGTGCAAAGGCAAAGAGGTTTTAGTGCCATCCTTGATGCGGGTCGAAATTTCAAAACTGGTTCGCAGCAGCGCATCCAGCGCCTTGCTCATTTGAACCAGCATTCGGTTGTGTGAAGCTTGGAGCAGGCCTTGGTGAAACCGCAAGTCGTGTGTGACGTAATCCCCACCCTCGTCCACCGCCTGCTTCATCCCAGCGTATGCGGCCTCGATCTGTTCGATGTCTTCAGGTGTGGCCCGTTGTGCAGCCAAACGAACAGCTGCAGGCTCCACCACACGACGCAACTCTTGCAGGTCCTTTAAAAATTCAGGAGTCAAGCCACACTGGGCTTGCCAGGCGACCACATCCGGATCGAACCAATTCCAATGGGCCTCAGGCAGGACACGCGTTCCCACTTTAGGGCCAGTAGAGAGCAAGCCTTTGGCTACCAAAGACTTGATCGCCTCGCGCACGACGGTGCGGCTCACACCCAACTCGTCACAAAGCACTGGTTCGGGCGGCAAGCTGGCCCCGACCGCATAGCGGCCCGACAAAATCGCCAGGCCCAGCGAGTCGAGGGTATGTCCGTGGAAGTTTTTGGTCATGCGCATCATGTTCAAGCGAGACCTATCATATGATGATTGACATGCCACTTGGCTCTGGTTAACCCTAGGACGGGTCATCTTGGCGTCACCGTGCCCACGCACTGTCTCTGGGTTTACAAGATCGACTTGTTTTTCTATCGTCATACGATAGGATTTTCGGTATTCACAATCGCCCCACCTACGGAAGCACATCATGAGCGACACTCCCCGCAAAAAACCCGAAGACCTGCGCAGCCAGCAATGGTTTGGCCGTCAAGATCGCGACGGTTTTGCCTACCGCAGCTGGGTCAAGGGCAAAGGTGTGCCACACGACCAATTCGATGGCCGTCCGGTCATTGGCATCTGCAACACCTTCAGCGAACTGACGCCCTGCAACTCGCACTTCCGCACCTTGGCCGAGCAGGTCAAGATCGGCGTGTACGAGGCCGGTGGTTTTCCATTGGAGTTTCCTGTCATGTCTTTGGGCGAAACGCTGCTGCGCCCCACCGCCATGCTCTACCGCAACCTGGCCAGCATGGTCGAGGCCCTGGGCATTGGCCTGCCCGGCAACGCCACTTACCCAGCAGTAGACGGCCGCCGCAATGTGCTGGCGCGCGATGCAGGTCGCCGCATCGTCGAGATGGTGCACACCGACCAGACCATCAGCAAAGTGCTGACGCGCGAAGCTTTTGAAAACGCCATCCGTACCTTGGCGGCCATTGGCGGGTCGACCAACGCGGTGATCCACCTGATTGCGATTGCGGGCCGCTTGGGTCTGAAGCTCACCGTGGACGATTTCGAGCGTTTGGGCAGCGAGCTGCCATGCCTTTTGAATTTGCAACCCTCAGGTGACCACCTGATGGAAGACTTTTGCTATGCCGGTGGTTTGCCCGTCATCATGAAAGAGATTGAGCACCTGCTGCACAAAGACATCATCACCGTGACGGGCAAAAGCGTGGCCGAGAACATCGCGGGCGCTGTCAACTACGACCCGCGCGTCATCAAAACATTCGACGCCCCTTTCAAAGAAAAAGCGGGCATCGCGATCTTGCGCGGCAACCTGGCCCCGCGTGGCGCGGTCATCAAACCCAGCGCGGCCACGCCTGCCCTGATGGTGCACACCGGGCGTGCGGTGGTGTTTGAAGACAGCAACGACTTTCACAAACGCATCGACGACGAGAGCTTGGATGTGGACGAGAACTGCATTTTGGTGCTGAAGAACTGCGGCCCCAAGGGCTACCCCGGCATGGCCGAGGTAGGCAATATGCCGCTGCCACCCAAGGTGTTGCGCAAAGGCATCACCGACATGGTGCGCATCTCGGACGCCCGCATGAGCGGCACGGCCTATGGCACCGTGGTCTTGCACACCACCCCCGAAGCTGCTGCGGGGGGGCCGTTGGCCGTGGTGCAAAACGGCGACATGATCGAGCTGAACGTGCCCGAGCGCAAACTGCAGTTGCTCATCAGCGACGAAGAACTGGCCAAGCGCTTGTCCATCTGGGAAAAGCCCGCACCCGCCATGAACTCGGGTTACTGGAAGCTCTACATCGACCATGTGCTGCAGGCCGACGAAGGCGCGGACATGGACTTCTTGGTCGGCCAACGCGGCGCGGACGTGCCCAAAGACAACCACTGATTTGCAAGGAAAAACCATGCGTATTTTGATCACCGGCGGTGCCGGATTTTTGGGCGCACGACTGGCCCGCGAGATTTTGAAGCGCGGCCAACTCACCGGTCAAACCGTGACGGAATTGGTCATTGCCGACCTCTTCCCAGCCCCCGCTGACCTGCTGGCCGACCCACGGGTCAAGGGCCACGCTGGCCCCATGCTGGAGCAAGGCGACTTGTTCAAAAGCGGCTTTGACGGCGTGTTCCATTTGGCCTCGGCCGTGTCGGGCGAATGTGAACTCGACTTTGACTTGGGTCTGCGCTCCAACGTGGACAGCTCCCGCTTGCTGCTCGACAGCATCCGTGCGTCCGGTAAGGCCTCGCGCTTGGTGTTTGCCAGCTCGGTCGCGGTGTTCGGCCCCGATGCAGCCAACCCCATGCCTGCGCTGGTGGCCGACACCACCTTGCCCACGCCGCAAACGTCGTACGGCACGCACAAGCTGATGATCGAGTACATGGTGGCCGACTACACCCGCAAGGGCTACATCGACGGCCGCGCCGCACGCCTGATGACCGTGGCCGTGCGCCCCGGCAAACCCAATGGCGCAGCATCGTCGTTCTTCAGCGGCATCATCCGCGAGCCGCTGGCAGGCACCGCCACCACCTGCCCGGTGGATGCCCATGTGTCACACCCCATCTCTTCGCCCGGCAACACCGTGCATGGTTTGATCACCGTGTTCGAGGCCAGCCGCGAAGCCTTCGGCGGCCGCATGGCGCTGAACTTGCCCGGTCTGAATGTGAAGGTCAGCGAGATGCTGGCCGCGCTGGAAAAGGTCGCAGGCC
>JACCDW011808414.1_pt1 | contig 10541 bp, 12 predicted proteins | sample 7449781 | NCBI WGS metagenome assembly JACCDW01 (sample SAMN15323449, study PRJNA562643) | freshwater metagenome | isolation source: river surface water | place: USA:Blue River Watershed | collected 2017-08-18
CAGGCACACCAACGATAATATGGCCAAATAAACTTATTGAAAATAAAGGTTATTGTTGCCGTAAAATGGTACCAAAACCGTGCGAGCCTGCCCCATTCTTTAATTGTTTTAACAGCGGGGCTATTAGCAGCTAACTTAGCTGTTTCTTCTGCTTCTCGTTTGAGATCAGTTAGAATTTTATTAGCGTTGTCTTCAGCTGACATTTTTTATGTCCCTTATGAAAAGATTGAGTTAAATTGCTTGGTCGTAGTATCGTATACCAGTTCAAGTTTAGTACTAGCAACACGATTCTCAAGAATCAGGTCAGCAATTAGCGGTTCAATATTGCTAACAACGTAACCCTGCAAGCCGCGAGCACCGTTCCTAGGTTCATAATGATCTGCACAGAATGATTTAACAGATTCATCACTGACCACAATGTCAAGGCCACTTTCTTTATATGCGCGATTTAGATCAACAAGTTCTCGACGGACGATTTTTTCAATACTGTCGAGTCCCAGACGACGGAAGCATACAATGTTTTGACGACCTGCAAAACGGTTAAGAAATTCTGGACGATACTTTTCGTCTAGTTCTAGATTTGCAAGTCGTTCACTTTCTTCATCGCTCAGACTGTCATTAAGGAAAAATGTCTGTCCGATGTTAGTAGTCATGATGATCATTGACTCACTAAAGTTAACTGTACGACCATGGTTATCAGTTAGACGACCGTCTGACAGGATTTGCAAGAACAAGTCAAAAACCGCAGGATCAGCTTTTTCAATTTCATCAAACAAGATAATGCGATTAGGATTCTGACGCATTGCATTGGTAAGAATACCGCCGCGCTCACTGCCTTCATATCCAGCAGGTGCACCAATTAGCTTAGCAACACTGTGCTTTTCCATATATTCACTCATGTCAAACCGTGTTAGCGCAGCTTCATCATCTTTGAGTGCATGTGCGAGAGCTTTACAGACTTCTGTTTTACCAGTGCCGCTAGGACCCATAATCAAGAAACTGGCTTGTGGCTTGTTACCGTTACGTCGACCGATACGAGCAACTTTAATTGCGTTTGCAATTTTATTAATAACAGATGTTTGTCCAAACACACGATTGTTCAATGCAGCTTCGAGATTACGCAGTTTTTCACGCTCATCTTCATTCAGTTTGTTAGCAGGAATACCACTTAGCCGACTGAACTCTGCAAGCACAATGTCTTTAGTGAGACACAATTGATCGTTAATGGCTTCTGTTAGAACATCAAATTCTGCACGATTTTCGTTGATTACATTTTGAAACTTGCGAACTTCTTCTCTTAGCGAACGAACTTTGGCACTTTCAAATCCAGCAGCTTTAGCAACACTGCTAAACATTTGAATACGGCGTTGCGGCTGATCTTCTTCAACAGCGTCACCACGAGCAGCAGCTTCATCGTCTAGCGTTTTCTGTGCAGCAATTTGCTCTTCAAGATTGATAACAGCAATCTCGCCTTCACGTTGTAGATTAAACAGTTCTTTAATTCTAACTTGAGTTTTTGCAAACTCTGCTTCTAGCTGTGCAATCTCAGGTGAATCTGCAGAAACGCCTTGACTCAGCAAGACATTAATCTTTGGGTGTCGCTTGTGTGCATCAAGACGATATGTTGCAAGCGCACGGTCCAACAGGTTATAGCTTCGCTCTGGTTGAGCTCGACTAAGGCTAGCATCACGGGTACGATACTTGTTTGTAAGATCAATCGCAGTATCAATTGCATCTGGTTCGATACGAATGCCGTGATGCTGTTCGAGTGATGCTGCATTGGTTTTTACAATCTCTTTGAGATCATTACCAAACGGTTCACTGATGTCGATTAGTGTATAGCATTGACGCATGTCACTATGTGCAGCAAAGATCATATCGAGATCCTGATCTTTAGCTTCTAGAATAACCTGACTTTCACCATTCTTAACTACAGCGTTAAGGCTATTGATAAAGTGACTGCAACCGTTGTTTCGAGATGCTTCAATGAAGTCTCGAGTATCTTCAATTACAAGAATACTGTCTGGAGTACGCTTGAGAATGTTTAATACACTTGTAAAGCCTTTGTTAATAGCTTCCATATTACCTTGGCCGAACAGTTCGTCTGTCTTTAGCCAAAAGATACGTTTGCTAACAATATCAAATGCAACGTTTGGATCTTCTTTAGTAGCTTGTAGACCCATACACAACGAAGTAACACCGACTCCGCCCGGACCGACTAGAATTACTGATGCGGCTTTAGTCCGCATCAGTACAGAGGACAAACGCTTCAGATCGTTGTCGCGTCCCACAAGTTTAAAGTCTTTATTTTGCTCAAGAACTTCGCGACCCGAAATCAGAAATTGCATTGTATCAGTCCCTTAATTAAAGATTAAATGGGCTTTTGGCCTTTTTGGTATTGTCAGCTTTCTTGTTATCATGGTTGTTACCCATAACAACATCAGCAACTACGCTCTTGCTCTCAAGAACAGTTTCTGCAACTTCGCGGGCAGTCTGTTCCATCAAGCTAAGATTTTCACGCAGTGTTTCGATACCTTGACGAGTAAACTCAGTAGCAACTTTGTTAACTTCGCCGTACTGTGCAAGGCTTTCGATTGCACGAACCATATCGTTGTTACGATCTTGTAGACCCATTGCAATACGCATCGATTCTTTCTGCGCAATAATGTCAGTGTTAGCAGACATAGTGTGCAGTGTCTCAGCAGTCATAGCATTAGATTCTGCAATAGCAGCAGCCCCAACCGCTTGAATCACAGTACTCAGTCGATCAGCAACACCGGCAACACCACGAGCATGCATATCGCGAGCCATTTGGATCTGACTTTGATTTGCGTCATTCATATTCTTAATACGAATGCTAGCACTGGTCAAATCTGCAACAGTTGCAGTGGTATCAGCAGCACTGACTTCGAGCATTTGAATATGCTCGTTGAGATCGCGTTGTTTAGATTCGCGTGTTAGTTTCTCAACCATGTTTTCAGTTTCTGGTGCCTGCAACACAGTCTCACGTAGCTTTTTGTTTTCACCTTCTGCATCTTTAACACCTTCACCGAGGATAGCATAAATGAAGCTCATTTGGCTGTTAGCGTCATCGAGATTCTGAATCTGCCCGCCCATATGCGATAGATGTTCTCGAATAATTTCAATCTTGCTTTTAGAAGTTTGAACAAAGTTCACAGCACTGTTAATCAGATTCTGTGACCGTTGCTGATGTTCATCAGTAGCAAGGTTAAGCATTTCTTTTAGCTTTTCTTTAGCTGCAAGATTGGTAACTTTGCTTTCGCTGTTGACATTCTTTGCTGCATTGGCCTTGGCTTCGTCAGCCATTTTTTGCAGTTCGGTAGCAGCGTTTTCAATTGCAACATTGTTACGTGCAATGTTTTGCATAGCATCTGGTTTCAACCCACCAAACCCAAAGAAACCTTTCTTTTGTTCTTCGACTTTGTTTTGTGTTTTGAGTTCGTCGATGCGTGCTTGAACAGTTTTGATTTGATCATTGATTTCTGTATCACGCTTGGCAATAGCAGCAGCACGAGCTTCTTCGTCTTTGATTTCACGGAACGCATCAAGCGTTTGATTGTCAGCCCGCAGTTCGTGCAGTGCATCAATGATATCAGTTAGAGGCTTCATGTCGTTTTCAAACTCAATCAGCGACGAGTTGATATCTTCAAATGTAGTCTTCAATGTAGCAAAGTTTTTAGTATCGCTCATCTTGATGATTTGCGTAGCCATAACTTCGCGTTCACTTTGCAGATATTCTTTGAAAAGATCAAACGCCTTAACACGTTCGCGATTTTCTTCGCGAGTACCAGTAAATGTAAGCAGTTTAGTAACCGCAGCTTGCTTTTGTTCAGGGCTTAGAGATTCATCGAAAATTGCTTGAAAGAATGGATTTGTTTCAATCTTTGCAAAGCGAGAATCTTTTGCAGCAACGTCTTCTTTTTGTTTAGCAGTTGGTGCAGCCTTGCCGCGAACGGCAAGAATTTCTTCAAGTTGTTGTTTACGCGATAGTGATGCGCTAGCACTCATGGTATTTGACCTCATTGAGTTGTTAATCTAAGAACTGATTTATAGCAGGTATTTTGAAAAGTGTCAATAGTTAAAGCACAAAAAGTTAGTAGAGAGTGTATTACACTCTCTACTAAAGTCGTCTCAGTCTAGCGCAGATTCACTGCGCTGACGAATGTCTGCAAATGTTTGATCGCGTAGCAATTCACCATTACAGAATACAGGTTCTAGGTAATCAACACCGGTACGCTGTTCTTCACGAACAGTTTCCCAATGTCCATTATCGCGAACCAATGCAAGACGACCACGCTTACTGCGCTTGCCATGGTCGGTTACAGGATCCTTATAGACATCACGCCACACACCGTTGACTTTAGCAGCACTGGCTTTCTGTGCAAACTTCAGTGTGTCACGGTTTACCATTTGACCAAGTCCACCGCCCATACCAAATGCAAGGTTGTCAATTGCAAAACCTGCATCAGTAAGATTCTTGATAATAATCTTAATGCTGTCAAGTGTAATACCGTCACCTTGTATAACTCGTACACAGCTAGGCAATACTTTGTAGCCTTTGCTGTTTACAGTGTAGCCAAACTTTTCAGCTAGCAATTGAATTGCTTTAACAGGTACAGTAGTAGGATCGCCACTGTCTGGACGAACTACCAGTGTTGCACCACTATCAATAACTTGCTGACGCAGTTGTTCGCCCCAGATATTACTAACAGCATTCCAGAAGTCATAGCTGTCACTTACAACAGCAAACAGCGCACCCGGCTTAGCATAGAGTTTGATCATGTTTGCATATGCATCAACTTCATGATCACGTTCCCAGCTAGTCATAGTGCTGTGTTCAGCGGCGGGAATACTAAAGCCTGCCATAGGTTCGTTGTAGAAACGTTTTGCAGCAACAATACCGCTCATAGTGTCTGTACCCATAAAGTTAACAAGATGGGCAGCACCGCCAATGCCAGCAGTTTCTTCACTGCTTACACCACGAGCACCAAAATCATGCAGTTTAAACGCAATCTGCTCAGGTACATCGCTAGTCTTGTCAATTGCAGCTTTGATTAGCTGCTTAATATGCCAGCTAAGTGTTGCAACCGTAGTTGGGTACCAAACTGCACGAAGCAGCGGAGTTTCAATGTAGCTGGTTAGCCAGTAGTGCCTCGGATCAGTAGCTTCAACTGTAACCATAGCATTGTGAGTAGGCAGCACAGTACCCTCCGACACAGCTTTGATCAGCAGTGGCAGCTTGCCATTTAGTCGAGTGGCAATATCCATCCACCCTTCTTCGTTGAATGGTTCACCGTGTGCAGTCCACATTTCTTTAGCTTCTTTAACGTCATCAACTGACACACCTTTCATCAGTGTGTTTTTGATAAACATCTGCGGACCAAATACCACAGTGCGGTCAAAGATACCGCCTCGGCTTTCAATGTAGCTGTAGACGTTTTCAGTACCAGCTGGGTATTGACCCCAATGGCTTGCTTTGTAACTGTCTGTGTTTAGGATTAAGTTAGTCATTTTTCAAGTCTCCCTTGAGTTAGATGCCAACTGTCTATCAGTTGGACTTGTTAAAATCTTTTAGCGTTGACGAACACTTAGATCAGAGTTGTTTTCGCGGAATTCAAAACTTGCTTCGTAGCTTTCGGTGTAGTGCGGCTTGTCATATTTTACAAGCCAGCCTTGTGCGCGATAGAGATCTTCAACATCAAGCCAATGCTTATCAAAGATATCGCTGCGTTCAATAGTTGAATGTTTTTCGAGAATTAATTTAATAATGTCTTTTTGCAGAACACAACGGCGTTTAGTTGTAGGGTTCCAGTTTTCTGCAATAATATTGTTCCAACAGTCAATGACTGACTCTGGAATCTGATCGAGCCGTTTAGCGACAATCTCGCTTGGGCGAATAGGTTTAATAGTCATTTCAAGTATCCCTTGAGTGTAGCTGCCTCAAATCTCTTTTGAGGACTTACATATATTATTTACTGTCTTTTTGGAAAAAACACAACGGTGTTTTTACCTTTTTTCTTTGCGTAATCGTGTGTGTACCATGTACCGCCATGAGGTTGATGACTATCTTGATATGGTACAACAAGCAATTCGTCAGTTTCGTCTACAATGTTGCGATTACGGGCAAAATAGCTTAAAGGCTTTCGTGATTCGTCACTTTCAAAAAATGCACGAAGTTCATCCTTTTCAGGTGGATGGCACACTATTCGCATACCAAGTGATTTTGCAAGCATTGCAACTTCAGCATCAGCCCCTACACAATCGCCGTGATGCAATTCGGTAGTTGCAGGATCAAATTGACTTAGATAAGTTTGCAATGCTGCAAACTGTGTTGTATTCATTCCAGTACGAGTACCTGTTACACCAATTTTCATTTTGATTCTGCTTCTTTACGTGCTTCGGCTATTGCAGCAACACTCTGTGCAGGTATTGCTACTACTTCTTTACAGTTATTGCAAACTGCAACAAGAATATTTGTAGCAATACCGACGCCATCGTTAAATGGAACATCACTAACTACAAACGTAGTGTCTACAAGTCTGTTACAGGTTTCACAGATTGCTCTGCTATGATCACCCGGTTTGTAATGTTCCATTTTAACGCTCCTTAGATCAATGCAGTCATTGCTCGGATGATGTCATAGTGATCTTCAAACATCATGTTGCGCTTTACATCAGCAAGAGGGAACCATTTGGCTTTCTTTGCATCATCGCTACCTTTAACTTTCGGCAGTTCTTCATTTGGAGGCAACTGAACAAGGAATGCATGAGTGATAGTACGCCCGCGACTACTGCGGTTAGGATCTGCAAACACTTGCGATGCTTTAACATTACCACGCAGTACTGGCTCAGGTACTTTGACACGAGTTTCTTCTCGAAGTTCGCGCATTGCACCATCAAGCATAGTTTTATCTGCCGGCATCATTTTTCCTGTTTTCTTGTTGAGTTCGTCATATGCGCGAAGGAACCCACCCGGCAATGCCCACAATCCTTTACCAGGACGAGCACCACGTTCAACAAGCAAGATATGACCACTTTGCACTAGCACCGTGTCAACTGTGACAAATGTCGGCGGGAACGGTGCTGCATCCCATGCACTGCGGTATTTTGCAACAAACTCATATTCATCAACAATATTGTGATAGTCGGGAGTCAATGAGAATTTATGCAGAAAATCAATTGTAGATTGTGGCAGTTCGTCTAGCGACAGCACATTCATGATCGGTTCATACATTGTATTAACGCTGAAAAACTTATTGCGAACATCAGTCGCATTGATGTTTTTATAGTTTGCAACGTTGATACTTTCCCATTGCGGGAACAGTTTCAAATAGAAGCTAGAACTGTCTTTACCGTGCCCAACCAATGCAACTTTAGCTAGCGGATGCCATGCCCCAAATGCAGCAGTAAATGCATGTTTTACAGCAGCTTGTACGTTCTTAACCCACTGTTCATCGTTGTAGATAGTATCTTCTACTGGTTCGCAATAGATGCGATTGGCATCATTAGGAAACGCTGCTTTAACCATTGTTGCACGTTCTTCAAATGTAAACGGCAAACGGTGGCTACGCGGTGTGTTTGCAGAACCAATAATCACTGTGACTTTTTTAGCATTATCGAGCGCAGTTTGCACATTACGTCGATGTGCTTCAGTAAATGGCTCAAGGCGGCCGATGAATACAGCCATGTCATATTTTTTATCCATAGTAAATCCTACTATTATTGTTATGCGCTAGGTCTATCCTATTGCGTTTCTATTTATGTGTTCAATGTTAACAGTTGTCAACTAGTTTGTTTTAGAAAGTTATCATGCGCACCCAAACTACGTGCTACATGATGATCATCACACAGTGTTCTAATCCAATTACCACTGCGCCGTTTACCAAAGTTACCACACTCTTCGCAGATATGTTCGCTCATCTGATCCGCTAGATTAATAGAACCATGGATGTAATCGTCACCGCCGGTAATGTAAAAACGCAGTGTACCAAACTTTTCTTTGATTTGTTGTGCAATGACCTGCTCAACAAGTTCTGGTACAAGAAACTCAGTGGTTTCACCTGATGCAATTACTTCTGCACGTTTGGCGTTTTGATTTATAGCCCATTCTCGTTGTCTTGCACGACTATCAATATGACCTTGAATAGATGCACACAATGAATCAATCAACATGTACCAGCCGTCGCCACAACTAATTTCACAACGTTGTGAAAAAATCAATGGATACTTAGCAACGAGTCGATCTTGCAATTCTTCTTTCATTTTACACCTATTAACCAAACGCCATAAAGAAGCCACTTACACAGATAAACAGCATTACAAACATCATAACAATAGCAATAACACCAGGAGGACCATTCCAATCTACAGGATTAATTACACGGGTAGCAAGTTTACCTGCAGAATCAAGTGTTTCCCGAACGCTGCGAGTGCTGAGTACCATGCGATGGAACATATAAACCCAAAGCGGCAGCATGATACCAAACCACAGGAAGCTACCAACAATGCCTAGCAGATCGTTGCCCATAACCTTGTATGCAACAAGGATCAGCATAAATTTACCTACAGGTGTTTGTGCAAGTTCATTTACAGTAGTACCAATGCTTTTTGCAACTTCACTAAGTGCAATGCCGTATTTTTTTCCAAGTTCGGCGTATTCTGCCATGTTGTCAGCAGTGACGCTAGCTGCACCAACGCCAGACATATCGACACACTTTTTCTTAAGATCGATTAGCTGACTATCTGTCATACCTGGCACTTCTAGTTGGTCGCACGATCCTGCAACTGCAATATTAGCAGTAAACAGCATAAACACCATAGCTAGAATAAATTTAATCTTAGACATTTCGAATATCCTCTATATTCGTTGACGATGCAGTTACATAACATACAACATATCGTATGTCAATACTTCCTAGGTGTTCTACAACCAGATTTAAATGCTCTATCAGTTGCATTTTTCAAAGACATAATATCATCTAGTGTTATGTTATGATGCTTCTTAGCATAACCTTCGATTGCACCAATGAGATCGCTGAGCTCAACTAGCGCCATTATCGGATTGCTTTGTTCAAGAGATTCTAAAAATTCTTCATACTCTTCTTTAATCTTAGATACTTCACCATATTCACCGCGAGGTATATCTCGTAGATGATAACCAGCCATTATTTCTTCCTTTTAACACTGTTGACTAATCTTGAAAATCTCGGTTCTGCTATTCCAGTTCCATATATCCATTCACAGAACATACAGGATCTGTAACCATAGCTGCCAATTTCAATACCGTCAAGATTAATATCAAATGATACAGTGTCTTTTGTAGATGTATTAACTACAGACAGCAGTGATGAATTTACTTTTTTTGAAAAGAATTCCAACGCTTGGTCAACCATTCTATGCACTGTGTTGATAGTATTGAGTTTGATGTTTGCATATTCGTTGTAGGTAATGTATTCTATCAGTTCAAGTTTGATAAAATTTTTCATGTGAGTCGTATCCCACTGGTCGTCGCGCAGGCAAGGTGTTACTGTTTGATAACGTCCACTGCTAGGTAAATGTCCTTTATTAATCAAATAGAGAAAACTCTGTTCACCGCTAGCAACAAAGGCTTTTTGCTTACGTTCACTATCTTTTTGTACGATATAGGTACTGGCATCAAGCGGTTTAGTTAAATCTGCAATGTCTTTAGACACTAACCAAGGAGTTTCTATACGTTGAAACCCTTTGTTTGAATAATATTCAACAGCACCAGCTATAAGACTGTAATCTATCATGTTTGCTCCAATGTTGATTTTATAAAATCTTCATTTGCTTGTAGCAGCCTTGCAACACGATGTTGTTCTGGCTCTTTAGCACACTCATATGCTAAATCACCCCAACCACCTGGTACACGATCTGTAGAACCGCAATGTATGCAGACTTCGTCATAAAAACTGCTATCACTATAACGTGTTACATGACTCGGATGTTTACCGGACATTATTTCACCTTCACTTGATTCTTGATCCCAGAACATTATTATACCTTATGTTATAATACAGCTTCTATATTAGCTGTGTTTTTTACACGTAGATGTAGTTTTTCTAGATAGCGTGCAGACATCTTAACACTAATTCTTGACGACGCAGTTTCTTTTTCAAAATATATACCATAGTCATTATTACTTTTAGAACCAGGCTGTATTCTTAGCCATTTTTTTGGATTTTCGGTGTCAGAACTAAGTTTAAATTCAAATACTTCTTTATCTATCTCAGTCTTAGTCTTTGGTTTGTAATAAAGGTCTAATGCTTTACTAATAGACGTTTTTAATTCATCTTGTATTTCTGCACTTGTCAGATTAATAAATTCAAAATCTACAATTTTTACGTGATTGTTTTTTACAATCTCTTCTGTAATGCCATTTGCAGTTTGAGTCTGAACTTTAATAGTATCATATTTTACAACAATCACGAATTGCAATTTAGCTAAAATAAGATCAAAATCTTGCATAGTAAGAACTGATTTTGCATGTTCTGACACAGA
>JACCDW012027981.1_pt1 | contig 10538 bp, 12 predicted proteins | sample 7449781 | NCBI WGS metagenome assembly JACCDW01 (sample SAMN15323449, study PRJNA562643) | freshwater metagenome | isolation source: river surface water | place: USA:Blue River Watershed | collected 2017-08-18
CGGGCATACCTTTGTTAAGACAGCTTGCTAACCCGCCCATAGTAATTGTACAACGAGTGTCTTTAGTCTTTTTAAATTTTGCAATTTCTTCTTTGGAATACTCGTTATTCTGCATCCATTTCACAATGGCTGGCTTGAGCTCTCTTCCGCTATGTTCCATACGATAGAATTCCATAGCACGACGGAAGTTAGCCATAAATTGATCCGCTGTCCAATTCTCACATCCGTCCCAGCGTGGACTGGTGTCTTTAGGAGTTTTAGTAGTAACTTTACTAGATTTGGATATAACTTTTGCCATTTTATGTGCCTTTAATTGTGTTTACAATATCTGTAGTATAACACTGTTGATATTTGATGTCAAGAAAAAACCCAATTGCCTAATGGATCACAGCCATAAGTAATTGAATTTGGGAATTGAGTTTTAATTGTTTTTAGAAATTCTTGATAATAATCTTGAATTTCTTCCAAACTATGATTCAAAATGGTAAAATCTGTTGCAAAAATGTTACTATAATTGAAAAATGGTTTTTCACAAGATATTGAATTTAATAAAACGTTAACATCATCTGTATTAAACAAATCTGTTTTTAGATAGAACGGATTGGTAATTTTAAACATATTCCAAAGATTTCTAAAATTTTGCTCTCCTCCAAAATCTTTAAACAGCAGTGACTGATTTGTTCTAACATCTTTGTTTATAAATTTATAATATTTTTTAAATTCGTTACTTTGAGATTCTAAAAAGCTTGGAAAGTCAATACCATTCCAGTTCTGATGAATATTTTTAATCCAGTTCAACGAACTTTGATTATAGTCGTAAAACAAAAATTTAATTTTATCATTATAGTTTAACGCATCTAAGTACTTAAAACCCGATGCCGGACCTATATAAAAGTCACAGCCGGTTAAATCCCTATCGAATTTATAGTATTCACTATTATAAATCCATATAGTTATTTTTGGTGTACTTTCTTTAATCCATTTTTTTTGATTTGGATTTTCTACCAGAAGAAGATTTTTTTCTATAAATGCATTATATAAGTTTTCTGTATTTGTTTCTGGATAGATGTACAAACGACAATCTCTCATCTCTTGACTAAAATTATCTAATTTAATTCCGTGAGACAATGCAGCTTTAATAAAGCCCCATCCTTGTTTGTTACGTCTTTGTATACTACTACCCTCTTCACCTTTTACCCAATAAGGAGTATATTTGTCATGAAAGTTCTCATCTGATCTGGAATAGTTTGGTAACTCTTCTGTGGTTTCTAACCAATCACCGTATTTAGGAGATTGTATGCTTTTCCACACTCTAGGATTAACGACCATCATCTGATTATGCAATTCCAACCAGCCTTCTTTGCCTTCTGCTGGCCAATCTAATACGAATCCTAAGACGAAAAAATCTTTATTTTTGTAATAATAGTTTTCTAAATGAAGTAAGAATTCATTGTTTCTTAAAAAATTTCCTACATTTTGTATAACAATGAGATCATATGTTATACTTTCGGACATAGCGTCATCTATGTTTTTAAAGAATTTGATATCCTTGTTTAGATTCTGTGATACTCTGCTAGTGTAAGAGAAGGTAATATCATATAGTTTTTTAAAAAAGATATTATGTTTAGACTCAAGATTAGTCTGGTCAACTATTGCAAATAATATCTTTTCTGTTTTTAAAGGTGCTCTTTCGTATAAGATGCTCATAAATTATAGAATTCTTTTTTATAGTGACCATGAACGATTATATGGTATCGGCTTTCTGAACTGTTATTAATTACCATATGTTCTCTTCCTACATCTACTATCATTCCAGTACCAGATTCAAAAGGAACTATTCCTTTGTCTTTAAACACAAAATGGCATCCTTCAGGATTATTGATAGCAATATTCAATGGACTAAAGATTCTTCCTTTTCCGTCGGTGTGGGGCATTATGTAACCTCCTGCACCTAATTTCATAATCCTAACTCTATCAAATTTTTTATAAGGTAAACTTTGTAAAAAAGATGTTAGGTTAGGTAGAAGATTACATACTTCTGTCCAACAGTAATTAGCTTCTTCTAAACTATTAAAACCGTACTGAACAAAGTGTTCTGTTTTATCTTCAGCGATTCCGTGCAAAGTAATACTTTGCCATCCATTGTGGCCATAACCTTTCTTGTTATCTTTGCTTCGATGGTTATAGTAAAGGTGATCGATATTTTGACATTCTTTTAAAAGTATATCTGTGTCAAAGTCAAATTTTATTGGATAATAGGCACACTCCAGATCTTCAATTGACTCTCGAAAAGACTGGTATAGTTTAGATTTATAATCTTTATTTTGATAATAAAAATCTATTAATTCTTGAGGATAGCTCATTCTTTCCATTTATCTACTAGTACATCAGAGGCACAGTGACATATTGTCTTCGTGCAAGTAAATGGAGTAGTGGGCCAGTTTATTGCCTCAGGATAGTTAATATTTCCAAACCATCCTCCTACATCACAGTTTCCCGGCCTAATATATCCTCTCCAATCAATAAAAATTTCTTTTTGTCCAATTAAACATTTATAACCATTAAAATTAGTTAAACCGGAGTTAATAAATGCAACAGGTGCTCCTGTACTAACTATCGAACCATCGTCAAAATAGAAATCAGATTGAAATTTTACTTGTTTTATATTAGAGTAATAATTATCTTTGTAATGCTTATTTCCTCTTGAATGTACACCCTTTTCTTGATTTTGAATAAACCATTCTTCTTGCTCTATAGTATATTTAGAATGTATTCCGTTAACATCATGAGTCCAGTTTAACACTCTTACTGCTTCGCACTCAATGCGATCTAAATTAAAGAATTCGTTATATACCGCAAGTGATTCTTTCCAAAATAGTGGATGCATCATTACCCTTACTGTAACTAGAGTATTTTTAGATGCAGAGAGTACTTTGTCCTTAAATTTGCCATCGGGAAATTCTGCATGCCATGAGAAACAAGCATAGTTAAGATAAGGAGAAATCTCTAACCAAAAGTCTGCACTTTTTGCTGCATTAGATGTTAAACCAACAGTTCCACCATTTTCGTAAAACATCTTTACTAGGTCTTTAAGGAAGGGGCTTACACTAGGTTCCCCTCCAGCAATGGAGCAATGGATATTTTTAAATTTTTTAAAAAGTATTTCTATAAATCTCTTTGCATTTTCCCAGTCGTAATGGTGATTCTTTCCACTATGTAAATCAGAAGGACAATAAGAGCATTTATTTGTACAAATGTTGTTTAGTACCCATGTTATATTAAATGGTGCTTCATCATTTTGTATAATTTTTATTATTTGTGTCATACTTTTTCAATAGAAACTGAAATAACTTTATTGTAATTACTCCATATCTTTTCATTAAAATCTACTCTATTTGTTTCTTCTGTTACAATTGATAACTCATTATTTTTTTTATATCCGTATAATTTTGCAACAGGAATGAATCCTAATGCCAATTCTCTTAGACTAAGTTCGGGGTTTATTACGTTAGTAAAATTGTTCTTTATCCACCAATTATATAAACGTATGCGAGTACTGTAAATAGATGTTTTGTTAAAATTTATATAAAACTCTGCTGCGAATCGTTGTTGAGGTCGTATTGCATTACGTTTGACAACTTCGACATCGTCGTCGTTACAGGCGCTCGACCAATGTTTTCCTAAAGTGTTATATCCTAAATAAATCCATCCCCATTCGTGATTTGGATCAAATAATAAAAAATCTTCAGGTTTCAAGTCTTCGTGTATTCCAGCAGGAACGAAATCTACTAGACATGTACACAACATTGTTTTTGGATCTTCAATGGATCTATAAACTGCTTCAAAATTGTGTATCTGCTCGTTTAATCTTAAAAATGCCTCGTGCAATGATAGGTTATGTGTATCTCCTGGCCATATTGAATTGTATTTTGAAGATGCCTTCGGATTGTTAAAGTAGTTCTCTTTGATAAGTTCTTCTAATCTATCACCGTAAATTTCAAACTCTTCGTGTAAATCGTTTAGAATAAATTGATTTTTTTCTAAAAAATCAATTGAGACTATATCTTTTAGCTTTTTATCATAGAAGTTATTAATGTACTCAATATTATTTTTAAATTCACTGAATGCCTTTTCTAGGTCTTCTTTATTTAATATTCTTCTGTAGTTGTACTTTAATAAATTTCCTAAAGAGATATTTTCTTTAATAAGTTTTATCCACCGATTAGATATATCTAAATCTAAAATTGCGTAAAGTAAATCTAATGTTTCCAACTTATCATTGGCAAGTTGTATTTTTAAAAAGATATCTTTTTTAAAATTCATTTTGATTCCTTGAGTTCTTTTAATTCTGGAATAACTTTGAAAAGATCTTCATTTCTGACATTGTCGACTGCTTCTGTTGTTTTGAAAAATTTTTCTAAAGCTTTAGTATCTTGTGGTTTTTCCAGTTCGGACAGCAAATGAGTAAAGTGCCCATTTATATTACAACTGTATTTTTTGTTATGACTTTGAATAAATTCATTTAGTTCTTTTATAGTTTCTCGTCTATAAGATTCAGGTAGTATACTTACATGATAGTGAGTAGGGTTCATCAACATATTCATGAAAAAGTTTTCATAATAATATTGTTCTTTAATCACTCCAATGTCGATGAGATGATTAATGATCACAGGAAGTCGTCGTACATTCCATGCTCCTACAGTAATTCCAGGTCTAATCCAAACGTTTTTTAATTCTGTTATTAGTTTTAAATTCTCTTCAACTTTTGACCATACTGTGCCTGATCGAATTAATTCAGCTCGTTCCCCAATTTCGTCAATACTCGGCCATACTTCTACCTTTTTATTGTCCCAGAGTTTCCAGTAATCGAGAACATTTTCCCCGTTGTATGTTAAAATAGACGCATTCGTATTATAAGAAAGTCTGACATTGAATTTTTTATTATCAACAAGCATTTTTAAAATTTGCCAATGTTCTTTCATTAATAACGGTTCTCCACCGGCAAAGTAAATTTTCTCTGCGTATTCTATTTGAGTTTTCAAGAAATCGTAATTTGAAGAATCGTCTATTTGTTCAATATTCCAAACTTTATCTTGATTTGAAATATAACCTAATTTTTTAGCATCTGGTAACCATGCACTACTAAATCTAGGACCGCAACTCCTGCATTTATAATTACAAAGATTACTAAATCGGAAATCCCAATACTTTAGTTTCATTTCTTTACAAGTACCATCCACTTCAGTAATCAAAGGAATAGTCTTTTCTACATTTGGAAATGCTCTACTATGAAAAACTCTAGCACTTTCTCCAGTTGCACGTTCTCGATCAAAGCAAGTAGAGCAGATTTTAGGTTCTTTGTTTTGCATGAAATCTCTTCTTAGAGATTTCATGTTTTCACTGTTCCAAATTTCGTCGATAGATTCGTTATTTAAATCGCCGGCAAAATAATTATGGTGACTAGTTAAGCAGCATGGAACCACTTTTCCATTAGGTTCGAATGCAAGATGCATCCATGGAACAATACATAATTTTGATTCTGGATCTGATTTCATTATAGGGTGTTTTTTTAATTTAGTTCTTTTACGTAAATGTTCTGCTCTTTTTTTTCTAAGATAATTTTTTATTTTTTTAAACAGATTCATTCAGTAATTATCTCCACCTGAGCATGAACCAATCTAAATGCGAACGCTCTTTAAATTCGAATATGTGATATGCTGTACGGGCATGATAGTTGAAGGTAGTTTTACACCAATCATTCATTTCAGTATATTCGTCTTCACTATATACCACAGCACTACTCATATTTTCAGGAGTAATGTTTTCCACCCAAACTTCAGCTATCCAACATTTTTTGCGAGGATGGAATCTATAATTTATGTCCACAAAGCACGACGAACTTTAATAAGTCGAATCATCATTTCTTCGTCTTCTTTTTCGTATGCTTCCTCCATTTTATGCATTGCATCTAACATTGGGCCAGTATCCACTCCATCTTTTCTATCTAGAAAGAAATCGTCTTCGTCGTCGGAACGTCTACGATTGCAATATTCAGTCCAACCAGTAGCATCCATTGGTTCTACACGCTTAGGACGTTCTACAGTCCACCACATATACAAATCATATATTTCTTTGGCATTAATTGCCTGCATGGTCGGCTGTCCATAATCTGGACTATCTTTATCAGTATATTCGATATTTGTAAGATTCATTTGCCATGCAAGGTTGTCTAACCCTGCTTGTGGGCAACGCCAAACACGAACATTCCACCATCCAAATCTCCACCAAGGTGCATTATATTTTTTACGTTCCTCTGCACCTTCCCAAACAAGATGCCACCATGCTAGTTCAACCTCAACAAAGTCTCTAAGTTCATTAAACAAACATGGAAGAAAACGGTGGCCAACATCACGCCACTCGCCGCGAGGAATATCGCCTGGGTGAGCAGTAAGAGCGTGGGTTTTAGTGATCCAACGATTGTTGAAATAGTATTTGATAGCATAAATTTTATCTGGAATGTAGTAAACAACAGTTTGTAGATAGTCTAATCCTTCTTCGGCTAACCAATATCGAAACTTTTTAAGTTTTGCTTTTTTTCTCCAGTCTCTCCACTCTTCACCGGTGCCCATGCCAAGTTTAGGAGTACCACGGAGCCAGTCCGCAAATTTACTACAAGTCCAATAATGGTTTCTCATTTTTAATCCTTCTTATCTCCAAACAGCTGAAGTAGGCTTAGGAAAATATTAATAAAATCTAAGTACAATGATAATGCACCTAATACTTCAACAGAATCGTTACTATCTTCATACATCAAGTTTTCTCGAATTTGTTGTGTATCGTAAGCAGTTAATCCCATAAACACTAAAATAGCCACAGCACTAATAATCATCTGTAGCATACTGCTGCCAATAAAGATGTTAATTAGGCTAGTAATAATTATTGCAATCAAAGCAATCATTAAATATTTTCCAAGACTATCTAAACTTTGCTTGGTAAAATAACCATAACCGCTCATTACTCCAAACAATACTGCTGCTCCCATAAATGCATTGAAGATACTTGCCATAGTATATATTGCAAATATCACAGCAAAACTTAGACCCATTAGTCCAGAAAATGCTCCCAATGCCATAATTGATAATTGTTTTGGAGGGTTAGATCCAATAAAAGGCACTAAAAGAAAAACTGCTCCAATAGGTGCTAACATTACTACCCAATGCATCCAACCTGTAAAAAAGAATTTTACAAGTTCTGGATTACTACCTACAGCATAGCTAACAATCATACTAATAAATGTAGCCAAGGCCATATATCCATAAACACGGCCCATTGCTGTGTTTATATCTTCTGCTGATCTATATGCGGTTGTTGCAAACATTTTTTTACTCCTTAACAAAAGGTTTTAAATCAGGTGCGACCCACCCGAGAGGTTTTAAAACTTTACCATCTTCGCGCTTACGTACTTTCCCAGTGTCCTTATCAATCTTAGCAAAGTTAGTATTCATCACTTCTTTCCATGCGCCTTCTGCATCTGCGCCCATGCTATGTATCGCTCCGATTGTTACTACTAAGATATCGATTAGTGCATCTAGTGTTTCTACCCTATCACTTTTATCTACAGCCACCTTAAGTTCTTCATTGAACTCTTCATCGATTAACTTAACATACAATTTAAACTGATCTTGATTAAATTCTCCAACAGTTTGATCACAAGCTCGCATGAACTTTTCTTGATCTCGAAATGGATTAGTCATTTATAATTTTCCTATATTATTTTTGTAATTCATCTAGCATTTGCTTTTTAGCTTCTTCTTTAACTTCTTCGGCATGAATTCTTTGTAGCCCTCTAAACATTTCTTCTACAACATGTATAATAGCTTTCTTACCATCTTCGGTCAAGCTACTATATTCTGGTCCAACTGAACTTTCATACCACACTCTATTATTTCTACTTAGTTCCATTAAGGAACCGTAGACAATATCTTTGTTCATGCTGCGACGCAAATCATATTTTTTCGCCATCTTTAAAGCCTCTGAAATTGAGAAACCTCGGAAAACGCAAAGAGTAACTACCGTCTTGATTTTGAGTAACAGCGTCGGCTCGTATTTCCACGATTTTTCCCGTGATGTCATCACGACTATTCCAAAAATCATCACGATTAGCATCGGTAAACCCACTACCCACATTAACACAAATTGTTTTTCCGTCATCTTCACCCTCACATATTAACGCACCTAGTCTACCAACATTACGACCAGTTCCTTCTTCTACACCTATAACTGTAAGTGATACTTCAATAAATGGTTTCAATTTTAACCAGTTAGCAGTTCTTTTACATTCATAAGGTGCTTCTGGATCCTTAATCATAATACCTTCGTAGCCGCCGTCAATTGCAGCTTGGTTAATTTCTTTAAAACGCTTCTGGCCTTTATCGGTATCTAAGTTAACTAGTTCTTGTCCAACAATCGAAACGTTTAGTAAGTCTTGAGGATAAAGTGAGTGCCAAGCATATAATGCTAGACTTCGATCTTGTTGTTTCATCGGACAGAATCCAGCTTCGAACTCGTCTAGTGTAAGCATATCAAAAAGATTAAGTACAGCATCACCTGCTTCTACATTTTCTTTACGATGTACTTGTTTCATCAAATCTTGGAAGCTACTAGACATAACTTCACCATCTAGTACCATAGCACCTTTTGGATTAATTCTCTTAAATACCGTTGAGATTTGTTCTTTAATATGCGGAAAGTTTACTAGCTCTTTCCCATTACGACTAAATTGGTCCACCCTGCCATCAGGATAAGCAATAGTAATAACACGAACACCGTCGAGCTTAACTTCGATGATTTTATTTCCTCGAACTTTGTCTTCATGGTTGGCGCTATCATGACTAAGCTGACAACTAAACACAGGAATAGAATAATGTCCATAATCTTTTTCTACAACCTTATTAATAGTTTTTTCGCTCACACCACAGCGTAAATCTTTTATAAGAATTCGTCTATACCAATCGTTCCATTCTGACTTAGTAGAACTTTTCATCATAGCCGTAATCATATCTCTTGCTGTATTACCAGTAACATTTCGAGAAACAAAACCGGTAATAGCAAGAGTAAAACTATCCCATTTCAAACCAGGACCGTCTTCATCTTTCTTTTCCGGTATTTGTTTGAGACCGAATGTAATCATAGGATCCAGAGCAAGTTTACAGCCTTCGAAAAATTCTGAATTATCAGCTTGAGCTTGTGCTAAGATAATCTGTTCTTTGTTAGTACGAAGATTGTGTATTTCCAAACTACGAATAACACTGTCGCAACTATCGGTCATAATGGTCTCTGTGGTGTTAATAATATTAATATTATACAGTCAACAGTTTAGTAAGTCAAGTGATTATTTGTTTTGAATGGTCTGCCTAAAGCAGCATTTGGTAGTTGATTGATAATTTTACGCTTCATTCTGCGTATAATAATGTGATTATGGTTTTGATTAAATGCTTTCATATATCTAAACCAATCGGATCTTTTATGTTTTTTATAACTGTCTGTGTCTAAATATTTCTCAATTTCTTTAAAATTATATTTGAATCTATCGCACAATTCACACGCAATGTTAAAGGCATAGGCTCCCATTTCATCTCTATCACCTAAATATTGCTGATTCTTTCTTTCTTTAGCTTTTTCTGCACTGCTAGAGTACATTGGAATCAATTTGAAATTTCTAGCACGAAATTGTCTCATGTGTATAATTTCGTGTAACACTACATCTGAAAATACTCGACAAATTCTTTTCCATTTATAATTTGTTAGTTTTAAACGTTCTTGTAAAAAATAATAACTAAAAATTATTTCTATGTGTCTAGTATAACCTTTTTTATCATAATCGGAGTGATACATTCCTCCTACATAGATATAGTTTTCTGCTGTTTTAAAATCTCTGTCAAATCTTATTTTAACTGGAAGATGAGATTTTACGTGTTTGGCTAATATTGAATGTAAATCTTCTATAAGGAGGCTTTTATTAACTACTTTATTTCTAAGCTCATAAAGCATAGAGTATAAATTATAGCGAGATAATAATGACCAATTGAAATCCTTGCGAGTTGACATCATTGGAGCTCCTAGTAACTGTATTTATAGTTAACTAGGCTCCCCAATTAAATACGCATATTATGAGCGTTTAGTTACGATTTCGTCAATTAATCCGTACTCTAAAGCTTCTTCTGCTGACATGAATTTATCGCGTTCCATATCAGCAAGTAACTGTTCGTAAGTTTTGCCCTTACTATTATGTTTAACATAAATTTCAGTTAGAGACTTTTTCATTTTAAGTATCTCTTCAACTTGAATTTGCATGTCTGTAGCTTGACCACGTGCTCCTCCGCTAGGCTGATGGATCATATGTCTCGCATTTGGGAGCATTTTACGTTTACCAGGAGCACCAGCACAAGCAAGGAGACTGCCCATACTACAAGCTTGCCCCATAACGATTGTGGAAACATCAGGCCGAATGAACTGCATTGTATCGTAAATAGCCATAC
>JACCDW010232244.1_pt1 | contig 10536 bp, 8 predicted proteins | sample 7449781 | NCBI WGS metagenome assembly JACCDW01 (sample SAMN15323449, study PRJNA562643) | freshwater metagenome | isolation source: river surface water | place: USA:Blue River Watershed | collected 2017-08-18
ATCATAAAAATCTTGATTAGATTTCAACATCAAATAATCAACATTAAAATTGCATATATTTAGTAAATAAAAAGGTATTTTATCAATAATAACAAATTCAGATGTTAACTGATTTACAAAAAGTTCATAATATATATCAATGATACTGGTAGTATCATCAATTTGTTTATCGTGTTTTTGTATTATAATTGTTAAAGGATGTTCTTTGAAATATTTCTTTAATATTATTTTCTTATTATTTCCTAAAACTTCACCAATTTTTTTAAAATTTTCTTTTGAATCAAATGAACTAGATAATATTAATTGAGTATCTAAATTACCTTTTTCTTTTATTAAGTCATCTAATTTAATTTTTGATGGATCAAATTTTGTGTATTCATAGTTTTCATAAACATCTTTATCTTTCTCGTAAACAAATTGATATAATAGCTTTACCAAGTCTTTTATACTGTTATAGTTAATACTCATTATTATAAACTTATTAAATAAAAAAAAATACCTGAATATTATTTTTTATATTTAAAATTTTTTTCTTTTCATTCTAAAATTATTTAATGAAAAGGTTTAAAAAATTTGTGGTCAAGTAAATCAATTGGTTTATATAATTCATCATCAACTAATAATCTACAACGTTTGTTTACTTTACCTGAACTATGACCTGGTCTATATTCTTCAGGTATTATATAAGTAATAAATTTTTTTACCTCTATTGGTACAGATGGGTCTGTCATCAGCTCTGGTAAGAAACCTTTAAATATTAATGTGCAGAAAAAATAATGCACATCATAATATTGATTCTTTTTTGATGTAATATTTATTTTTTTTGTCCATTCTTGATATACTTTTGAATTTTCTACAACTCCTGGAACACATGCGAAATCAAAATCCCATAAATATACTGAATATCCAATTGATGGTAAAATATACTCTTTCTTATTTACTTTATATAATAGTTTTTTATTACAAACATCTACTTTTGATATTAAAATATTATTGGCTTTTAAATCATTATGTCTAAATGATGGATATTTTGATTGAATTACAGCTAAAGTTGATATTATTTGAAAAAATATACACTGCCAGTGAATCAATTCTAATTTCTTATAATGTTTTTTTAAAAACATACTCAAGTCTCCTCTATTAGCCCATTCGGATATTACTACTGAAACTGTTTCATAATACATACCTTCATTATAATTTTTTATAAATTCTGTGTATTTGGCATTATCTGCTGGTACTATTTCATCTTCTTGTAAGGTTAAAAATGGTTTTATCGATGTATTAAATGTACATATTGGTAAAATTATATGCGGGCTTTGACATTTTATTACAAAATATGATAACAATTTTAACATACATATTTCTGCATTTTCTGGTCTTGTTATATTAAACATTGAACCATATCCATCTCTTTTTGGATAAGCTACTACTTTTACAGCAAAACTCATTACTTCATTATCATCATCATCTGTGACTATTCCTTTAAATGTATTTCCATAAGCACCACTTTTTATATAGATGAGTTTGCTATTTAATCTATTTATAATATTGTAAAAATTTACTGTTTTTTTTCCAAGAACTGTTCTTGAATCTAAACTTTTTTGGTCTTTTATATCTTTGGGCCCTTCAAAAAATTCTGTATCAGCACTTTGATCCATATTTTTTAATGGATTTATTGTTTCTAAACTTGAATTTCCCAATAGTTTTTTTATCGATAAAATTCTTGATTGAATTGTTGATTCAGAATTATTTTTTGCATTAGAAATATTATTAATGTTATTTGTATTATTATTGCTTTTACTCATTATCTCTTATTATTATTTATTATATTATTATATTATGATTTATTCTTATTTATTTTTAAATTATTATATTATTTAATAATTTAATTATATAAAAAATTAGACCTTAAAAACCTGAATTTAAGCCACTTAAATCATCTAAACCTGATGTGTTATCAAAATATGTATATGGTGCTGGATTTGGTATAACTCTAGGAGGAGTAACTCCAGAAGTAGGATAAAACCTGTCATTACCTGAAGTTATAACTAAACTATTATCTAAAGTATTACTTGATGCATTACCAAAACCATTACCAGATGTATTACCAAAACCATTACCAGATGTATTACCAGAACCATTACCAGATGTATTACCAGAACCATTACCAGATGTATTACCAGAACCATTACCAGATGTATTACCTGATATTTCATCAAATAGTCCAAATGTCCACCAGGGACCTGATTGTGTAGAACCTGAAGTAGCAGTAGTTCTACTAGTACCAGCTACACCACTAATAATATTACTAGAAGTATTTCCTGACGATGTATTTGTACGATTTTCCCTTACTTGAGGTTCTCTTACTTGAGGTTCTCTTACTTGAGGTTCTCTTACTTGAGGTTCAACAGTTTGAGAAGTTCTAGGTCTATATTGTCCTGATATTATTCCATTTGCATTCATTCCAGATGGTTCTGGTTCTGGTCCAGCTAAACTTTCATCTCTCCTAACATAATTAACTAATAAAGGTAGTTCATCTAAAGTTATTATTGTATCATATCCTCCTATTCCATTAGTATAATCCCAATAATTATATACTTTAAAATATAAGTTATTAGAATGTCTTCCACTAAAAACTATATAGTGGTTACGATAATTAGGGGCAATATTACTAGGTCTAACAAAAAATACATCACCACGTTGTAAATTGCCCAAATTAGCTAAACTAATTTCCATTTCTAACCAACCTGTTAAAATACCTCCCTTTTGTTCCAATTCTTTTTTTAATTCCAAATACTTTTGTTTGTATTTTAAATACTTGTCTTTATATGGATCACTCATTTGAATATATATATATATATATATTAATAAAAATTAATTTATGTACAAAAAATTAAAAATTGGTTATATATTTAAATATCTGATTCTTTTTACCCAAAATATCAACTGATTTTATTTCTTTAATATACTCTTCATATTCAACCATAGGTATTCTAACTTGACATTTCCAAAACTTTTTCTCCTTATTTATATCTAAATCATATGATACAGGGAACATATAACCAATTTTTTTATTTGATTGTAATCTTTGAATAATATCTTTCTCAATAACATATTTGTAAGTTTCAGGAGGAATTGCTAAAATCAATTGTTCTACAGGATGTAAACTTCTTTTTGTTTTTTTATAAGTAATTTTACTTGGATAATATTGTATCATATCTTTAATCAATGGTCCAACCATAAAGTTATATCCCCATGACCAACTTTTACATTCATCCAAATAATAATTAACGCACCATATTATCCCAGTGATATAATCCTTAACCATTTTAATAATAATAGTTCTGTCAATATCTAATCCAGACAAACCTAAATACCATTGATAATATTCTCTATCAGAACTAAATTCTACTTTGTTTAATCCTTCAGTACTATCAGACATACCTACTATAAATTTTAACATAGTACTTTTTTTTTCATCGGCTAGTTCTTGTAGTTTAATATCAACTTGGTCTTGAGTAAGTTCCCATTGATTCATAATAACATCGCGATTTATATTTTTCCAAATATGTTTTTCAGTCCAAGCTAATTCTCTTAATACTTCTACAAATAATTCATGATTAATATCATAATCACCATCCTTATCTGTAACAACTAATTTATCAGTAATTATTCCTTGTTCATCCTTGATTTTAATTGACAATTTAGTAATAACAGTATGAAAGGCTCTAATAATTTTGTCTAATCCACCCTTTTTAAAATCTAAAGTTAACATTCCAGGAAGAAAATCATTTCCCATTAGATAACATAACACAATAAAATCTGGTGTACTTAAATCTAAATGTTCTATTAATCTATGAAGTTGTTTAATTTCTACATAATTATAATCAGGATAATCATCTAAATCTACTTCCTTATTATTAAATACTTGTTTTTCTCTCATTATGTATAAATCATAGTTGAACCCAATACCTAAAGATAAAAATAGTAAATCTGCATCAAGTCCATAAATAATTATAGAATCTTCAGGAGTTAAATTCTTTTTAATATATTGAAGAATTTTATGTTCACCTTCACCTTCTTCATGATATGATGAATAAATATATTTAATACCTCTCTTATTTAATTTCTCCATATAAGAATTAAAATTTTCATGAATTCTTTCCATATAATCTGTCCCTGGAGTTAATTCAATTGATGATATTGGTATTTTTGGCTGAGATATTCCATTAGCTAGTTCTTCTAATTCAATATTATCTTCAGAGTTAATTTTAATTTGTTTATCAAATAAATATCTATATCTTCTTTGTCTTTGTTGTAAAACTTTACCTATGGGAGCTACTCCATCAATAGCAATAAATACTATTTCTGGTTTTACTTTTTCTATCATATCATTTATATAGTTTTCAATTAGTTCCCATATGTATTTTTCAAGTTGAGGTCTAATTTGTATAGTTTTATCAATATTTAAGTCACCATTTTTATATTTATCCAAAATATTATTAACACAAGGATGTAAGAGACAATTTGTATCTAACATAAGATACTTAATTTTAGTCTGAATATTGTCTTGTATTAAATTTTTAGAACCAAGTTTTTTTTTATTTCTAAGTAACCAAGCAAAGAATCCGGGAACACCCATATTAACTAATTATATATATAAGCTTAATTTAATATAATTTTATTTAATCAAATTTTTATAAAAATCTAAAAATTTATAATAATAATTTTTTATATATAATATGATTTTTTTTATTATATATAATATATAATATAATCAATGCCTAGTAAAACTGATTTACAATCTACTGAAGTTCTATTAAACGAATTACAAGATTTACAAAATGAAATATCTAAAAAACAAGCTGGTGGTAAAAAATCCAAGAAATCATCCAAGAAAGCTTCTAAGAAAGCTTCTAAGAAAGCTTCTAAAAAGGCTTCAAAGAAGAGTTCAAAGAAAGGTTCTAAAAAAATGTCCAGAATGATGGGTATGGATATGGAAATGGATATGATGGGAGGTAAAAAGAGATCAAAGAAAGCCTCAAAGAAAGCCTCAAAGAAAGCCTCAAAGAAAGCCTCAAAGAAAGCCTCAAAGAAAGCCTCTAAAAAATCATCAAAGAAAGGTTCAAAAGATTCTATGACTGGTGGTAAGAGAACTCTTAACCCTGCTCTCAAGGCTACCCAAGTTGTCAATGAAAAAATCTTAAAAGAATCAGGTGCTGAAAGAAAACACTGGTTCGGTCTTATCACTTATGTTAACACTTTAAGAAAGGATGCTAAGAAACAAGTTAAAGATGAAAAGGATTTTGAAGCTGTTAACAAAAAGATTATGGAATTATTTGATGTTGATCTTGACAAGAAAGGTAAAGCTAAAATTGCTAAAATGATTGAAGACTTTTACACTGAAGCTATGGCTAAGAGAGGTAAAAGAGGTTCAAAGAAATAAATTAAATAATTTAAATTTTAATTAAATAAGAATAATTTTTTTTATAATAATATAAAAAAATTTTAAATTTAAGAAGGAACAGGGAATGATGTATAAGGAGTTAACATACCTTTACCGATAGCAGAAACATTAGCAAAAGAATCAGTTCTTAAATCATTATAAGCATTAAATCCGTCAAAAGTTCCATTAATTTGAGGAGGAGCTTCTCTTGATCTTAAATTACAACTAGAAGCTTGTTGAGCAAGTTTTTCAAAATTACTTTCATATAGTTTTAATAAAGGACTTTCAGGATTATCTATTAATTTAACACGATTTGCATAGTAAGAGGGCGAGTCCTCACGAACAGAATTTGGACCAGGAGGATCAGGACTAATAAGTACAGGTATATTGTTTAAATTATTGAAATTTGGGTCTTGTACTTTGTCATATAAAGATGGTTGTGCTAATAAATCTTCAGCTGTTTTTTCACTAATCAAACCAGCAACCGTAGGTCCTTTATTTTGTGCATCTGATTTATATGGCTCGTTATCATAAGTATTAGGGCGTATTGGTAAGGATCCAAAGTTTTCTTTTACAATTTTATTATCTATATCATTTAATTCATATGGGTCTATTTGTGAAGTATTTGACATATTGGTTCTTGTTTCAGATAATTTTGAATCAGGTAATACAACATCATTAAGTTTAATTTTATTAGTATTGTTTTCAGTTTCTTTTTCTTTTATAGTTTCTTCAGATTGAAAGGGATTTAATATATTTAAAATATTAATAAAAGTATCTATATTTTTGTTTTCAATTATATTAATAATGTTAAATCCAATAATACATGCTACTATTAATGATATAATTATAATTATAATGAATTCTATCTTATTATATTGTGATTCTGACATTTATATATATAAATTTATATATAAATTAAAAAAAAAATATTGTTTTATAACAAAATATCAGATAATTTATTTATATTATTAATCCATTCATCTAAACTATTACCATAATTAGATGATAATTTATCAATTAATTGATTTAATTTTTTAGCTTTAGTTTCATCCATATTTTTAGAATTATCAAGAATTGTTTTTAGTAATTCTAATTTTGTCTTATAAACAGTTATTATCTGATTATAAAATTCCTTTTTATCTATATTGTTCAATTTAAGTTTAGTATATTCTTTTAAAAACTGATTATATATTTTTATAACATCTGGATTTGATGAAAAATTATTTATTAATTCATTTGGTTCAATATATTTTATATTATTGTTAATAAATGAATTATTATATTCACCTAAATCAGCCTTCTCTAATCTATTTAATCCACTCTGTATCATCATAATACCATCTCTTTTACTGATATCAGAAATATTTTTTTCACGTGAATCATATCTTTTTTTAATATCATTTTCTAATTCAATACCATTATCTAATAAATTTTTACCTTGTTTAACCATATTTGAATATAATTGATTAGGAGTTTCAAATTCTAAATCAAGATTACCCATTGTTGGGCTTAAATTATCAAGTTTAGCAACTGGATTATAATAAAATTCATTTACATTTTCTTGATAATCAGATGGTTGTATTTGGGAATAATTATTCTCAATATTTTCAAAACTTTCTTTACTCTCATTATTTTCTTGTTTTTTTTCTTGATAAGCTTTATTTTTTTTAAGTATTAGTCCAGTATTTAAATCTTGCATTTCTTTTTTCATATTTAAATTAGAAATAACTTGTAATGTTACTAAAATTGCAATTGTTAATGCAATACCTAAAGATGGATTTCTGCCAGAAACTATTGATAAAAAAATAAACATTATAAATTTAAAAGAAGAAGTATCAACCAACCAACTAATTTTTCCAGCAAAATCATCTACATAGGTACTGGCATATAGTGAACTTAGAATTATAACTGAAAAAATTAAAAACTTATTGTTATCTAAAGATTCACCTATATATTTAATATTTTTATTATAGTATTTATCCATTCAAATATATATATTGATAGTAAAATAAATTTATAAATTATTATATAAAAATTGATCTTAAAATTATATGTATAATATCTATTATAAATTTGATGTGTGATTTTGATATTAACACTAAGAACAATACCACGTCTAAAATAAATAAATCTGTAAAAACAACTAAAACCAAAAAAGAGGAAAATTTATCAAGTTATAATATTAAAGGTTTTTTAAATAATTATGGTTTTTGTGTTGAAAAAAAAGGATTAGCTAATGAAATATCTTATTTTTTAAAAATATATTTTAAAGTTACCCCAAAAACAAATTATGATGAAAATGTAAAAGAGAAAGAGTTAGAGGAACGTTCATTTGATGTATATTATGAAGATGAAAATTATTTAGTTCTACCAAAATTTACTCCTAATATACAATTAAATTTAAAAGACCCAATTCAAATTGATAATATATTTTATAATAAAATAAATTTTACAATTAGTAAATATGGATATAAAAAAATATCTAATGGTTTTAATTTTACAGGTAATCTAAGAGATGTACAAAAAATAATTATTAAAACATCATTAGAAAAAATGGGTTTAAATCCAGAAGAACCAACAAATCATTTAGATTCTAAAAAACCAAAAGGAGGTCTATTAAAATTAGGTTGTGGTATAGGTAAAACTATTATGGCTATTTATCTTTCTCATCTCTTAAAATTAAAAACTCTAGTTATAGTTCATAAAGAATTCTTACAAGACCAATGGATAGAGCGTTTTAAACAATTTACTGATGCTAAAATAGGAACTATTCGTCAGGATAAAGTTGATGTTCAGGGTAAAGATGTAGTTATCGGTATGTTACAATCTATTGCTATGAAAGATTATGATGAGGATATATTTAATGATTTTGGATTAGTTATTTATGATGAAGTACACCATGTTGCATCTAAAATATATTCACAAGCGTTATTAAAGACCTCAGCTGAATATACTATAGGTCTATCAGCAACTCCTGAGCGTTCTGATGGTTTAACTAAGATTATTAATTGGTATATTGGAGATATTTTATACCAAATGGAAAAGAAAATTGATTACAAAGTTTTAGTTAAAAAAATACTTTTTAGATCTGATGATGAAACTTTTCGTGAAAAAAAACGTTGGTTTCAAGGAAGAATGGCTCCAGATAATACTGCTATGATTGATATACTATCAAATTTAGAATCTAGAAATCAATTGATTATTAGAATGACCGATACTCTAAAAAATCTAGGTAGAAAAATTCTAATTCTAAGTTATCGTGTTGAACATTTAGAATATTTAAAATCAGCTATTGACAAAAAAATTAAAGATGATGGAGAAGCTCATATTTATAATTCATACTTTTATATGGGTAAAACTAAGAAAGGTGAAAGAAGAATGGCTGAAAAAGATGGTGATATTATTTTTGCTACTATGCAGCTAGCTGAAGAGGGTTTAGATATCCCTCATTTAGATACAATTATATTCGCATTACCCGTTTCTATTAAAAAAGAAAAAGGTACTCGTGTTAAATATGAAAAAACATTAATTCAATCTGTTGGAAGAATTTTGCGTAATGACAAATTAGATGAACTTACACAAATACCATTAGTTGTTGATATAACTGATATTCTTTCAATCTACCAAAATTGGTCTAATAAACGTGATGAAGTTTATGAAAAGAAAAACTGGTATATGCAACATTATCATTGGATTGATAATAAATATATTTATGGTTCTGATGAAGACATTAATAAAAATCCTATGAACATCCTTTTTGATGATATTACTAATGAAGAATTTATCGAAAAAAACTTACTTTATAAATCTGATGATAAAATAATACAAGAATGTAATCAAAGTATAAGTAATGAATCATGTTCTGATAATGAATCTGGTGTAAATTCCAAATCTAAATAATTAAATAATTAAATTATTAAATTATAAAAAAAAAATCAAAGTAAATTAAATATTTGTATATTTAGCACATCCGGCTGCATGTCTTAGATCATATTTATTTTTTCTTTTCCATGAAATACCTTTAGCCATTTCATTCATTACATATAAATCTCCATGTGATATTACTAATCTAGTATTATTTCCTACAGGTTGACCTGCAAAATACCATTGATAATGTAGAGGATTTGATGCACCAATACGAACACCAACTACTTTAAGTCTTTCTAAATCACAATGATATGATATTCCAGTTTTTCTTACATCGTAATAAGAATTCCCTTCACATTGTAAATTTACACTATTAGGAAGAAAATTAGGTAATTGTTCACGAATAGTTTTAGTAAGAGGGACCGAATTAAAATTATAAACTCGACCTTTACCCTGAGCATAATCTGGTTCCTGTGCATAATCTGAATAACATAAATTGTGTCTTGCATGTTTATTAACTACTCTTCCATACATGAAAGCTTTAGAATCCCATGTTAGAGCAGTTTGTTCTCTGAATAAATCGTCTGCGGTTTTACCAGTGCTTCTTAAAAGTGTATTGACTCCACCTCTTACCACAAGAACATAAGCAGAGTCAGCTGTAGAATTAGGTTCTAATTGAGCAGGAAGATATTGATTCAAGTGGATTAGTTCACAAACATTACCTGCCTGTTCGAATCTCTGTTTACAAGTTTGTAAATCTGCTAAGGTAAAACCAGATTCAGCCATCTGACCTATCTTTTCCATGCCTTTATGGTTTTCAGCCTGGTCTCCATATGTTAAAGTAATAGCATGATTATTGAAATCCATTTAATTAATTTATTATAATATGAAATATTTAATATTTTAATTAGATTTCAATATTTCATATATAAATTTTTATTGGAATATTTTATAATTAATTGTAAGATTGTCTCTTCCATACTTTTGAATTACATCATTAACATTAAGTTTACCTCTATGTCTAAAATACTGCCAGACCATTGTGCTCATACCTCTTCCTGTTTTTGTGATTTTATTAAGATATACTGAATTAACAATAAGTTTTTTTTCATTATCATAAATATTTTGTAAAAACAACTTATTTTTAATTGTGCTTAGAAAATTTCTGGTTTTGGTATCAATTTCTTCATCTTGAATTATCATTTGTAAAATATCATTTA
>JACCDW010508426.1_pt1 | contig 10536 bp, 13 predicted proteins | sample 7449781 | NCBI WGS metagenome assembly JACCDW01 (sample SAMN15323449, study PRJNA562643) | freshwater metagenome | isolation source: river surface water | place: USA:Blue River Watershed | collected 2017-08-18
AGAAAGAAAAAATAATTCCTATGTCAACTGCAATTTCACACGCTGAAGAAGTTCACACACACGCACATGATCACGAGCACGAGCATCATGAGCCAAATTTCATCCAGAAGTACATCTTCTCGGAAGATCATAAAACAATTGCGAAGCAGTACCTAATTATGGGTATTCTTTGGGCGTTCGTTGGAGGTTCCCTCTCGATCATGTTCCGTTTGCAATTGGGTTTTCCAGATATGCAATTGGAGTGGTTGCGTCCTATTTTAGGTTCATGGATCGACGAATCGGGTAAAATTGACAAAGAATTTTATTTAGCCTTGGTGACAATGCATGGTACCATCATGGTATTCTTTGTATTGACCGCAGGTCTATCTGGAACATTCTCTAACTTTTTGATTCCATTGCAAATTGGTGCACGTGATATGGCCTCAGGATTCATTAACATGTTATCCTTCTGGTTCTTCTTCTTGTCATCTGCAATCATGTTTTCGTCCTTGTTTATTGAAACAGGTCCAGCTTCAGGTGGATGGGTTATTTATCCTCCATTAAGTGCTTTGCCACAAGCAATGCCAGGATCAGGTTTAGGTATGACATTATGGTTGACATCAATGGCATTTTTCATCGTATCGTCATTGATGGGTGGAATTAACTACATCTGTACCATCATCAACTTGCGTACACGTGGTATGACATTTACGAAAATGCCATTAACAATTTGGTCATTCTTCTTTACGGCAATTTTAGGATTGTTATCATTCCCAGTGTTGTTATCAGCAGCATTGTTATTGATTTTCGACCGTAGCTTTGGTACTTCTTTCTACTTATCTGAAATCTATATTCAGGGGCAAGCATTACCAAATGTAGGTGGATCGGCCATTTTATATCAGCACTTATTTTGGTTCTTAGGACACCCAGAGGTATATATTGTATTACTTCCTGCCTTGGGTATGACGTCAGAAATTATTGCAACGAATGCACGTAAGCCTATCTTCGGATACCGTGCGATGATTGGATCATTAATGGGTATTACGGTGCTTGCATTTATCGTTTGGGCTCACCACATGTTCGTAACAGGTATGAATCCATTCTTAGGATCTGTATTTATGTTCTTAACATTGATTATCGCAGTTCCTTCCGCAGTAAAAGCATTTAACTACATTACGACGCTTTGGAAAGGTAACTTGATCTTCACTCCAGCGATGTTATTCTCAATCGGTCTAGTATCATTGTTTATTTCAGGTGGTGTAACAGGTATTATCTTAGGAAACTCTGCGTTGGACATCAACTTACATGATACGTATTTCGTAGTAGCTCACTTCCACTTAGTAATGGGTTCTGCTTCATTCTTTGGATTGATGGCGGGTGTATATCACTGGTTCCCTAAAATGTTTGGTCGTATGATGAACAGTACATTGGGATATATTCACTTCTGGGCAACGTTCGTAGGTGTGTACGCTGTATTCTTCCCAATGCACTACACAGGTATTGCAGGTTTCCCTCGTCGCTATTATTCATTTACGGCGTTAGGAAATGACGGACAAAACGCATTTACAGACTTGAACCAGTTCATTACTGTTGCTGCAATCTTAACGTTCTCATCACAAGCTATATTCTTCTTTAACTTCGTCTATTCGATTTTTAAAGGTAAGAAAGCGACTGAAAATCCTTGGAATTCAAATACACTTGAGTGGACAACTCCAGTAAATCCAGGACACGGTAACTGGCCAGGCGAAATTCCAGCGGTGTACCGTTGGCCTTACGATTACTCAAAGCCAGGTGCTGAATCGGATTTCATCCCGCAGCATATTCCTTTCTCTGCAACTCCAGAATCAAATCTACCTGAAGAGAATGAAGAAATTGCCAAAGAAAAAGCAATCGAAAGTTTATTAGCTGCTCAGAACGAGAGTTATAACCGATAGATAAACCAAATAAAGGGGATGCATCGAAATGAGTTTCATTTGGATGCATCCTTTTTTTAGCTCCACACATGACATTTCAGCGATTCGGCTATATCACACTTTTCTGCCTATACCTCTTGGTATTAGCAGGTGGAATAGTACGAAGTACAGGATCTGGAATGGGATGTCCGGATTGGCCACGTTGTTTTGGCCAATGGGTTCCTCCTACACAAGCTTCCGAACTACCTCTGAATTACCAGGAAATTTATCAGGAAAAGTTGCATGGTGAAATTGAATTCAATGCAACAAAAACGTGGATTGAATACCTAAACAGACTACTTGGTGCATTAACTGGTTTATTCATGGCGATCACAACACTATTGGCATGGAAAGAAGGTAGACGCACATTTCTCTATACTTTAGCGGCTTTCGTATTAGTCATGGCTAATGCCATCTTAGGGAAATATGTGGTTGATTCTTTCCTGTTACCGGGTGTTGTAACGGCACACATGTTACTAACCACAGGGGTTCTATTTTTCCTTCTTAAAGCCTTAAACAATTCGGCTAAAATCTATGTTCTACCTGGGAAGGTTCGTGTGTGGATACTAATCAATGCCCTAATCATTTTTGCTCAAATACTTCTAGGTACTCAGGTAAGAGAGAACATGGATCATGTGATTGTTAACCTTGGTTATGGCGCTAAAAATTTATGGATAGATCAGTTAGATACGATCTATGTTATTCACCGTACATTTTCCTGGCTGATTTTGATTAGTCATGTGTATCTATGGAAACTAATACCTGTGGGAGAATCTGATTTTATGCGTTACAAAAAAGGATTTGTTGGCTTAATCAGTCTTTCACTCATATCGGGTGTCATTATGGCCTATATAGCGCTTCCATTGGGCAGTCAGCCAATTCATTTGGCTAGCTCACTCTTATTGTTGGGATTACATATGCACGCGTGGCAACGAACAGAAAGAGCATGATGCAGGTAAAACCATATATTGACCTATTGAAATCAAGGCTGTCGATTACCGTTGCTTTTTCGGGAACGTTTGGCTATGTTTTATCCCCAGGGAAACATGAATGGTGGGGTATTTTACTAATTACGCTGGGTGGTTTTTTGTTAACGGGTGCAGCCAATATTGTCAATCAACTAAAGGAAATAGAATTTGACAAATTAATGAAGCGGACGGCCAAACGTCCTTTACCTACACAGACGCTCTCGCCCAAGCAAGCCAATATTTATGGCCTAATTGTAGCCATTGCCTCGTTGTTGGTTCTTTTGAGCTTTAATTGGAAGGCGGCGGCCTTAGGTTTGCTATCCTATTTTTTATACGGTTATGTGTATACGCCCTTAAAGCGTGTTGGCCCTATTTCAGTTTTTGTAGGTGCTTTCCCAGGTGCATTTCCTCCGATGATTGGATGGGTCGCAGCAACAGGTCATTTCGGTTGGGAACCTGGAATCTTATTTGCTATCCAGTTTTTTTGGCAATTTCCACATTTCTGGGCGATTGCATGGGTGGCGGATTCCGATTATAAGAAAGCTGGATTTAAGATGTTGCCTAACGATGGTAAAAAAGATTTAAAAACAGCATTTACGATCATGATCTATACGTTGTTCTTAATCCCATTAGGGTTTTTACCCTACCTCATGCAGATGACGGGGATTACGTCGACGATTATTGCGGTGACAGCTGGAATCTTATTTTTAAGTCAAACGTTTTACTTGATGATGAACCCCACTGACAAGGCTGCCCGGTGGATGATGTTCGGATCATTTATTTATTTGTTAGTAGTCCAAATTGCCTTTTTATTTGATAAAGCATAAATCATGAAAACAGAACAAGAATTACTTGAAGCGCAAACGCCTCGGTCCGTGAATCCTAAAATATTCACGATGTGGTTATTTATTGTTTCCATCGTAATGCTCTTTGCAGCTTTTACGTCTGCCTATCTGGTGCGAAAAGCAGAAGGAAACTGGGTTGAGTTTAAATTGCCCGATTTATTTTATTACAGCACAGGTGTATTAGTGGCGAGTAGCATTTCTATGCATGCTGCCTTACTTGCTGCAAAAAAAGACCAATTTAATGCCCTTAGATTAAGTATTTCTATTACTTTTGTGCTCGGATTGCTCTTTTTAATAATGCAATATTACGGGTGGGCTCAATTAATTGAGATGAACGTATATTTTGTGGGAAATCCGTCAGGTTCTTTTGTCTATGTATTTTCAGGTCTGCACGGACTGCATCTAATCTCCGGATTAATTGTGTTGTTAGTTGCTTTAGTTGCTGCATTCCGATTAAAAATTAATGCAAAGGCATTGACCCAAATTAAAATTTGTTCCACGTATTGGCATTTTTTAGATGTTTTGTGGGTTTATTTATTTATATTTTTATTGATTAACAATTAAGCTTATCCCTATGTCAGTAGCACACGCTGCCCCAGCGGTTCCAGAAAATTTAACATGGCAAGGAGGTTCTGAACCTCTAAAAGCAAGTTATGGAAAATTGATGATGTGGTTTTTCCTTTTATCGGATACCTTCACATTCTCTGCCCTTTTGATCACGTACGGTATGATTCGTTTTAGCCAACCAGCATGGGAAGGCGCTCCACACGATTTCTATTTCTCTACGACTCACTGGCCTATTCCAGAAAAGGTTTTTGAAGCGGTTCCGTTCTTACACGGTATGTCATTGCCTTTGGTCTTCGTAGGTATCATGACTTTCATTTTGATTGCGTCTTCAGTAACGATGGTATTAGCTGTAGAGGCTGGACACCGTGGTGATCGCAAAGACGTAGAAAAATGGATGCTTTGGACGATTGTAGGTGGCTTCACATTCTTAGGTTCTCAAGCTTGGGAGTGGACGCACTTTATCCACGGACCAGAAGATTTATCTTTAGCAGCTAAGCAAATCATTGATGGTGTTAGTACGCCTATTGAAGGAGCGAACTTAGTTCGTAATCCATACGGCCCACCGGCATTTGCTGATTTATTTTTCTTCATTACTGGATTCCACGGTACACACGTATTTTCAGGTGTTATCTTAAATATCCTTATTTTCTTTAATGCAGCTACGGGTGTATATGAGCGTAGAGGTCATTATGAAATGGTAGAGAAAGTTGGCCTTTATTGGCACTTTGTTGACCTAGTTTGGGTATTCGTATTTACATTCTTCTATTTAGTTTAATCTTAACATTGATTTATATGGCTTCGCACGTAGCACACGAAACCTCTGAAAAGGAAATTCCAGCACCTAATACAGGTGCCATCTGGAAAACATTTTGGATCTTATTGATTCTAACTGCAATTGAATTCGTTATCGCATTCACGATGCCTGCTAACACCTTACGTGTAGCCATCTTCTGCGGCATGACGATTGTTAAAGCATTTTATATTGTTGGCGAATTTATGCACTTAAAACATGAGGTAAAATCTCTTATTTGGGCAGTACTAATTCCAACTCTTTTCGTTGTATGGTTGTTAGTCGCGTTAATTTACGAAGGCGGCAACATGTATTAATAGGTTTTTACCTACATCAAAATGAATAAAAAGACAGGCATTTTATTAATGACATTAATAGTGCCTGTCTTTATCTATTTAGGCCTTAAGTTATTTGGCGAGAACCATTACACACTTCCACGCTATATTCCCGCGATTGATTCGACAACTGGGGAAATTAAAATGGCCAAGCGGCTACATCAGCGCTGGAATGAATCCGAATTAGACACCGTTTTCCAGACAATCCCACCATTCAATTTAATGGATGAGCAGGGCAAAACATTTAGCTCTGACAATCTGAAAGGAAAAATATATGTGGCTAATTTCTTCTTTACCCGTTGTGGGACTATTTGTCCAAAAATAACCTCTCAGGTAAGTCGGGCTACGGATACCTTCATCAGAGATCAAGACATTCGCTTTATTTCCATTTCAGTAGATCCTAAATTCGATGCCCCTGTCAAACTAGCTGCTTATGCCAAACGGTTCGACGCAGACAGCTCACGCTGGTCTTTTCTAACAGGAGATAAAAAAATAATTTACCCTTTAATTTTGAAAGGCTTTCATGTTCCTTTAGCCGATGCCTCTGAATATGACGCAGCTATTAAAAATCCAGATGAAACATTTATCCATTCAGAGCGTTTAGTATTGGTTGATAAGTCTGGTGTCATTCGTGGTTTTTATGATGGAACAGACAAAAAGGAGGTCGACAGATTAATCGTTGAGATTAAGGTATTGAAAAACATTTATTCAACAGAAAATTAAGCATCTAATGATCACTCAGAGTCCAAAAAATGATAAGTTAATCAACATCATTTCGATCATTATTCCATTGGCCGTAGCCGCGCTCATTGGCATTCAAATCAAATTGCCTTTAGGAGAGTGGACAAAAGTGTTGCCACATGTGATCGGGTTTTTAAATACAACAACATCCATTTGCTTGATCTTTGGATTCATTGCCATTAAGTCCAAGAACATTCAGGGGCATGAAACAGCCATGAAGTTGGCCTTTGCTCAGGGAGGATTATTTTTAGTCCTGTACATATTATACCATATTTCGAATCCTTCTACCCCATATGGAGGTACGGGATGGACGAGACCTGTTTATTACTTTTTTCTAATTTCACATATTGTGTTGTCCATCGGGGTCGTTCGTTTAGTTTTATATGCTATTTACCAAGCTTTGACAAATCAGATTGAGGCGCATAAAAAAACGGTAAAATGGGCATTCCCAATTTGGTTATATGTTTCGTTGACAGGTGTTATTGTATACTTAATGATTTCTCCTTTTTATGTATAAGCGAATTGCATTCTTTTTGATTGCTTTTTTACTATTCCAGTGGGATGGTTTTGCGCAATGTGCGATGTGTAGAACAACGGTAGAAAGTACGATCTCGAATGGCCGGTCAAATATCGCGACGGGACTGAATACAGGAATTTTGTATTTACTTGCGGCACCCTATTTGTTAGTTGGCGCTGTAGCATGGATGTGGTTCCGTCAGAGCAAAAAAGAACAGTTGGCCCGTATTTCAAAATGGCAATTGCGTCAAAAGGTTTCCCAATTGTTAAGTAAGCAAGCCTAATCCCAGATTGGGTATTGCGTTAATTTGATTGCCTCTCCAAAAAACTGTTTGGTTGACTGCTCAAAAGATTCTGTGTAATCAGAGACATAGAACTGTCGGCTTCCTGTGGGTCCTGCCGACAATAAATCTTTTTCGGTCAGAATCTGTTTGATGGCTTCGGCAACAATCACTGATGTGTCGATGACCGAAATGCGCCCTTGATAATAATCCTCAATCTGTTTTTTGATCAATGGGTAATGCGTGCATCCCAGAATTAATCCATCTATTCCGTCAAGTGTTGGGTTCGCCAAATACTCCTGAATGATTTGCTCTGAAATTCGATTGTTAAAAAACCCTTCTTCAATCATAGGCGCGAGGAGTGGTGTGGCCAAGGATTTGACTTGAATGTTTTTAGCTAGTTCCGTTGCCTTTCGGGCGTAGATTCCAGAATTAACCGTTTGTTTAGTTCCGATAAGCCCTAACTTTTTATTTTCCCAATCCCGGTCAAGGTATTGAATGACTGGGTCGATGACGTTAACCACAATGGCTTTCGTGCCCACATAAGCCTTCACTAAATCATATGCTGCGGCAGATGCCGAATTGCACGCAATCAAAATCAATTTACAGTTCTTTTCGAGCAGTAAATTACAAATCTTGACCGAGTAGGCTTGAATGGCCGTGGCTGATTTGTCCCCATATGGCAAGTGGGCCGTGTCCCCAAAATAAATGATGGGTTCCTGCGGCATAAGCTCAGTAATGGCGTGGGCTAATGTTAGTCCACCGATTCCACTATCAAAAATTCCAATGGGTGATGCGTTCGGCATAAGTCTTAAAGAGAATGTAAATAACGGGAATTTGGTATTCTTTTCAAACCCACGCAACCATTTAGACATTTTCGCCATCTTTGCGTTCGAATTGACAAAATCAGTACCGTTGACCGAAATTTTACCATCACAAGCTAAAGAGATCGAATGGGTTCGATTATGCCAAAAGCAGGATCGAAAGGGGCAGTATGCTGTTTATCAGTATTATGCAGGAAAAATGATGGCGGTTTGTCGGCGCTATTTAGGCCAAAGTCCAGACGCAGAAGATGCGTTGCAAGAAGGATTTATGAAAGTGTTTACGAAGATTGATCAGTTTACGGAGGGCAAAAGTTTTGAAGGGTGGATTCGCCGAATTATGGTTAATGAATCGCTCATGAAAATAAGAAAGAATGGATCGATTTATTTAAAAGATATTGATGAGACCTGGGATGTGGGACAGCCGGCAGATGCCTTGATGCATTTGACCACGCAAGAGATTGAGGAATTGATTGCTGATATGCCGGACGGATATCGAACTATATTTAATTTATATGCCATTGAAGGATATAGCCATCCCGAGATAAGTCAAATGTTACAAATTTCTGAGGGTACCTCGAAATCACAATTATCACGCGCACGCGCATTACTTCAAACCAAAATGAAAAACGTAGCGGTATGAAAGACGAATATAAAAACACCTGGGAACAAGTAGATGCACAATGGCGTGCACAACTTGGGAAAAAGGAAGAGCCGGCACCCGAATTTAATTGGAAACAATTAGATAATGTCACCACGCGTCCAGTTATTCCACTTTGGCGTAAAGTCTCACTTAGTCCATGGAGTTGGGCTGCGATGCTAGCGTTATCAATCGGATTAAACTGGCAGTCAGTGGAAACTGAGCCGACAGTATTGCCGGTGCTTGCTACTGAAAAAAATGTGGTGATTGCTCCAACGGAGCCAATGCTTGTTTCGCAAGTCGAGAAGCAAGGTATTCCCAACAGGCATATTGCTGTTGAAATTAAGCCTGAAGCGCCGCAGCAAAATCCAGTGCCTGAAGTTGAGGTGGCTAAATCTGTAGAATTACCTCAAGAAACTAAAAGCGAGGAAGAGGAAGCGGTATTTGTCCGTGTGGACATTGATCCCATTGAAGAAAAAAGCCTTACTCCTGTGACAGAAGTAGCTGAAAAACCAGTGAAGCGTAAACGAAATCTAATTAGTCAGCTCATCCGCCAAGTGCTTGTTGGCGAACCAGGCGGCTGGCGTGAAATTACCAATTCAAATGATAAGTTAAATGACGGTATTCACCTGGTGGCGAATACTGTAATCCGAACAGAACAATCCGTTAAACAAACATTACAACTACACTAAAAATGAAAAATTTACTACTAATGACATGCCTAATAGTGAGCCAAGGGCTTTGGGCAAAAAACACAAATGACAGCTTATTGCTAAAAATAGACAAGCGCGACCAAAAGGTTATTGGCGCAAATAAAGATTCTAAAAAGACCTTACGGGAAGAACTTGAGGGGGTATTTGAGAAAAAGGGGTTGGTGCTGACGGATAGTTTGTGGCAACAAATTAGGACAGTCATCAAAACGGATTCAGAGGGCGATAGCAGTTTAACGATGCAAATTGGGAATAGTCGTGTAAAGATTGGAATCCTAAAGTCCGGTGTTAAATATAAGTCTGACATTAATATGAAATCGAAACCCGGAGGTGTCACCATTGAATCCTCTGGTAAAGATGAGGTTCGTGTAGGATGGAATGGTATTCACGTAAAAGATGGGAAGGAAGAGGTCCACGTGGATTGGAATGGCATACATGTGAAGGAACCCAATGGGGAAGAAACGAAAGTGATTTGGGGGAGAGATTCAACCAAAACACAATCAAAAGATAAAAAATCGAATTTGTATGAACGAAAAGGATTTAATGTCTACATAGGACTCAATGGTCTAACTGGAAAAATGCCTGAGAATGTAATAGCCATTTATCCTAGTCCCTACTTAAATTCTGATCCAGAATTAAAGCCACTAGGATCAAGATTTGTGAGTTTAGATTTTTCACATGCGGCAACGATAGCTCGCGGCAAAAAAAGTGCGTTTAAATTAGGCTATGGTTTTTCATTTGATTGGTACAACTTCATGTTTGATCACAATCGGGTAGTTACCAAGGCTGCATCCGCTACGAATTTCCAGCCGATATTTGACACGAGAGGAGACGAGGTCGCGTTGAAAAAAAATAAATTGACTGTATCCTACATTACTCTTCCGATAGTGCCGCATGTTGTATTCAATAAACAATCGGCTATTAAAATGATTGGATTGGGGGGATATGTTAGTTACCGATTGGATAGTTGGACCAAAACGATTGAGGAAAAGAGTGATGACTTAACGAGAATTGGATCTAATTTCAATTTAAATCAGGTAAGATATGGCGTAAAAGCAGAAGTGGCTTTGCGTCACGTGGGAGAAATATTCTTTAATTATGATTTAACGCCTTTGTTTGAGAAAAATTATGGACCTCAATTAACGGCATTTAGCTTCGGATTTAAACTATAATTAAAATTTATCATATTTTTTTTGACGAGAGCTTTGCGGAAATCAAAAAAGGAGCTACTTTTGCGAACTATTTCAGTAAAACGTTCTACTGGAATGCAGAATTTTGGGGATATACCAGAGCGGCCAAATGGGGCAGACTGTAAATCTGCTGGTGAATGCCTACGGTGGTTCGAATCCATCTGTCCCCACATTCTTTTAATGATTTAAGTTCTTTTTACA
>JACCDW011000709.1_pt1 | contig 10536 bp, 8 predicted proteins | sample 7449781 | NCBI WGS metagenome assembly JACCDW01 (sample SAMN15323449, study PRJNA562643) | freshwater metagenome | isolation source: river surface water | place: USA:Blue River Watershed | collected 2017-08-18
CCTGCTGCGCAGAATGATTGGCAAGGCTTTTCCGGGTGACTCAATGACCCACATCAGCGTTGACCTGGTGAACATTTTCTTTTGGGCCTGCTTGGCCAAGGTGGCTCGCGATTATGCCTGGCGCCAACCAAACCTAGAGTTCGCTGCCGAATATCTTGAATACCCGGTCAAGCGTGCTTGGGCCGTGGCCAACTAACTATTTATCGCGCTTAACTGCGCCCCGCCTAGTTAGGTCATATTCGAGGCGGTCTAAGAACCATGAGGCAACCGAAACGGTAATGACCGAAACAAGTGCCAGGCCAGAAAGCATCAACAGAACCGCGATCGCTCGACCTTCAAAGGTGATTGGGTAATAGTCGCCATAGCCAATTGTCGTAACGGTCACGAAGGCCCACCAAACGGCATCGCCAAACTGCGTGATCTTGGCACCTGGTGCTAGGTGTTCGGCCTCATAAACCCCAAGTGAGCAGGTGAAGATGAGCAGGGGCAAAATCAAACCCAAATAGATGTTGATTCGGCCCTGCAAGCTTTGCGCAACGCGAGTTAGAAAACCCAGCGCAACGATCACTCTAAACATTCTGAACGCCCTAAACATGGGCAAAACTAGGGCAATAAATTCGATGATGTTGCGTTTCATAAACGCACCTTTGTGGTGGCTCATGCTGAAGCGGGCGATGAAATCGATGATGAAGATGGCCCAGATGATGTCGCTGATCAGCACAAAATCCCAAAGGGCCGCCGGCGGCAGGCTTGCCAACACCTCAATCGCATACAGCGCTAAGTAAACAATCGCCAAGATCGCCAGCGGAATCGCCGAACGCTTCTCCCACCGAGCCACTGCCAATTCAGCTTTGGTCTTGGCTTTGAGCTCGGGGTCGAACGTGTCTTCAAACATCTTGGTCATGGCACTAATCTAATCAAAAGGGGGTTTCCGATGCGTTTCAAGATGGTTGCGATCATGCCAGGTACCAACTAACTTGCAATAATTAAAATGAAATTGAAGAAAATCTTGAAATACAATTTATATATTGCTAAATTTTAGGCATGGCAAAACTGGAATCCAGAGCAACGTGGGTAGAGCGTAACGTCGAATCACAGTTACAAGCCACCATGAACCATTTTGCGGCGGTCCTCATTTCGGGCCCTAGAGCAATCGGCAAAACAAGTTTGGCAAGGCGGCACACTAAAGGGTTGCTCGCTCTTGACATTCCGATGAACGCTCAAGCCGCACAACTAGATCCTGATGGGCTCTTGGTTCGCCAAGAATTTCCATTGACAATCGATGAGTGGCAAGAGGCCCCGCAAATTCTTGGCGCGGTAAAAAGAATGATTGATGCGGGGTTGCCGCCGGGGCAGATTCTGATCACAGGAAGTTCAGATTCATCAGCACGAAAAGAGTTGTGGCCGGGCACCGGGCGCTGGATGGAACTGAGACTCTTTGGGTTAACTCAACGCGAACTGGAAAAATCTTCGAATTCGGTTTTGGTGCAACTCTTAGAGGGCACACTCAATCCAGAAAAAGTTACCGCAAGCAAACTGCTAGTCAATGACTACCTTGCCCTGGCTGCAAAATCGGGATACCCGAGCTTGGCACTCAATGATGTGCCTGAGGACATGGTTTCGAACTACCTTAAATCCACTGCTCAAGTTTCGTGCTCACGTGATGCTTCGGCTCTTGGCCTAGAGGTTGATTCCTCCAAGCTTTACGGCTATCTACAAGCAATGGCCGCCACGGCGTGCCAGCAACCAACAGACATCTCTCTGCAGCAAGCGGCCAAGGTAAGCGCACCTACAGCTGGCAAATACGAACAGGCCTTGCTGCAGGTTGGCCTTGTCGCCAGAGTGCCAGCTTGGTCTACAAACTCGGTCACTCGCCTGAGTAAAGCCTCGAAGATTACTTTTCTAGACACTGGCCTGCTAATGGCCGTGAATGGATGGAGCCCACAAGACCTCGAACTCGATGGGCTGAAACGTGGACAAATCATTGAAAACTTCGTTTTGCAGCAATTGAGACCCGATGTTGAGCTCACTGGTGCTTCTATGCATCACTTGCGAAACAGCACGGGCACTCACGAAGTCGACCTGCTGATTGAAGATCGCAACGGCGATTTGGTGGCAATCGAGATCAAGGCATCGATCAGTGTTAATGATGACGATGCAAAGCACCTTCGATGGTTGAAAAAAGAACACCCAAACAAGGTCAAGGCCGCGGTGATTTTCTATGCGGGGTCGAATGTGCTTCGCATGCGTGATGGCGTAATCGCCCTACCTATTTCGAGCCTGTGGACTTAGGGCGCATGGGCTGTGGCCAACTAACCAACGCGTTCAAGCACTAACCTCTAATCAGGATTTGTTTGGGGGCAAAATGCGAAAGCTCATAATCACTGCCGTTATTGGCTCAATTCTGTTTGCGGGGTTCACCACCCCAGCGCAGGCTGCAACCCCTAAAGCGGGCGCTGCCTGTGCCAAGGCAGGCATAACCCAGGTAGTCAAAAGCGGCACAAAGACAACCAAGTTCACCTGTGTGAAATCTGGCAAGAAGCTGGTTTGGAACAAGGGTGTTGTCACAATCGCTAAGCCTGCTCCTGCTCCTCAGCCGACTGCCGAACCAACTGTCGCACCAACTCCAACGCCGACTCCCACTCCAACCCCAGAGCCTCCGCTAACCGAGCAAGGCATCTTTGACGCCAGTGACGTTTGTCGTTTGGCCGATGCCCGACTAATTAAGCGCCAACCGAACAATGTTGGTTTCCCGCTGCAAAAAGACATCCTTCCAGCGACCGGAGTGATGAATCTAGTTGTCATCCCGGCGGATTTTCCAGACCGGCCAGCGACCGGCGACCCGACTAGTTACCTGAAAGAACAGACCGACAAAATTCGCGAGTGGTACAGCTTCTACTCAGACGGAAAGTTGGACGTCAAATTTCAAATAGGTACGGCCTATGTGCGCACTGCGAAGCCCGACAGCGAATATTTAGTTCAGAAAGGCACGGCAGGCACGGCCCCAATCGACGGTGAAACTCAGCGAAAACTCGCGCAAGACATAATCAGTTCAGCCGGCAGCAGATTCGACTACAGCCATGTTGATGGCGTTCTCTTTTATGTGCCAACGGTGTCTGCTGTCGACTATGACATGGGTATTCGCGGCATTCCTCTGACTACACCTCAAGGTGTAAAAACAATGTTTTTCTGGGGTGGCGGCAAATATCATTTCGATGACCGCGGCCGCAGCGTCGAGGTTAAGAAGTCAAAGATGTGGGCTTTTTGGATTCACGAACTGCTGCACTCGCAGGGCCTTGCGCTTCATGCACCCGGCAATGGCTTTCAAACCGGTCTAGCCCAAGATCAATACGGCTCATCGCTGGTGCTCTCTTCATGGGATATTTTTAGGCTGGGTTGGTCACCAGAGTCATCAATCGCTTGTTTAGATGCGACCAAGAAACTTGATCATCAAATTGTTTTGAAGCCGCTCGAGCTTGGTTCAAAAGAGATGCGTTTTGGACTCGTTAAATTGAACCAGTTTGAAATTTTGGTGATTGAGTCAAGGCGTCCGATCGGCTATTCAAAAGATTGGAACCAAAACGACTCTGGCATCTTCATATATAAGGTCGATGTTCGGTTAGACAACGATCGTTCGGGCGAGGCCTCGGGCGACACAGGAAACACCACTCGATTCGACAAGTGGAGCTATTATCAAGCGCCCGACGGTCGTGACCTGAGTTCTGTGCAGGGTTGGGAATCGACCAAGTATCTATTCAAAGTCGGCGAGAAACTAACAGCCGGAAAACTGCAGATTAGTTTCAAGAAGTCAGGCGTCAACGATGTTGTTGAAATCGTGAACTAGTCAAAAAAGTGCTGCAAACTTAGGCGAAATTTCACTAATCTCTAATCAGGATTTGTTTGGGGGCAAAATGCGAAAGCTCATAATCACTGCCGTTATTGGCTCAATTCTGTTTGCGGGGTTTACCGCACCGGCTCAGGCTGCAGCACCCAAGGCTGGTGCTGCTTGCGCCAAAGCGGGTATCACTCAGGTGGTTAAGGCCGGCACAAAATCAACCAAGTTCACCTGTGTTAAATCTGGCAAGAAGCTGGTTTGGAACAAGGGCGTTGTCACCATTGCCAAGCCTGCACCTCAGCCGACTGTCGAACCAACCGTTGCACCTACGCCGACCCCAACTCCAACGCCGACTCCAACGGCGATGCCGTTTGACCCATCCAAGCCAAAGCAAGGCGATCCTTGCCCTCGAAACTCGGGCGATGTGATTGGCTACAACAACGACAAAGTGCTTGTTTGGATGATGTGTAACAACTGGGACGATCGGTATTTTCCTCGTGAAAACGGTGGCTACATCGACCAACTTACTGGCCGTCCAGGAATCGACCCAGTCACCCCAACTAAGACGTTCTTCAGCAATAATTTCGGCCTATATATTTACAGCAAGGGCGACCTGGGCTCACCTACCGGAGCTATTACTGAAGCCTCGCTGCTTTCAAAATTAGACCTTTGCAGAATTCAGCAGGGCGACCCGAACCTGCGGAACTTTTCATCTGGTTTCCCGATGAAGCCCGAACGCATGAACCTGATTAACTCACCCACAGTTCAATTTTTAGCCATCGACTTCTTGGGTCACAGGGCAACCACCAAACCCGCAGATGACTACAAAGATGTCACCGACACTCTTCAAGCGTTTTACGGGGCGATGGGTACCAAATCGGTGAAAATCGATTTTAGGTTGCCTGCTGACTATGCCGATCTTCCGAAAACTGTTGAAGAGTATGGTTTGGACGGCGATTTCAAATCAGGAGGATTCAATCAGCAAAAGTCCGCCAAATATTGGTCTTACGTTCGTGCTGTGATTGCGGCGGTGGATAAAGATATCGATTTCACCGGAGTTGAAACCATCGTCATCGCCACCCCACCAGACACTAAAGACAGCCAGATCGGAATATTTGTCGCGGAGGCTGCAATTCCAGGAAATGGATTCGCTACGAATGAAGGAACAGTTCAAAATGTTCTGATCCGGGGAGGTGACGAGGTTCGAGATTTGGACAACTGGACTCACGAGTTTGGTCACATGCTTGGTATGACAGACCTTAGAAATACACTCAGCCTTAGCGATCAAAAGTCTGGAGGCCTAGGCTATTTCGACTTAATGGCTAACCCCAATTTGCCTGAGCTATTGGTCTGGCAGCGATTCCTGTTAGGTATTTTGAACGATGATCAGATCCGTTGTGTTACGGATCAATCGAGCACTACACACTGGTTGAGCCCGGTTGAGGAAATTACTACCAAACCTAAAGGTGTGGTGATTCCGCTAACATCCACGACAGCGCTCATAGTTGAATCTCGCCGCAGGCTTGGCTTTGATCTAAACATGGGTAGTGAGACTGAAGGTGCGATGGTCTACAAGCTTGACACCAAGGTGCCCTATCGTCTGTCACCTATCAAGATCATCTACCCAGCTCGTTCGGTGGATCGTGAATGGGAGACCGACGCAACCCTTCGCCTCGGTGAGTCTGTGACAAGCGATGGCTGGAAGGTTACTGTTACAGAGACAGGCAAGTTTGGAGATGTCGTAAAGGTCGAAAAGGTTGGTTAGCAAATGCGCAAACTATTAGTAACGGCAGTAATCGGTTCACTTCTGGTTGCGGGCTTCACGGCCCCGGCTCAGGCTGCCGCACCTAAGGCTGGTGCTGCCTGTGCCAAGGCAGGCATTACGCAGGTGGTTAAGGCCGGCACCAAATCGACCAAGTTCACCTGTGTGAAATCGGGCAAAAAACTGGTTTGGAACAAGGGTGTTGTCACCATCGCCAAGCCAGCCCCGGCTCCGCGGCCAATCGCATCGGGTGAGCCAAACCCGTCGACCCCAACTCCAAGCCCAACAGCCGACCCAATCAACAACACCGCCGAGGCGGCATACAAGGCAAGTGGTTGGCCAAAGCCAACCAGTTCGGCAGCCATCGCCGCTGCGGCAACCAAGTCGTTTGCCGAATACACGGCAACCAAGCGCCAAGATGCAACCGTGAATGTGGTTGCCCAGGCGGGCACCCCGCAGTATTGGATCGACTGGATCAAACAGGGTGTGACCCTGATTGCCACCACCTTTGAATACCCCAAGCTCACCGGCCCATACACGGGCTTTGTAGCCAAAGATGTTGATTGGCTAAAGGTTGAGTTTGCCAAGGTTTATGGTCAGCGCGCAGCCGATGATCGTGCGGGCTCTTTTGAGGGCGCACCTGCCCGAGGCGGCAGTGACACCGGTGTGTGGAACCTTGCTTTCATCGAACGAGAAAACCTGATTGCCAACGACAACGTTGGCATGAAGCAAACCCCGGCTCACGAGTTCTTTCACTCGGTGCAAGAGCGCGCGGTTGGCAGCTGTGTTCCGTGTGGAACACCACAGTGGTTCTGGGAGGGCCCAGCGGTGTTTGTTGGCACCCAGGGTTCAAACCAGCTGGGCTTCAACAAATACACCGATGCCCGCAACTGGATGCTTGACCGCACCAAGCACCCAGGCACCGTGAAGCTAAAGCTTGAAGAAGTGACTTTGAACGATGGCACCATGGACCCTTATGGAATCGGTGCAATCGCAACCGAGTTCTTGGTGGCAAATGTTGGCATGGCCAAGTTTGTGAATGTTTACGCGCAAATCGGCACCGGCAAATCATTCAAGGATGCGTTCAAGGCAGCAACCGGAGTTGCACTGAGCGACTTCTATTTGATGTTTGAAGATGCCCGAGCAGTGTTGGGTGCGCCTAGAGGCTAAAGAGTTGCCGAACCTGAGGCAGGTTCACCATGGCAGTAGATGTCTTCAATCACGAACCATTCAAAACGTTGTGCTCTGTTGGTACCGATTTCGACATTCTTTAGATCAACTTTTTCGACCCCAACAACTTTGCTGGTTTCTCTAAAGAGTTCGGTGTCGGTCGCGTCGAGATATGAAACAACAACTTCGATTTCACTGGTGCAACTTGCTGCTCGCTGGATGTCAATAAAGCTGCAGGCATCGAATCTTCGGCACTCCAGGCCGGGGGTGGCTTCTTCATTCACCCACGCATATTTAAAGCCTGCCTCGCCGATTGGCTCCATTGAATATTGGTCAATTAGGTATTCATTTTTGAATCCAGAGCTGTTGATGTATGCCAACCCGCAGGCACTCGCGAGCACCATTAAATAGGCGACACGAAACCAGAAGCGAAACACTACTTGCGAGTCCCCACGCCTTTGAGGGTGAAAACCATGAGGCCAACACAGATGTAAACAATCGCACCAACAAAGAGGCCGGTGGCGATTAGCAGGTTCTTGCCCACTCGAATCAACATTTCGTTCATGGCATCAAGGTATGCCCGACCTAAGACAATAAATGTCAGGGTGCTACCTAACCTATTTACTGTCGCACTTTGGTCGATGCGGCAGCTGATTCATATCAGCGAATTGAGAAGTTCTTTGGGTATCACCTGTGCCAATTGTCACACCCACACACCAGACTTACGGGGATAAACATTCTCATCGCCGGGCCGAACAATGGCTAGGCTGAATACCTAAGTGGGAAAAGAGGGGGCTATGGACGCTGCTACAAAGGCAAAACTAATCGATAACGCCAAGGATTGGTTCAGAGATGAGCTGGCCAAATCGCATCTTGATAATGTTCGAAAACTTGCGAACTTGAAAGAGTTTAACGTCAACCCTTTTCTCTGGAAGTATCTAGCAAATTTCTTAGACGGCAAATCTGATTACGAATCGCTTGCACGGGCTCTAATAATCCCAAGAGCAATGGGAACTTCCATAAGTACATCTTTCGGTCAACGCGCTCAAGGCTTTATCACGCGAATTTTTGACGGTGTCTTAGGTTCGCAAATTGACGGAATGGACATCGAGTTTATCGACCAACTCGACGGGCGCAAGAAATACTGCCAGGTAAAAGCTGGACCTAACATCTTAAACAAAGATGATGTTCCACAGATAAAGGGCAAGTTCATCAAAGCGGCCAATCTTGCACGCACAAATCATTTAGACGTGAAACTAGGGGATTACGTGTTCGCCCTTCTGTATGGAGAGCCTGAAGAGCTAAGTGCATTCATCAAGGACATCGAGCGGGACTACACGACCTTAGTAGGCAAAGACTTTTGGCACCATCTAACAGGAGACCAAAGTTTCTACGAAACTCTTACAGAATCTATCGGGCAGGTTGCCGAGGAATTCGACGGTCGAACGGTTCTCGAAGAAACTGTTCACCGGCTAGCGCTAGATATCGAAAAACAAACCAAGTGATAACCCTTGCTTATGCAAGGGTCCTATAAAATATGAATATGACTGAATTACTTACCGTGACTGATGTCGCCAAGAGGCTTGATATTTCTGTAGACACTGTGCGCCGGTGGGACAAGCGTGGCTTGATAAAGTCACATCGCTCTTCACAGAATCACAGAGTTTTCAACATCGATGAGGTTGCTCGCGTTGCCAATCAAATTTCTGGAAACTCTACGAACCAGTACAAGATTCTAAAATCTAGAAAGAATGGCTTAACCTGCATAGATTTGTTTGCGGGCGCTGGCGGAACAGCCTTGGGATTAGAAAATGCTGGTTTCGAGCATTTGCTTTTGTCTGAGTGGGACAAAGCTGCATGTGCAACCCTTAGGCACAATCGTCCGAAGTGGAATGTTATCGAAGGGGACGTATCAGAAGTTGATTTCAAACCTTTCGCAGGACAAGTAGACCTTGTTGAAGGCGGATTTCCTTGCCAAGCTTTCAGCTATGCAGGGAAAAAGATGGGTTTTGAGGACACGAGGGGGACTCTTTTTTATCAGTTCGCTCGAGCTATAAAGGAAACTTTTCCAAAAGTTGCAGTAGGCGAAAATGTAAAAGGTCTACTTACTCACGATAGCGGCAGAACGCTCACAACAATGCTTGACGTTTTGCGGTCTATCAAAAACAAATCAGGCATTGGATACAAGGTCGATTTCAAAATTTTGAGGTCGCAGTACCTGGACGTCCCTCAGAAACGTGAGCGCCTAATTATTGTCGCTATTCGCGAGGATATTTTTGAAGGAAGCTTCCACTTCCCAGAAGAGAATGACTACGTAGTGACACTGCGCGATGCCATTGGGGATCGCCCCAAGGCTCCAGGAAGTTCATACCCAAAACGTAAAGCGGAAATCATGAGGATGGTTCCCGAGGGTGGCTATTGGAGGGACCTTCCAGACAAAGTTCAACGAGAGTATCTGGCAGGTAGCTACAACTTGGGTGGCGGCAAAACGGGTATGGCGAGAAGGCTGGCATGGGACGAGCCGTCTCTAACTTTGACCTGTGCTCCTGCGCAGAAGCAAACGGAGCGCTGCCACCCGGAAGAAACTCGACCCCTAAATACTGTCGAATATGCTCGAATTCAGACTTTTCCAGATAGCTGGGAGTTTCCGGGCTCTGTAGCACAGACTTATAAGCAAATAGGCAATGCGGTACCTGTAAATTTGGGCTTTCACATAGGAAAAATGGTTCAGAAAATTATTGAACGTGTCTGATTATTGGCAGTAGTTGCAACAGTTACATTGGCTTGTCTATTGGTATGGATTGTGGAAGTTAGGACTTTTTCTCAGAAAATAAAGCGCTATAAAGAATGGTTTCATTGGCTGTTTTATTGTGTTAGTTTCTGGGTCGCTTTAGCTGGCGTTTTTGAAATTTGGACGAGTCTAGATGCGTTGATGGGGAAGCCAATGTCTCAGGATCAAATTGCCGCTTCGAAGTGGATTGTGCTCTCTTTAGTTTTCGCTATATGCGTACAACCAATATCGAATTTGATAGCACTCGATCTTGTAATACGGCCGACTTTAGAGAAGTTTCGAAACTAGCCAAACAACTCAGCCAAAGTGCCCTTGTGCGCAGCACGCAGGTCACTTAGCTGCCAGCCGGCAACATCCTGAATTTCTAAGGTGCCTGAGTTGTCGGTAACGCCGATGCGCAGCACCGGAATGCCTCGAGCCTCGCAGAGGCCAACAAACTTGACGTCGTCTTCGCGACCAACCGAAACCAAAACGCGGCCGGTTGATTCTGAGAACAAAGCCGAGGTGCGGTCAACGCCATCGCGCTCACAGATTTCGTTCAACCAAATGCGAGCACCCATGTTGAATCTGAAAGAGCACTCGGCAACAGCCTGAGCCAAACCGGCCTCTGATAGGTCGTGAGCCGAAGCTAACAAACCCTGCTCGCTGGCGGCAGCAATGGCCTCGGCCAACTGCTTCTCAAACGCTAGATCAACCACCGGTGGGCGACCACCCAGGTGCCCGTGCACAACCTCAGACCAAACCGAACCATCGAGTTCATCTTTGGTGGTGCCAAGCAGGTAAATGTTGTGACCCTCGTCTTGCCAACCCGATGGAATTCGGCGTGCAACATCGTCGATCACGCCGAGCACACCAACAACCGGCGTTGGGTGAATTGCAACATCGCCGGTTTGGTTATAGAACGAAACGTTTCCGCCGGTAACCGGAATGCCAAGCTCTAGACAACCATCGGCAAGACCAGCGGTTGCCTGCTTGAAC
>JACCDW010089881.1_pt1 | contig 10535 bp, 10 predicted proteins | sample 7449781 | NCBI WGS metagenome assembly JACCDW01 (sample SAMN15323449, study PRJNA562643) | freshwater metagenome | isolation source: river surface water | place: USA:Blue River Watershed | collected 2017-08-18
GTTGTTTCAAAGCGGGTGCGCATTACAAAAGTGTTGGTCGGCTCATCTGTAAATTGTTGATTCTCGATAATGTTTCCACCACAGGCCAGAACTGCACTGGTCATCGCATGAACGATTCCAGGTTGATCTGAGCATTGCAGAGTGGCGATGAGATCCATGGCCTAAGGGTAAGCCCTCTTAGTGAGTGAGCGTAAATCTACGTAAGCTCTTAGGTGCCCACCAGTTTCGTTCTCCGAAGAGTCGCATCAATGCAGGAACTAAGAGTGCACGTACGAGAGTGGCATCGAGTAGAACTGCGAATGCCACTCCAAAACCAAGCATCTTGATCGAGGTAACACCACTTGTAATGAATGCTGCGAATACCACTGCAAGCAATAAGGCTGCCGCAGTAATAATGCGGGCAGAACGCTGTAGTCCAGTTGCGACCGCTTCAACATTTGATTTACCAAGTAGGTGTTCTTCTCTAATTCTTGAAAGTAGGAAGAGTTCGTAATCCATAGATAAACCAAATACAACAACGGCAACCAGGATCACAGATCCGGTATCAAGAGTTCCAGTTACTGTGAAATCTCCAACCAACCACTTGAGATTGCCTTCAATAAAGATCCACGTGACTACGCCCAGTGTTGCGACAAGAGATAAACCATTGAGAAGGACAGCCTTAATCGGCAGAATGATTGATCCAGTAAAGACGAAGATCAAAATAAAGACAGCGAATCCAATCCAACCAAGTGCCCAAGGAAGCGTTCGGGCAATACCTCCCTGTGAATCGGTGAAATCAGCTGCGGCTCCACCAATAAGCAAGCCATCTGGCTTTTCTAACGCGCGCAGTTCTTTAATCAGTCTTTCGGCATCTAGTGATCGAGAACTTGTTCCCGGAATAACTTGAACGCGAATATCATCACCGGCATATTCCAGAGTTCCTATACGGGTAATTCCCTCTACAGATTTTGCTTGCGCTAAGAAAGAATTAAGTGAATCTTCGCGACCTGCGCCATTAGGAAGAATGACTACGATAGGGCTTCCTTCAAAACTTGCGAATCTATCTTCAACGACGGCAGAGCTAATTGCAGCGCGGTTAGATTCTGGAAGAACACGCGAATCAACTTGAGCAAAAGCAATGTTGGCAATGGGTAGCGCCATGACAATTAAGATCGCAAGAGAAGCGATAACAACAGGAACTGGACGAGCCATTACAAGGCGAGCAGTTGTTGCCCAGCGACCATCTTCTTTTGGAGCAAGTCCGCTCTTGCGTGTGACACCTTTATCCACTTTCTTTCCTAGGATTGCAAGCAGTGCCGGGAGCGGAATGAGTGCGCCAAAGATTGCAAAGAGTGTGACGATAACTCCGGCATAACCAAATGATTTAAGGAAGTTAAGCGGGAATAACAAGAGCGCGCTGAGTGTGACCATGACAGTCAAACCAGAGTAGAAAACGGTCTTTCCGGCGGTACCAACAGTGATGATTGCGCTCTCTTCAACGCTCTTCCCATTGTGCATCTCTTCGCGGAACCGGTTAACAATAAGGAGGGCGTAATCGATACCCAGGCCTAGCCCTAGACCTGTGATCAGGTTGAGCGCAAATACACTGACATCGGTGACAAGGGTTAATAGATAGGTAAAGAAGAAGGAGCCGAGGATCGCGCCAACGCCAACAACAAGTGGCATTGCCGATGCGACGAGTGCACCAAAGACGAAGGCGAGCAAGATAAATGTCAAAGGAATTGCAATACCTTCGGCTAAAAGGAGATCAGTCTTGATCTTTGAATTGATTGCATCTGTAACTACAGCGCCGCCTCCCGCATAGACTTCAAGAGATTTATATTCGCCATCAAATTTTTCGGCAATAACTTTTCCGACTGCGCCGTAACCATCGAAATCATAATTTTCGATATCTGCATATATAAAGAGAAAAGCAGCCTTACCGTCAGTTGATTTAAGCGAAGGTGCATTTCCGGTAGACCAATACGAAAGTGTGCGCTTAATTCCCTCTGTTGCAGCTACTTCTTTTTCTAGTGATGCAACATCTGCAGCAACTGTTGGATCATCAACGGAACGTGAGCCTGCATCGATGACCAGAAGTGCGACTGGATCCTGAACCTTGAATGTGTCGGTGATGTAATTTGCAGCTTTGGCTGATTCAGAGTTGAGATCGGAGTATCCGCCTGAGTCGAGTCTGCTAAATGAGAGTGAACCGATTCCGCCTGCAACAAGTATGGCGATGATGTAGGTAATCAGGACGCTCTTGCGGTGACCGACAATAAATGAACCAAGTCGCATAAACATAGGCTAAGTATGTACTATGTGATTCTTATGAGCGATTTGTTTCCGTCTACAACAGAGGATGAACGCGATCCGCGCGAAGATATTGATACAAAACGTGACGAAGATATCAAAGGCGATAAGCCGCCCCACCACGAGGATTAATCTGAGCTTGTAGTTGGAGCAGGTTTTGCTGAATCAGTTTTATAAAAACCAGAACCTTTAAAGACAACACCAACACTTGAGTAGACCTTACGAACCTCACCCTTACATTCTGGACAAATAGTTAACGGATCTTCAGAGAAGGATTGCACCGCCTCGAAGGCATGTTCGCAGGCAATACACGCGTATTGATATGTAGGCATCGTCACATTCCCTTCGAATACTCAAGATTCTTAATAATTAAACCCGCTTGGGGTAGATGCATAGTCTAAAGAAGTGAGATCATAGAAGCGAATTGAGGCGCAGGCTAGCGAGCCAGGAGGCATAAAGTGAAGAGCAGTGGCAAGGCGATATTCCTAACCGCAGCACTGATTACTTTGTTATTCGCACCGTCCGCCCACGCTAATACTTTGGTTGCAACATCACCCATCGCGGGCTCAACGTTAAAAGCTGGACCAAGTGCAATCACGATCACAACAGAATTTCCACTCATTGAAGAGGGAAATGAGATCATCGTTACCGATCCAAACGGTAAGCGCGTAGATACTGGAATCCTCACCGTACTTGGAACCGATGCAGTCGCAGAGATGAAACCTCTGGAAACTTCCGGGGTATATAAAGTTTCCTACCTCTTGCTATCAGAGGTTGATGTTCCTCTTGAAGGTTCATACACATTTACATATTCGGCGGTTGTGCTTTCAACTCCTTCTGCAAGTGCAATACCACAACCCACTGCTTCAGCAACGAGCGAACCAGTTGGGAGCAATTTTGGAACTAATCTCTTTGTGATATTCCTTCTTGGACTTTCAATTCTCGTACTTGTTGGAATGGGTGCATACGCACGTAAGATCTTTAAAGAGAAATAGTCATGCCGCTTGAAGTACTGCTGACATTTTCAAAATATCTCACCTTTCTCTCTAGTTTTGCCTTCGTAGGCCTACTGCTTGCGATGAGCGTTCTTACGCTCAACGTAGAAGGCGGTCTCTCCGCAAACTCATTAGCGTTGAGAAGAAAAGCTTCATTGATCGGATTAATCTGGTTTCTCTCATCCCTGACCTTCTTTGTCGCAACTTTGGCCGAGGTACTGGGTGCTGGGTTTACCGCTGCGCTAGATACGACGACGATGCGCTCATATCTTTCGCAAATTCTGGTAAGTCGATACCTACTCGCGCAATCAATTGTGGCATTTCTTGCCGGCTACTTAATTTTGCGTGTGAAACGAGTTATTCCAACTCTCATTCTTCTGCTCATCTCCCTCATTGCAATTGCAGCACCGGCGCTGGAAAGCCACTCCGCATCTGGTGGTTCGCACGCTCTAGCAACAGGGTCGATGCTTCTTCACGTCGCTGGCTTAACCCTTTGGGCTGGCGGCCTATTTGCGTTGATCTTTATCGCTGCTGAAGATCGAAAGATGGCGGTTCCACGATTTAGCGTGATGGCTTTGTGGGCAGCAATTGTTGTTGTCCTCAGCGGATTAACTAATGCATGGTCGCGTTTGAATTTTCGGGAAGCGTGGGACACCACATATGCACGTGTTGTAATTCTAAAGACAATAATTACAGGCGTTCTTTTGTTTGTTGGTTACCTACATCGTAAGAACTTATCGCTTCGCGAAAAAATTGACTGGCGAGGCCTCACGCGTTTGATAACTGCAGAGATTGCCCTGATGGCAGGAGTAACCGCAATAGGAATTTGGCTATCGTTAAATGCAAGCCCAGATCGATTTGTAGAACCAGAAATTCCTGCCGCGCCTTCGATATCGCGCATTCTCTGGGCGTACGATCCTGACGCCTTCTTTATCGGAGTTTTGGTCTTAGCTGTTGCACTCTATATAAAGGGCGTTGTTATTCTAAAAAAGCGTGGTGATGATTGGCCAATAGGTCGCACCATCGCTTTTGCGCTAGGCATCTCTGCAATTGATTTTGCGACAAGTGGTGGCTTAGGTGTTTACGCCATGTACTCATTTGAATATCACATGATTGCTCACATGACGCTAGGCATGATTGCACCGATTGGATTGGTCTTAGGTGCACCAATCACTCTTGCGCTCAGGACGTTACCGCAAGGGCGTACATCTACCGAAAGTGGTCCGCGAGCAATTCTCGTTGCGATGCTTCATTCCCGCATCGGTGTTCTCTTTACCAATCCAATTGTTGCTCTCGCACTCTTTGATGGATCACTTTTTGTTCTCTATTTCACAGATCTCTTCGGTACGTTGATGGCCACCCACGCTGGTCACTTACTGATGAACATTCACTTTATTCTCGCGGGCTTCCTCTTCTTCATGATTATCATCGGTGTAGATCCAAGTCCACGACGTATTCACCATTTGGTACGTATCGTGATGCTCTTTGCGGCGATGGCAATTCACGCCTTCTTCTCGATTTCGCTCCTTGCAACGAGCTCCTTGATCGATAACGGTTTCTACTCCTCGCAGAACATTCCTTGGCTAGGTACAGGGATTCTGGATGACCAACGTGCGGGCGGAAGCGTCAGTTGGGCAATGGGGGAGATTCCAATTATTCTTGCCTTGATTGCAACCTTTATTCTTTGGATGCGAGATGATGCGAAAGAGACTCGACGCATTGATCGCAATGAAGAGCGTAAAGCTGCGATGGGAGAACCAGACGAGCTTGCGCAATACAACGAATATTTGAAATCACTAAGTAAAAGAGAAGAGAAGTAAATGACAAGCGATCTATTTACACTGCCAAGTGAGTACCAGGATCTTCGCGATAGCGTCCGTGCTCTGGCAGAGAAAGAGATCGCACCTCACGCGCATGCCGTCGATGAAGATCACCGCTTCCCTCAAGAGGCATCAGATGCTTTAATCAAAGCGAATCTGCATGCAGCTCACGTGCCAGCAGAATTTGGCGGCGAAGGTGCAGATGCACTAGCCGTCGTACTGATCATTGAAGAAGTTGCTCGTGTATGTGCTTCATCATCACTTATTCCAGCCGTTAACAAATTAGGTTCACTTCCGTTGATGCTAGGTGGAGATACCGAACAGAAGAAGCGTTGGCTCCCTGAGCTCGCAAAAGGAAAAGGCTTTTCCTACTGTCTATCTGAATCTGAGGCAGGCTCTGATGCAGCAGCGCTCAAGACAAAGGCAGAGAAGACTTCTGCCGGATGGCTCCTTAATGGAAGTAAGAAATGGATTTCAAACGCCGGTGTTTCTGAGTTTTATACAGTGATTGCACAGACTGACCCAAGTAAAGGATCAAAGGGAATCACAGCATTCATCGTTGAGAAATCAGATCCAGGAATTTCATTTGGCGCTCCTGAGAAGAAGATGGGCTTTCGAGGCTCACCTACACGCGAGGTCTACTTCGACAACGTTGAGATTTCAGATGACCGCCGTATCGGTGAAGTAGGCAAAGGTTTTTCAATTGCGATGGATACCTTGGATCACACACGCATCACAATTGCGGCGCAAGCTCTTGGCATTGCCCAAGGTGCACTTGATGCTGCTGAGAAGTATTCACATGAACGTAAGCAATTTGGGAAAGAGATCTTTGAATTCCAAGCAATTCAATTCATCCTTGCAGATATGGCGATGAATATTGAGGCAGCTCGCCAATTGACGTATGCGGCTGCAGCAAAGAGCGAGCGTAACGATAAGGACCTTAAGTTTTTCTCTGCATCAAGCAAAGCATTTGCAAGCGATGTTGCAATGAAGGTAACTACAGATGCTGTTCAGGTATTGGGTGGTTATGGATATGTATCTGATTATCCAGTTGAGCGTATGATGCGTGATGCGAAGCTAACCCAGATCTATGAAGGTACCAACCAGGTGCAGCGCATTGTGATGGCTCGCAACCTTCCTTAAGTTAATCTCACCACGATGTCATAAGTTGCATAAGCCTTGACCGGAATATCGTGACTTTCGCGTGGTAAAGATTGTCCAGAAATTTCTTCAGGGAATATCAGCGCGATAGTCCAGGCCGAAATTTGTGCAAGAGAGCGATCATAGAATCCACCACCTTGGCCAAGGCGATAGCCATCACGATCTACTCGCAAAGCTGGGACGATAACAACGTCAATCTGATTCTGATCAATAGCTGCAGGACCAATCGGTTCAAGAATGCGACCCCGCTTTGCAAGGTGTTGAGGTTCTCCATCCCATGAAACCCACTCCAATCCCGGTTCACCATTTACTTCAATGATGCGAGGAAGCAATAACTTTTTTCCAGCGCCAAGGATTGCTTTGTTTAGATCTAAAGTGTTGGGTTCATCACCATATGAAATGTAACTTGCGATGACATGTGCCGATGAAATCTCTTTTGAATTGATGAGATGTGAATAAGGAGTATTAACTGCATGTTGGCTACGTTCTCGCCGATATCTTTTGCGAAGATCAGACTTTTCATTCTGAAAGTTCACGTCAATCCCCGTATTCAGTAGCTCTAACAAGTATGGTGAGATTATGGCAGAGCATGTAAGAGTTGATGAGTTCCTCTCATCCCTATTGGCACTTTGCCGCCCCCTTGAACCATTTGATATGCCACTTCTTGATGCCCATGGCGCAACCTTGGCTGCCGATGTATTTGCCGGCGAGCGTTTAGTCCTTAAGGAGGGAAGCCGTATTCGATCTACTCAGATTGGATTGGCAGCATCTATCGGCCGCGATCATCTTCTTACTCGCCCACATCCGCGCGTAGTAGTTCTCTCTGCAGGACCAGATTTAGTTGAGCCCGGACAGACGCTCGGAGCAGATGAAGAGTTCGAAACAAATTCGTGGCTACTTACAACTGCTGTACGCGAAACAGGTGCCGTTGCCTATCGAGTTCACACAATTCCAGATGATGAAGAAGCGCTCAAAGATGTAATTGAGGACCAACTGGTCCGTGCTGATTTAATCATTATTAGTGGTGAACGCCATGATGATTCTTTTGATCTGATCACGCGCACCCTTGCTGGGATTGGTGAAATCACAACAATTGATTTAGCGATTGAATCAAGTGGTCGTCATAACTACGGCACTGTCGGGCCAGATAAAGTTCCGGTAGTTACTCTCCCTGGTGATCCAATCGCTGCCTATATTTCATTTGAACTCTTTGTCCGCCCAATGATCCGTACGATGCTTGGAGCGTCGACCATCCACCGTCCCGCAGTAAAGGCGAAATTGGAGAAGCCAATTACTTCCCCAGATGGGCAACGTTCATATGTTCGTGGAATTTTGTCAGAGGATGGAAAGTCGATTACTCCGCTAGGTAAGGGTGATTCGTCGGCTCAGGATGAACAGACCACACTTTCAGACGCCAATGCATTTATCGCTGTCCCGGAGAATGTCACATCGCTAGAAACAGGTGCTGATGTCACCGTCGTTGTTCTCGAACGTCGATATATCTAGTCACTATGTCTTCACACCAGGCACGCCAGTGGCCGATCCTCTTAAGTGATGGCGAGCTAGAACTTCGCCCACTTCGCCTGCGTGATCGAATAAAATGGAATCGACTGCGCAACCGAAATCGTGAATGGCTACAGCAATGGGAGGCCACACTCCCGACGGTGACGGTCGGACCCGCTGCTGCAGTGCCTCAACTCCCATCGTTTTTTTCAATGATTGCAACCTTTAACCGCGAAGCTCGACATGGCCGCTCATTCTCTTTTGTCATCTGGAAAGGGCCCAATCTCGTTGGGCAGATCACACTTGGTGGAGTGATTTATGGCGCCCTGCGCGGTGGCCATATTGGCTATTGGATTGATCAGGAGTTCGCTAACCGTGGCTATACGACAAGAGCGGTTGAAATCCTGACGCGCTTTGGTTTCGATCAACTCGGATTGCATCGCATTGAGATCAACATTCGCCCCGAAAATGCACCTTCATGCAGAGTTGCCGAAAAAGCTGGCTATCTTCTCGAAGGTACGCGGAATAGATATTTACACATTGATGGACAGTGGCGAGACCACGTGAGCTATGTAAAAGAGAACCCAACGGTCGAATAAAAAATAAAAAAGTGCAGATGGGTAAGGGGCAAATCCACAGATGTGAAGGGGTGACCCCTTAATCTTGGCTCATCATGGCTTCGGGGATCATCTATCTAGCAATTATCGGCATGTGGGTTGCCTATTTTCTGCCACGGTGGATACATAGCAGAAACGAATTCACCGGCAAGACTGCTCAGAGATATCGCAGCGCGCTAGAGGTTGTTTCTGGGAGTGCAAGCCCTCTCTCTGAAGTCGATCGATTAAGAGCACATCAACTTAAGTTAACTAGAAGAAGACTTTTCTTCTCTCTCATTCTCACTTCATTTGTTATGACATTGGTAGGTGCAGTTATGCAAGCAGTTACTTACACACTCATCTTGTTACCTGTTGCAGGATTCATTTTCTATCTTGCACATGTACGACATGAAACCAATACTGAGAAAATCAACAAGCGACGCCGTGACGAGCTTCATCGTACAAACGCTGGCATCTCTCCAACAAATCTTGTCGACGTTGTTACTCCGAAGACGACAACTGAACATTGGATTCCACTCTCTGAACGAGAGATTTCTGGTGTCACTATCTTGCCTAAAGGAAGTCAGAAGGCTGCAAGTGAATGGGACCCACAGAGCATTCCAGTTCCTACATATGTAAACGCAGCTAAGGCAGTTCCATCACGTCGTGTAATCGATTTGACTGAGCCAGGCAAGTGGAGTGAAGAGCAAGAGCGGCTTGAGCGCGAAGCACTGGCTGCTGCTGCGCCATCGAGGGATGAAATCTTTGATCAGCAGTTAGCTGAAGAAGCAGTTAATCGTCTTCGCGAAAACCGTGCCTCTAATCAGTAGCCTGCGTAGCCTGCGTTAAATCCAACTCGGCAGCCACATACGTGCATACCAAGCATCGTATGTCATGACATCTCCCACAAAGACTGGGAGAAAATAGAGGAAGTTAAAGAAGACCAGTAACGCAAATGCAACGCTACCGATAGTGCCCCATCTTTGATTCTGAGAGATAAACCAGCGCGCACAGTAAACAATTGCAAGTATAAGAAATGGCTGAAAAATAATTGAATAGAAGGAAAAGACTGTTCGATCTTGAAAAGCAAACCACGGTAGATAACCAGCAGCCATACCAACAACAATGATTGTTGAGGCCGGCTCCATCCTTCTCTTTACGATTGATTTAATCCAAAACCCAGCAACCACAAAGACAGCTATCGCTCCAGCCCACCAGAGAAATGGTGTTCCCATTGCAAGAACTTCTTGCGAACACGAATCTACGCCACACGTTTTTGGTGATTGATAAAAGAAAGATGTCGGACGGGATTGAATCAGCCATGTCCAAGGATGTGCTTCGTAGGTGTGCTTCTGACTCAGGCCAGTATGGAAACCGAGCATCTGCTGGTGATAGTAGATAAATGATGCAATCGGATTTGATGAATGATCTTTACCCCAACCGCGATCTGAAATAAACCAACCAGCCCAAGAAATTACATAGATTACAACTGGAACTATTCCAAATGTTGCGATGCGCGCCAGAGTGGGTTTGATCAAGTTGCGTCCCGTGTGGTGTGTAAAGGCGCGATAGAGAGCAATACTTCCAAAGATTGCGATGAAGTAGAGCGCGCTCCATTTAGTTCCGAGAGCGAACCCAAGAAAGATTGCGGTAGCAAGATAATTCTTTCGAATAAAGAAATAGGTTGCAGCGAGAATAAAAGTTGTAAGGAAATTATCCAGAAGCGATGTACGTGAATGGACTAGAGCGAGGCCATCAACTGTGGCGAGAAAAGTTGCCAAGAGTGTTAGGAAGCTAGATCTAAAGAGTCTTTGGGCGATTAAACCGATAAGGATGATCGAGATTACCCCTGCTATTGCCGTAGAAATTCTCCACCCAAATTCATCGTTACCAAATACTTGAATACCTGCTGCAATCAACCACTTTCCAACTGGCGGGTGGACAATAAATTCCGGGTTACTTCCATCGACCTCGACACCATAGGCCAGAAGATCTCTCGCACCATCTACGTAATAGACCTCATCAAAGATCAATCCCCTAGGAAGACCTAGATTGATTATGCGCAGGAGAAATCCAATTGCTGCGATCGCATAGATTCCTACGTAGGTCATAAGCGCAAGGGTATGCGCATCTGTAAGTAAAGTGGAGTAATTCCTGAGAAGATA
>JACCDW010642786.1_pt1 | contig 10535 bp, 4 predicted proteins | sample 7449781 | NCBI WGS metagenome assembly JACCDW01 (sample SAMN15323449, study PRJNA562643) | freshwater metagenome | isolation source: river surface water | place: USA:Blue River Watershed | collected 2017-08-18
GTAAGTTCAGTAGAGCGGACAATGCTAATAGTGTAAACGTAAAGGGAACTGGTCTAGGGCTATATGTTGCTCTCAAGATGGCTGAGGCCATGGGAGGTACAATCACCGCTCACTCTGAAGGGGAAGGCAAGGGTTCAAAATTCTCGTTTGAATTAAAGATGAACTAGCAATGCTAAATTAGTCTAAAGCAGAACAACCTATACTTCTTTCGTATCTATGTGGCACTATGACAAGGGTTCATTATATAAATTACTTAAGCCGAAACCTCATAATTAGTGTGTCCGTACAAATCATTGACAGAGAAACCAACATTTAGTAACATTAAAAAAGTTAAGCCGATGGATTTGGTCCCGAGAAAATCGGGATTGGGCCAAATCCCGTCTAGTATGACACGGTGATCTTTGCGCTAGTGAAGATCCGGAACCCTCCGTAATCACAGGGTAACTGATGTCGTTTACTAGCTAGCAAGCTTAAGTAAAGACTGAGTCAGTGAGAGGCTATACTTAGATGTACGGCAAAAAAGGTGGCACCACGGAAAACTTTCGTCCTTTCTCAAGTTTATACTTGATACTGAACGAAAGTTTTTTGTATTTAGTAACCTGCATCATTGTTGCGATGATCGTGTGTTTTATGAAATCAAGTACACGATCATCGACACGAAGGTGTGTCGATAAGTTCTTTATCAGTTCTTCAACATCAACGGGAGTAATTAGTGGACATTAAGCACATTCTAAAGGACCATGCCTACCGAAACATTCCCCTCACCTATAGTGAGAGCTATGAGCTGGGTCTGCTTGCGATAGATTCGTGTAAGGGTGACATGAGTGATGCGGAAAATCTGCGTTATCTGATTCAGAGCATTGCCGCATTATCAGCATTACATACGAGAGCAACCTACAAGTGGAAGCTCGACAGTGGTGCTGGTGATAGAAACAACCTACCAAACAATGCCGCAGAGCAAATTGCCGGTATCTGTGCCGCTGTCTTTGAACATGACATCGGTAAATCTGAATTTGGCTTCCTTGAGCCAAAGGTACCTTATGTGATTGATAACTGCGGTATGGGAGGCGATCTTACTGTCACAGCAAACGTCTCTACTATCTCAGCCTTCATTGCAGCATCCCTTGGTATACCTGTATGCAAACATGGCTCGCCAGCAAATGCTGACAAAGGAAGACACGGTAGTTCTGACTTCATTAATCTATGTGGGATTAACGAATTCGGAACTCGTACAGAAGTAGAGTCTATGGTCGAAAACTTGGGTTTTGGTTATACCGAAGCCCTAGATACTCGATTCAAAGTGATTCACATGCAGACTCACAAGATTGCCTGTATACCACACATGAACGACCTGATCGGACCCATTACCAACCCAATGTCACCTAAGCTTCTTACACGCCGAGTCATCGGGGTTAATCACCTAATCGACCCAGTTACTGTAGTTGAAGCATATGACGTCATGAGTAAACGTGGTGTTACCAAAATGGAACACGTTATCGCCGTTCGTGGTTACGGCGACATGAGTGACTCAAGCGGTATGGACGAACTATCGATATGCGCCGCTGGAACAGCGGTTGCCGAGCTCAAGGATGGGGTTGTGACTGAGTATCATTTGCAAGCCGAGGATTTTGGGATCAAGCCTATATCTTCGAAAGACATTTCACCACCCGATGGAATGTCTAAGGGGGAATTCTCACTTCGAATTTTGAGGGGAGAAATCGTAGGTCCTGTAGTCCAGATGATCTCAGCCAATGCAGCACTACTAGTACGACTTGCTCATCCACAAATGGCTCTACCTGACTGCTACAACCTGGCTAGACAGGCGTTGGTTTCGGGTGAAGCATACAGGAAAATGCTTGACGTACAGAAGTCTCATCCGAAGATTTGAAATGAAGGAGGGATATTAAGACGGTTGTCTGGATTACCAGCAACCGTCTTTAATTGTTTATGTTTTATCTAAAATAGTTACAAAAGTACAGTATACTTTTTTATAATGAAATACTTTTGTATAATATCCTAATGACATCTATTCAACTTAAGAAGATTTTTAAAAAGAATAAAAATATTGTAATTGGAGCTCTGCACTTTCCACCCCTACTTGGTTTTGAAGATTTTCCCGGATTTAAACTAGCTTTAAAAAATGCACTAATCGACTTGAGAGCTTTTGAAGAGGGAGGGGTAGATGCTATTTTTCTGGAAAATAATTACGGACTATCAAATGAACGGGTAAGTTCTTCTGTGGCTGTATCCATGGGGTATTTAATTTCCGAGATAAAAAAACAGACTAAACTACCACTTGGAGTAAGTGTCTTGTGGAATGACTATGAAACTGCGCTTGCGTTAGCTAAGACATATGATTTGCAGTTTATCCGTGTTCCAGTCTTTGTTGACACTGTAAAGCCTTACTGTGGGATAATCAAAGGCGATGCAAAAAAGGTAACTAGAACCAGAACGGAGCTAAAAGCAGAATCTGTAGCTATTTTTGCAGACATCCACGTAAAGCACGCTGAGCTAATATCTAAGATGAGTATTGTTACCTCAGCAAAAATGGCGATCAAACTTGGCTCTGATGCAATAATCATGACCGGTAGCTGGACTGGAATGAAACCTGATATTAAAGAAATGAAAAAAGTTAGAGCCTCAATCGGTAACTTTCCGATTCTTGTCGGGAGTGGCGCGGACCAAGACAACGTAAGCGAACTACTCACTGTTGCGGATGGTGTTATTGTAAGTACAGCGTTAAAGGGTGGCGCTGAAAAGAAAGGGGAGAGAAACGTAAAAGGGTACTCCCAGCGTGTAAACAAGAAAAAAGTGTCTTCTTTTGTACAAACCATAAAGCTTTCGTAAAAACAAATCCCGTCGTCTTCTTAACTAAGAAGACGACGGGACAGAAGGCATTACTTGTTCACCACAACGCGTAAGTATTGACCAAGATAGGGTGCGATATGGGCATGACCTTTCTCGTACTCAATTGCAGACTTAACAGCATCTTGGTGTTTAAAGAACTCACGTGGCTTGTCATCCCACAAGGGGGATGATGATTCTACTTGTCGAAGTTGTAGCCCGGAGGCTCGAGCAGAAGTATAAACATCCTTGTCGTCTACGGCGCGACCATAAATCCAATACACATATGCTGAATCATCAGTTTCCGCAACAGGCACCATTATGGTGTCATTGTGAATATTTATGGTTATCCGATAAGAATTAGACCACGGTGTCCACCAGCGTGTAATCAGTGCTTTCTGATTATAGAAACTAAAGAAGGCTCTTCCTGCGGGTTTAAGTACCCTAGCCGTCTCCTCCCAAAGATTTACACAAACTTCGCTAGCGGACCCAAAATTTGCAACGACCAAGTCGACTGATTCGTCACTGAGGGGAATACCGTTATCGAGATCATGAATATAAAATTCATGTTCCGGGTATTTCTCCTTAGCACAAGCGATCATGTCCGGAGAAATATCATAACCAACAATTCGCTTGAATTGACCAGAAAGAATTCTCGACACATAAGAACCATTTGCGCAGCCTAAATTCACCGCGCACTCTCCCTTACTAAGCTGCGCAAGTTCAGTTAGAATTTCTTGCTCTCTTACACACTCAATATGCGTTCCTTCGAATGAGCCATCATACTCATCGTAGGGTCGAGCAACTTTTCTCGTCAAATCAAGAAGACTGGACTTGAGTAAGTCTATGTTAGGGCGCTCAGTATCAAGAATCGTGGTTCGTTGTAAAATGTCACGTTGCGCAAATTTTGCTGCTGACATAAGCATTGATACCAACATATCTGTCATATTCGGATCTACGCCCTTCTCTTTGGCAACGTTTCTAAAACGCCTAAGCAACTCTTGCTCACGTTGCGGAAGAAAAATAGGAAGATGTGCTTCACCATTTCTGTTCTTAGCATTAGCAATATCGCTCATTATTGACTGTCTTTCGCAAAACAAATCAACAATTTCACTAGTCACTTCGGTTACACGAATACGGGCCTGTTCCAAACTAAAGTTACTGCTTTCTTTGTTAGGATTCATTTTTTACCTCTTGAAGCATAAATCAATGTTAAATTACCACCCACAGAGAGGATACAGATAAAACCGAGAGCTGTCCATCAGCCGAACAACTCCACTTAATTCTTTATGACATTCTTTCTTATTTTGTCAATATGTACAGATTCGGTTTCGATAGTAGGCTAAAAGAGCAACATTTATGTCGCGACTCAATTTAAATAATAAATCAAAACAACCAAATATGTTTAGCCACAATATCGGTCGGCTAAAGATAACCGCCAGCTTCATGCTCGCGGTTTTTCTTTTGCTTAGCCCTTTTAGTAATGTAAGTTTTGCTTACGATACAGATAACATAGGTTCTCATTTAGCCCGCTCAGGGCAAGTCGCCTCCTTCACTCCTGATCAAGCGATAAATCTACAGGACGGATCATTTACTCAAGATATAGATATTAATATCCCAACAGGTGTTAATGGGCTAAAACCAGTACTTTCTCTTAACTACCATAGCAGTAATCGTACTGATGGTGTACTTGGTTATGGGTGGTCGCTAGACACTATATCTATAGAGCGTTTTCATGAAAACGGTATTGATAAGTTATACGGTACTAATGCCATGTTTCGTTCATCACTAGATGGTGAATTAGTTTCGGTTGGTAACGGAAGCTACAAGGCTAAAGTAGAAAATGGAGCGTTCCGATCCTATACCTTAGAGAATAATATATGGATAATTAAAGAAAAAGACGGATCCACATTTACTTTCAACCCAGCTACTGGAGGTGAATTTGATCCAACTGATCCAACTCGAGTAGGGAAGTGGCACGTGACGAAGCAAACTGATACAAACAGCAATAATATAAGTTACACATACACTACTGGTAACGGCGTAGCTATTTTAAACTCTATTTCTTACGCTAATGTTAGTATAAATTTTAGTTACCAACTTCGTCCGGATATCATCACTAGTTACCACTATAACTTCCGCTCCACTTTAGACAAGCGAGTAAGTAACATTTCTGTTGTTACTACAGGAGAGTCAAAGTCCTACAATTTCTCTTACATCACTGGTCAAAATGGAACAAGATCTTTACTTGACTCTGTCACAGAGGATGGAGTAAGGATTCTCTATAATTTTGATTATTCCACACACGTAAACGGTTCGGAGCTTTCTAGTACTCATTCACTTCCCGAAAAATTTATTAGCGCCATTGATGGTGTAGATGTAGGTACTCGCCTCGCTGATGTAAATGGTGATGGACGTCAGGATGTAATTAGAATGCAAGGACACTTCCAATATACCAATAGTCGAATTGCAAAAGTGTACCTCAATACCCCAAACGGTTGGATACTTACTAATGACTACATTCTACCCTTAATTGGCGGTGGTTACGGATTCGGAATGTCATACTCACTACCAACCCTTAATTACTATAAATTTTATGATGGTGGAGGTCAGGTAGTCGACGTTAATGGCGATGGGTATGATGATATTGTCTGGGGTAGTAACGGGGGCAGTAATGTGCACACTTACGTAGTGGAACAGGATGTAAGAAAGACCTATGTAAACAATCAGAACGGAACTTGGTCTGAGAATCCTAATTACGCATTACCAAGTGGAGTATATATAACTTCAAATTACACTGACACTGGGACGAGATTAGTTGACCTAAACGGTGACGGATTAGTTGATATATTTCGCCTTGATGCCGTGTATCTAAATACTGGTAACGGTTGGCAACAGTCTTCTGGTTGGAACTCTTTACCAGAAATTACCAACCATTCTCTAGTCACTAGATTTTTGAAATTTGCTGATATTAACAGTGACGGATTAGTCGACTTACTATTTTCTTTTGATTCAAGTAGAGCAAATAAATTCTATGCTGGTGGTAAAACCACTAATGTTGTATACCTTAACACCGGTACAAACTGGTCCCTAGACACCTCAATCACTATTCCTACAAACTTCGGTACCATTGTAAATGAAACGGGTAATAATATCATCAACAGCATGTCGCAACTGTATGATATAAACGTTGATGGTCTAGTTGACGTCGTTAACAATAATTTGGCACTGTCTTCTCGTGGAATATATGATGGATTCAACGTATATTTAAATAGAGGAAGATCTTGGAGTTTAGAAAACGGATTATCTTCACCAGAAAATTTTGCTATAAATCGGTATCAAAGTATTTATCCATTCTACGCTGGTACTAACATAGCAGACATTAATGGAGACATGGTTCCAGATTACGTACGAAATGGACCAGTTGACAATACAGGCTGGACTAGCGACATGATCAGTCGTGTTACGTATAGTACCGGTGATGTTCCTGACATGATCACATCAGTTACCAATGTAACCGGGGGTATCACAAAAGTAAAATATGAAGGGCTACACGAGCAAATTAATTCTTCGGGTGCATATAAACATACAAGTCCATACAATCGCTTAGTAGTTACCGAAGAACGCCATATATCAAACACAAGCCCAGATAGAGTCATAAGTTATGAGTACGATGACGCTCACTTCTTTTACAACAACGCCTCTGACAGAAAATTCGCCGGGTTTGGTAAAGTTACAAAAACTAGTACCCTTGTTAAGGAAATCACTTACCATCATCAAGGAAACGGAGCTTCAACTAGGGCAAAGGAAAATATTGATGGGGAAGACTTAATTGGTCGGGTTTATAAAACAGAAGCAACTGATCTATCAGGAAATCTATTTACTCTAAATCGCTACAATTATGCCACTACCTCACTCGGTACCGGTCGTAGTTTTGTGAAATTGGATAGTAAGGTGACTCTTGACTACGACGGTAACTCCCCGCACAAAGACAGTGCTTCATCATACACTTACGATAACTCCACCGGCGCCCTTATCGAAGAGACCAAATGGGGTGAAGTAAACGCCTCAGAAAACGGAACCTTCACCGACGTTGGTACTGACAAAATTACGACAAAATATACTTATGCCACTGGCCCCAACAACCTTCTCCTTAAAGCCACCGAGGGACTATATGACCAAAGTAACACCAAGACGGCAGAGAAGCGGTACTACTACGACAACCTAGCCTTGGGTAGTGCCACAATTGGTAACCTCACTAAAGCGGAAGAATTAATCAGCGGAACTACTTACCGCGATAAACGCTATACCTATAACTCACTTGGACTACCAACCAGTGAGACTGATCCACGTGGCAATGTAACTAACTATACTTACGATCCATACAATCTCTTCGTCGCCACGAGTACTAATCCCTTAGGACAAAAGCAAACCTTCAAATACGACTACTCATCCGGACAAGTGACAGAGAAAATTGATGAGAACAGTAAGCGCTACGTCACTACCTACGACGGACTAGATCGACCACTCACTATCTCAATACCAGATCCAGAAACTGGTAACTTAGTGCCTCAAACTTCCTTTGTGTACACAGACACACCTGGCTCAGTTCGAGTGGAAAAAATTAACCACCTCTCTGACACCCTGAGTAACCGAAACTACACCTACCTTGATGGCTTTAGTCGCATCATCCAAGAAAGACAAGAAGCGGAAGGAACTGATCAATATATTGTTAAAGACTACATCTACGGTGCCAATGGCCTACTCCACAAGGAATCTCTACCCTATTTTGGTACCGGTAGTGCGCGCACTGCTGCCACCACAAACAACGACCTACTCAGTACCTACACCTACGACGCTTTAGGTAGGGTAAAGCAAATCAACACCAAAGTCGGAAACAACAATACAAACTACGACGATTGGAAGCAAACCGTCACCGACACCGCCGGTAAGCAAAAAGTCTACGAGTACGATGCCCACAATCGACTAAGTGCTGTAGTGGAGAAAAATTCCGGCAGCGACTATCGCACCACCTACACCTGGAATACACTTAATAACCTGACCCGCGTCACTGACGCAGCCGGAAACCTGCGCAACATCAATTACGATGCCCTTGGTCGACGTACTAGTATCGAAGACCTCCATAGTCCAAGCGATAGTACCTTTGGGACCTGGAACTTCACTTATGATAACAGTGACAATCAGACCAGAAGTGTCGACCCGAAGAATCAAACTATCAACTACACTTACGACTCTCTTAATCGACGTTTGACTGAAGATTTCACTGGACAGGCGGGAGTCGAAAACACCTTCACTTACGACACTTGTCTAAACGGGGTGGGGAAATTGTGCCAAGTAGCAAATGCCAATGTCACAACCAGCTACACCTATAAGCCGAATGGCCAGAACGCCACCGAAAACCGGCTTTTAAACGGTACAAACTACCAAAACAGCTACACTTATAATCGCCAAGGCCAGAAGCTTACCGTTACTTATCCGGACAACTACCAGGTAAAATACAACTATACTAAGAATCAGGCAGTGAACTCGGTTGAGGAAAAGTTACCCGGTAGCTCTACCTACGCTAGTGTAATCGACAATGTTGACTACGGACCCCATGGGCTAGTGACTGTACAAAAACATGCTAATGGCCAAGAAACCAGAAAGACTTATGATGCGGCAGAGATCTACCGCCTACGTAACATCAAGACCGCTGGTGCAAGTACCTTTGGCACCGGAGGCCCAGGCGAGGAGCTTCGAGAAATTTCGGCCCTCCTAGATAGTGGGGCACTGATACTTTCTGACGTCACCGCACCAACTACGACCGAAAGCCTACCACCTGCTACACCTAAGGAAATCATCGTCCTTACCGAAACCGTAGCTACTGAAGCCACAACTTCAAGCTCGGCAGTCTCAGCTGAAGTGGCAGTTGCAACTACCACGGAAGCAACCACAACCACAGAGCAGATAGAGTCAGTTAGTAGCACTAGTGTAGAGTCACTAATCCGTACACCAGAATTACCGCCAACTGAAAACGCCACAACTACTGCATGGGAAGCGAAGTCACTTGTTCAAGAGTATGATCCTAAAATTGATTGGGACAAGCTACCTAAGAGAGCACTATTTGGAACGTTAGAGAAATTAGACAACAAAAATCAAGTGCGTAACGAAGAGGAAGCTAAGATTTGGCGCAAGTTCCATAAAGAGCGTGCGGCCGGATTAGCCAAAGAGTTCGGTACTACTACTCCTATCTACTTAAACGCTCTTGAAGCCAAAAATCGCTTCGAGAACCAACTGATTGAAGCTAAATACCTAGAAACAAAAGACGGTGAAATAAAGGGGAACAACCTGGATTGGGTTAGAGGTAAATTAATGAATAAACTAAAAGAACTCTTCTCCTATCTCTTACCAACCACTGTCTACGCCTATGTCTTTGGTACGGAAGACTTCGAAACTTGTACCAATTTACCTTGCACCCTAAGTAGTAGCTGGACTTGGGGCGCTATGACTAATAGTCTGGACGCTACCACTAAAGTAAAGGGTCAAGACTCAATGAAGGTCACCACAACTGGCCAAGGCGGAGGAGCGATTGAATATATCAATCTGAATGAGGATGAGGTGTATGTAAAGTTCAGCTTGTTTGTACCGAGTACTATAACCTGGGGACCATCTGGCTTCTACAGCATTTTCCAACTCGATAACCCTAACGACAACGGCTTGCTCTGGATCTCAGTTGAAAATTGGGGTGTACCAAGACTAACCTTAGGTGGTAGTGCTGTCTCCTGGACCAATACTAACCTAAACCTTACCCCCGGAGCCGTAAACGACATTCAAGTTCGCTTCAAGAAGGGAAGTGGCAGTGGTGATATTGATATCTGGTTAAACAACTCCAATTCTGCAACGCCAAACTACAATGGGGCCGGAAACCTCAACACCGGAGCCGACAACATCGACGACGTTCGTCTGGGTGTAACCTACGCCCCTGAAGCTATTAGCTTGAACTACTTTGACGATATTACGATTGATACTGCCTTTATCGGTACTAGTTCAAGCAGTGCCACTTCAACGAGCACAACCACTCCACCGACACCACCTAGCCCTACTGGTACCCTTCAAGATCTAAGCTACACCTACGACTCTGTCGGGAACATCACTAAAGTGGTCGATAATTCACCCAGTATCCTGAACGCGACTGTAAACTACACCTACGATGACCTTCACCGCCTACTAAGCGCTAACACCTCAGTTGCCAACCAACTACCATACAGTCACACCTACTCATACAGTCCAATCGGTAACATTCTAAGTCGCTCGGATGTCGGTACCTATACCTACGGGGGAGGAACTAGCAGTGGTGGTACCGGTACTACCGAAAGCATTTATGGTGACACACTAGCATCTGCCTGGAATAACTGGTCTTGGGGCGGTACCTATGACACCAACTCCACCGCCAGAGTCTACGAAGGAACCAAAGCCTTAAAAGCAACATACAATTCACAGTACTCTGGCCTCCAACTTCGTAACGGAACGCTAAACACTAGTGCCTTTACTGCTCTTAAGTTTGCGGTAAATATCGAAAGTGGCAGCAATATAAACCTGCAAGTCAAAGCCCAGAATAAAAACACCAACGCTCAGCTCGGACAGGTCCCGCTCAAAAACTACCTACCCGGTACCACCTACACCTTAAACCA
>JACCDW011227598.1_pt1 | contig 10535 bp, 5 predicted proteins | sample 7449781 | NCBI WGS metagenome assembly JACCDW01 (sample SAMN15323449, study PRJNA562643) | freshwater metagenome | isolation source: river surface water | place: USA:Blue River Watershed | collected 2017-08-18
ACCAGGAAGTCCTACAGCATCTAAGAAGTCTTTTCCTAAATCAAGATACCTTTGTGGTTTATATTTTGCGGATGTTGAGAATTTTTTCTTGATTGACCCAAAGTCATTATTTTTTTTAATTGCCATTGTCTATATATTGTTTTTTAAATAAAAAGAGCATGGACACTATGTCTGTGCAAGTGTCCATGCTCGGTTAAATTAGAATGGTAAATCTTCGTCAGGTTCAGCATTCATCTGTGGGTCTACAGGTGTTTCTGTTTTTGCACCTCCCATAGAAAACAACGCCTCATCTCCGTAAACATATTTACCTGTTTCACTATCCCAACGAGGTTCTTCACCACGAGCAATAGCTTCCAAATATTCTACAGGTTTTTTAGAGTAAACATCACTCCAAGTTAATTCATCAGCCAACCACTCTTTCATAACTTCAGCATTTTCGTGAAGAGATGCTGGGTCATCGTGCATGATTGTTTGGATTGTTGTATAATCTTTACCTCCAGGGGTTTTAGATTTTACTAATTGTACGATAAGGTCTCTTCCTTTATCAGGGTCAGTAATATCACCTTTTTGTCTCCAAATTGGAATAATCTTATCTAGAATACCTTCGTTTTTATAGTTGTGTTTAAATCTCCAAAATTTAACACCTTCTTCTTCTGCATCACGGTCAACAACTTTTACAATGTAAAATTTACGTGATTTGTATTGTTTTGCCAATTCTTTATCAGACTCTTTACCAGTTGACATCAACTCTTCATATACCTCATTTAAGGGTGAACGTTCATTGTCATTTTTACCTGGGTCATAGAATTTTTGCCATTTACCACCTACTTGAAGTTCGTGGTACCATACTTCTTTAAATGGTGAAGAACCATCTTTAGTTGGAAGGATACGTACTCTACGTTGTCCTTGTGATTGTCCTTGTGGAAGAATGCAAGCAAAATACTTCTTCATTCTTTCCTCTTGTGACATTTTGTTACTGTCTCCGTAAGACTGTGTGTTTTTTTCGTACTGTGCTAGTACTGCGTCAAGTGAACTCATCATAATTTTTTTGTTAAGGTTAATTATCTAATTATAGTTTAAAAAATTTATTCCGTCAAATTATCGCCAATGTAAAATAAAAAAGGGTCAAAGTATGACCCTTAAAGTATAGTATAAAATAATAAAAAATCAATTTACATCACAAAAATATTAACCCATTTTAAATGAAGTACCTGTTGGTTCAACACCGTATTGGTCAAATGATTTTTTAATTTGTGATGGTACAATTTGTTCAACTTCATCTGAAGTTAAAACATATTCATTTTTTCCTGTTTTTTCCAAATCTTCTTGTTTGTCTTGGAAAAAATCAGATAGTTTTTGGTGGAATGGTCCGCTATCTAAAGTTCTTAATTCTAATTTTTCTTGTGGGGTCTTTGGTCTGTATTTTTCAATTTTTTCTTCCATTGAATTTAACTTACTAAAAACTTGGTCCATATCATTTAACTTACTTTGTAGGTTCTCAATTTGTTTAAACATCATATCAAAATACTCTTCTTGTTTTGATTCAATCTTTTTCTGAGAATTTACTAAATCAGTGATGTCTAATTCTTCACTTTCACTTTCTGTTGTTTCTTCACTATTTCCGTCAGGACCTATTTTTTCAACATCAGTATCTGTTGCAGTATCAATAACTTCAGGAGCCGGTGTTTCGGTACTCGCTAATGTTGGGTCTGTTGGTGGTGTGGCTGCCGTGTCTGTTGGTGTTGCCGCCAATGGGTCAGCTGGTGGTGTTGCGGCTAATGGGTCCGCAGCATCTTGTTCTAAGATATAACTGTTAATTGAGTTATGTCTTTTAATTTCTTCTATTATTTTTTTATCTATACTCATTTTTTTAACCATTTAAAAGTTGTTTAACACCGTGTGGTGTTTCTACTTGAACTCGTTTATTTGTTCTAAGTGTGTTGTCTACTCTCTCAATCAACCCATCTCTATCTCTAACAACATAACAATCGCCAGTATCTAAGTCACAAACTTCAGTGTAACCATTACCAGTATTTTTTTCACTATATCTTGTGTTTTTACCAAGATAATTGTCTAAATGTTTTTTAATATCCATAATATATGTTTCTTAATAAATATCTTTAAATGGGTTAAATTATTAACTCACATTGATTAGTTTGTTTTGAATTGCAATTTCTACAGCTCTTTTGGCATTATCAATAATCTTATTCACAGATGATTGATTGTTTTTTATCCATCTATTAGCCTGTTCATCAGTTCTTTGTTGTGGCCACCATCTAATATAAATGTCCGCCAAAGATAACGCATATTGCTCTTTGTTCTTCCATTCATATTCTGGTCTTGAGTATAAAATACCTTGTGTTGTATTACCATTTGGTGAAAAATAATCTCTGATAAATTTGATTGAATTTTCATATGATGTGAATACTGCGTATGGTTGTGTTGCACCATCTTGATTTGATTTACAAGCAAATTCTTGTTTAAAGTATGTACTTCTACCTCCATATGAAATTTGTGGGAATGGTAATCCCCCTAAAGGTGTTCCCGCTAAGTCATAGTTATATGAATAAATCTTATTATCATCATGACCATTTAGATATGATAAGAAGAATATCACAGATTTTAATGGGTCTGTAGTTGCGTTTGAACTAATTAAACCACACAATTCACTAAATGTAATTCCTTGTACCAAAGTATTCTCAACACCAACATACTTTTGATAATCAGTATTTGCCGCTTGTATATCTTTGAAACATTCAGATGGTAATGATGGTTTGTATTTTACATTAGTTTGGATTGAATTTCCAATTGTAATAGTATTAACAGTTGGTTGTGCTGAAGTTGATTCAGTTTCCTTCAATCTTCTAACATTTTGTACTAATTCAGTTAATAAGTTTTGATTAATAGAAATTAATTGTTGTTCAATTTTTGGTAGTGAGTAAACAGGCATTCTTGTACCCGTAAAGAATGTTCTAAATTGACCACCATAAATCATGTGTTCTACTGATTGAATCATATACGAATCTCTAAACATTGGAACATATCTTAAGTTAAAATACATTGTTGGTTGAATCATAACATTACCCATAGATTCAACTCTACATTCATAACTTCTATTCTTATATAGATTATATAAAGATACGTTTTGGTTATTTGTTGGTCTACCACCAGCTCTATTGGCCATATTTGTAACAACTTGGTTGGCTTCTGTTGTTGCGGCAGCGGCGTTTTGGTCTAATTGGATACTATAAAATATTCCTTGGTTTCTTGTTCCGAAATCAACGTTAAAACCAACAACTTTATTAGATTGTGCCCAATCTGTTTTGTCTTGTAGTTTATCAACTAATGGCATGTCAGATATTCTTGTTAAATCAAATGCATCCGTTCTCCATCTATAATCAGCATTTTCCCTCATGTCCAAATGTTCACTTGGTTTACCTGCATAGTAACAAACTAATTTTGGTTGTGAATCTCTATAATCAACATCTAAGAAAGTTCCAAATAGTGAGTTAGCCAATTCAGATGACTTTTCAGCGTTAGGTGTAACCCCTTGTTTAACATCACCAACACCCCAAAAATTCATATAAGCTGGAAGTGGCATCATGATAAATTTGTTATCGGCAATAATTCTACTAACAAAATCAATTATTCTGGCATCAGTTGATGTCGCACCTGAAAAGAAATCTTTTAATTTGAAAACATCAACATATACTTTATCTCCAATATCTCTATTTGCTCTATCTAAAAACAATACATCTTGAAATAAAGTTCTATCTTTAAATTCACCACCGGCAATCCACTTATCGTTGAATGATTTGAAGGCTTCATAGAATTCTATTTTTGGTTGTACTCCGTCAATTGCCGACAAGATTGGTTTATCTGCAACAACTGTATATGATTGTAATTGTTTATTTAGATTAGACATTAATAAATTCACAGTAGAATTTAACGACTCATCATTAGTTGTGTAATATTCGTTAATACCTGTAACAAAATCTGAATATGTATAGTTACCATTGTTTAATAACTTTTGAGTTCCATAGATTTTAATCATTGGAGCAAATGTTATTACGTTTGTTGGTGTAAATTCAATATTACCATCAACAAAGAAGTCCGTGTAATAACTACCATTATTACTATAGGCTAAACCAGGTTCTGTTGCAAAACCAACATTTAATTTCAACGCTTTCCAAGCATCGGGGTATACACTTTCAGACTGTGCTAATGTTAAAGTACCACCACTTGTAGGTAATGAATTTTGTACATATGGATTCCATGTATAACCATCAAAAACTTTATCGGTTGCAACTGTTGTAAACGAACCAAATAATTTTCTGTTAAAATTACTTGGATTACCATATCTAAATACAACATCATAATTGATAAATTGTTTTAATGTTTCTGTTAAATTAGACATTTGAGCCTGTCCTACTTTGACTGTGTAATCATCGTAATCTAAAGCATTATCAATCTCATTGACTAATAATATATTTGTCATTAAAGCTTGGAAATTTCTATTAACGTACGTATTTTCTTTTAAATCATTACCTGATATATCATTAAATGACTTTGAAAAATTTAAAAACTCAGTTTCAAATGAATCTAAAATTTGTGTTTTAAACACACCAAACATATCCTCGATTTTTGAATATTTCTGACCAAGTTTAAATGGTTCTTGTGCAGTAACACCTGAGTAAATCTCTTTAAAATACTCATTATAGGCTGGTTTTGTAATACTTGATAGTTCAAAATAACCATAATTTGGTGCCGACCAAAACATTTTAACTGAACCGTCATATACTGAAGTATTACCCGAAACCTCAACCTCAATTTGTCCACCAATAAAACACTCATTAGTTACCTGATTGTAAACAGAACCAAAACTTGGCATAACCAAAGTTTTATTATTTTGTATTGTTTTAAATTTAGGTGATGTTTTAGTGTCGTATGTTGAAAACCAAGAATTATAGTTTAAAGTTCTTGTTGGGTTTTGTAAGTCAAATCCAAATGGTAATGAAATTGATGAGTCAGGTATTGGTCCGACATTTAAATTGTCATCAATAGCAGATTGTATTGCTTGGTTTGTATAACCACTAAACAAATCTTGACCTGTAACAAAATAGTAAGTGTCATTCATTAACACGGGATAGAATCCCATATTCATTACTGTCTGACTACCGTTAGTTTCTATTGTATTAAACTGTCCTACAATATCAAATTCAGTATTTGTTTTTCCTGTAATGTTATATTGTGATTGTAAACCATTGGACGGATTAAAATATGTTCCTACAGGCATGTTTGTCCAAACAGAATCTAAAATATCTACATTTGAATTAATATATGTCTTATATCTGTGCCAAATAGCACCATATTTTAATATCCAAGAGTAAGGTAATTTGTGAACCCCGCCAAATTTAGTTAGTGTTGCAAACATGTAATCCAAATCAGACTCAGCCAATTGTGAATCAGGTGGTGTTATGTTTTTATACTTTTCTCTTAATGTTGATAACGGTAATGAGTTTAAGAACAAATACGCGGCTTTAACATATGGATATTGATTACCACCTAATTTATCTAACTCAACCCCTTGGTGAAATGCATTGATAAAAAACGGTGTGTTTAACATTGATGTTGTTTGTAAATTACCAACAAATTCAACACTTCTGTTTGTATAATTTACAGGACCTTCTGTTATAAAATAATTTAAACCAAAATTATCTCGTCTTTCACGATAGAAATTAAGATATAAATCATTGTTCAGATTTGTTTGTTGTGTTGATGAAATACCAGCACTTAAAAATGAACCATTAATGAATGGTCTATTGTCCAATTGGTTTTCAGGACTTTGGTAATTTGTTATAAATCTTTTTTGTGTGTTAAGATATAAACTCTTTGTTGTATCATATCTATCAACACTTGAAATATAATTGGCCAAATTGTTTTGAGACCATGTATTACTAATAAAAGGATATAAGTCTGTTATATCATTTTCACTTGATGTTGTAGACTTAATGTATTCTTCCAATTTAGATAGACTATCAACTTTTAATGATGTTGATGTTGATTGTGGTTGGATATAAGAATTGTCTAATATTGAATAATCATTTTCCGTTATTTTTCTTAGATATGATGAAGTAAAATTACCTCTGATGAATTCTTGCCAACTTGGTCCTGTTCCATTATTAGAAATTTGTCTTAAATAAGTTAAGAATGTTGCGCTATTCAATGGAACATTTTTTAAGAAATTTGTTAAGAATGGGCTTGTCGTATTCAGTGATTCAACAATGTTTGTAGTTTCAATATCAGATAATGTATTTAATACGGAAAACTGTTTTGAGTTTGCCTTTAAAATTCTATCGTAATAAACAGCAATCAAAACTCTCTCATATATTTCATAGATGAATTTAACATTATCATAATCACTATACGGTGCGTTTGTCATTGGAAAATCAACAGCATTTACTGATAATCTCTTAATACTATTTTGTTCGTTTTGACTACCTGATGGTCCTGTTTCGATATTAGCTCTTTGTGCCAATCCTCTGATATACTCTTCAACAAATTGTACTTCAGGCCAAACTTCAAAATTATTGGCTCTTGTTCTTGAGATTTCTCTTGGGTCACCAGGATATCTTAATTCAAATTGTTCTCCGTTTTCAGAGTTTGTTTCAACAAAATATTGTGGCCATGGATAAACAGGTATTCCAGCTAAACCATTATCCGATGCTCTTTGAACCAAATCTTTACTGTCAGAACTTACAGACGTTTTGGTACCATCATATACAGCATTTTTTCTAATTGGATTTAATCTTTGAGTCCATGCTTGTGAATGAACATCATCCATTAAACGATAGAAAGCCTCAACCGAAGCGAATATCATTGCCATAATATTTCTTAGTGTTGGTTTAAATCCTAAACCATCATCACCTTCAATTTTCTTGGATAAGAATTCATTTAACTTTAAAACAATTATTTCTTTTTTCTGTGAAATTTCACCAAATAACGTGTCAATAATTCCTGAAAAATTATTCTTACCTTCAAACACAAAGTTATAGGTTGGTAAAATAATATTGTTTTCATCATTAGTTTCAACGGCAACAAAGAATAGACTTTCATTTAGTTGTATTTGAGCCAACTCATCTGCCGATGGTTCTCTTTTATTTCTTAATATAAAAGTTTGAGTCCAATCGATTTGGTCCGAAGTAATTGTTTTTCTTACAACATCGGGTCTAATTGCATTTGGGAATGAGTTATAGACAATTAACTTACGAATATCTTTTATTTCAGAATCATACTTTTTATTGTCCACAGTAAAACTACCACCAGTTCCTAATGTTTTATTTTTATCCAAATCAATTTTTGAACTTGTAACTCTTTGGACTAATTCGTTATAAGCATTAATTGCTAGCTGATTGTCTTTTCTTAAATTTTCTTTATAAATCCAAGTTATAACATCTTGTTGACCATCAATCAATGTTGATTTTAACACAAATGGTTTTTGTTCGTCAATATATTTGGTAAACCAACTATCAGTTCCTGTAATATCTTCGTTTAACTTGGTAACAATTCTTGAATAGGTTTCAACATCTGATAATGGTGTAAAATCGGCTTGTCCAAAACTTATCTGTAGGTTTTTTTCCAAAGCTTCAAGTTTTGCTCTTAATTCTGGAAACGATAATTCAGGAAGTGTTGGTGAAATTAATCCTTCGGCTTTGTATTTCTTATAAACATCTTTGATTGTTTGATAACCTTTGGTTGTTCTAATACTGTTGGTTTCAGTACTTGTATTACCAACAGATGCTAAACTTGAATTTACCTGACCTGTTTGTGGTGCTGTTGAATTAACTCTAAAATCGGTTGGGTACATATATGGTACCGCGAATAAAGCACCTACTTGAGACTCAGCTAATATTGTATATTTGTAAGAATAAAACGAAAGACTAATTCTGTAGTTACCTGTATTTCCTTCAAATGCCGCTGAGAATTTTGTTAAGATTAATTGGTATCTAATCGCTTTACCATAATAACCTTTAAGTGTTAAATAGAATGTTGGATAAGGTAAATTAAAGAACGCAGCATATTCAGAGTTTTCCCCCTTTTCAAATAGAGCTCTTCCTTGTGTGTCAATCAATACGATATCAACAGTCGGAGTCATACTTCTTGTATTCTTAACACGAATAGACTCAATACCTAACAATCCTGTATCTTGTCTATTTAAAGTGTTCTGTGTGATATAGAAATCATCAGGTTTACTTTCACTTCTAATATTTTTACCAGGTTGATTAGTTCCTTTTCCTGAAACGCTATTTAAACCTGTAATTTCATCAAGATATGAATTTGTTAAGTTTGTTTTTCCACCCGGTCTTAAAAAATTCATTGACGCAATTGGTGTTGTTTGTATTGGGTCCAATAATGATTGTCCAACAGCAAGTTTTGTTCTTGGAATCATTTTTGCTTCCAAATTGGCATACATCACCAAGTTTTCATGGTGTAGTTGTCTTTCCTGTACCGTACCGTCTAAATTAACCGTTTTGTTAGGGTCAACTAAAACAATATTTTGGTAATCAAAGTCAACAAATATGTTATCATTAGTGTTATACTCGTTACCTGCCATAATAGAAGAAATAATTATCCAAACCGTTTTTGTAGTCTTGTAATGAAGATATAAGCGGATATGGTATAGTCAATATTGAATTATTTGGAATGTTCCACTCCAACCCACCGTATTGTGGATTAGCTTGTAAAATTAACCAACCAAACAATGGTGAACCGTAGTATTGTTGTGATACTTTATCCAATCTACTAAAACCCGTTCTGTAAATGTATCTTTGGTCTGAAGTTTTTGATGGTAGGGGCGTAAAAGGAACAACGGTTTGTTCACCATTAATTAAAAATTGTTGATATCGATTATAATACGCATCCATTAGTTAAACTTACTTTTAAAGTTGTATGGGTTGGTTTTATTTGAATCATTCTTACCTGAATATATATTTTGAAGTGTCTTTTTAACATCATTAGACGCATTTGTATCTTCAGATGCCAATGTAATTCTCTTTTGTGTTGTTCCAAATGATGGAGTGTAATCCAAATACTTCTTACCGTCAGGACTTGTTCTATAGTTACTAACCAATTGTTTACCAGCAGAATTTAACTTATCATATCTAGTAGGTAAAGTATCACCATAATATTTTCTAACAATATCTTGTGTTGATTTGTCTAACCCTTTTAATAATTCAGTAAGAAAACCTTCTCTATTATTTTTAGATAATGCTTTTGACATCAACATATACTCAGTCTGTTGTTGTGAGTTTGACAACTCTCCACCAAAAGATGCTGGCGATGTAAAACTACCAGGTGATTTTGGATTATATGCTGTTGGTACAAAAATTCCTGTTGTTGTCAATGATGTTAAGAAGTTATTTGTGTCTGTGGCTAATGTTGTGTAGTCATTTCTTAATGATGTTAGAGTATTAATACTAGCACCATTAACTAATTCAGTTGTACCTGTTGTAACAAATATTTGAGCAATACCCTTACTATTTATTTTACCGTCTGTACCTGTTGTTGAACCTTGAGTTACAAAATTTAATCTATCAACATTATATACAAAGTCTTGTTCCGCTTGGACTAATGTACTAATTGTTGTAAAAATGTCTGATGGGAAACCAGCTTTATAACCATTATTTAAGTAGTTGTTATAATTTTTCTTAAATAATCTTTTTTGAGCGGATGTTATTGTAGGAATATTTAATTGACTAAAAATTGGTAACTCGTCATCATTAATATATTTTTCAAGTTGTGAAAACGCCTCATTAATATATGTTTCAGTTTTAAGTGGTTTTCCATATATACTTGTTGTTGTTGTGTTAAATGTACCTGTGTTGTATCCAGCATTTTCATTACCATAGTTTAACATGGCTAAAACACCGTAATTGTAATTTAACAATACATTATCCATAGTATTAATTGTCGCATTATAATAAGCCTTTGTTTTATCAACAAAACCATTCATAAAGGTACCATATTCAATACTACCAGTTTGACCACTTGTAGTACCACTTGTAACCCCACTTAATGTTAAATTACCAATAGTATTTCCACCATCATTCTTTCTATCGCTTTGAGCATTTGAAACTCCAACAACAGGGTTTTGAGCAGTTAACGCCGCAACAATTTCTTTATCCAATTTACTTGTATCTTCAGTAGCTTCGGCTCTTTCATCGTACATTTCAGTATTTGCATAGTAATTAAATGATAATGCATTTTGTAATGTATCAATAGGATTTTTTAATCCTGAACCACCAACAAAGTTAAAACCTAAACTAACTTCAACAATCATTGGTTGGAAACCAATACCTTCAGGGTTCATATCAAAAACACTATCGTAATTGAAATTCAGCGATGTTGGTATAATCTTGGTATTATAAAAATCACCAACTCTTAAAACTAATACAGGTGGTGCGCCAAATGATGTATTTATTGCATCATTGTATAGTTTTTCACCTTTTGGACCTATTGTTGGTATTGTGTCACCA
>JACCDW011153028.1_pt1 | contig 10533 bp, 9 predicted proteins | sample 7449781 | NCBI WGS metagenome assembly JACCDW01 (sample SAMN15323449, study PRJNA562643) | freshwater metagenome | isolation source: river surface water | place: USA:Blue River Watershed | collected 2017-08-18
ATGAGAAGAGTCGCAACTACTATTAAACATTTCGCATTCCAAAAGAAAAACAAAAAGGAAAAATACAAAACAAAAAATTGATTTTTTTGGGAGCTTGGTTCAATGTTACTCAATCGTTCAAGATGGCATTTCCTTGGCTTCAACACCTCTTCCGCCCCAACATTCGCCACATTTGTGTGAAGTTCTATGAAAATGGCAAAGAGAAGGACATCTGTCAGTTCGATGACTTTCGGCATCAGATTCTCTGCAGGGCCGTGGATGCACTCTGGTTTACAGATGAAAAGTCGCCCTACTGGTTTGAGACAGACGTCATTGAATATCATCGCTGTTTCAAGCAGGTAAAGATGACGATGGAAGTGACATGTTACAGGGCCGATAAGCTCAACCCCACTAACAAAGTCAGAAGTCAGATTCCTACTCGCTATCGAAAGAAGATGTTCGACAAACTTCACACGATTCAACCTCAACTCTTCAGTGGAATCATCTGGCCTAAGCAGATTGAGGTTCGCTTCGTTGTGGCTGAGAAAGTTTAAATAAAGAAACAAATGAAAAAAATTGAATCAAAAAACTTTTTTTAAAATACCACAAGGAAAATGTGCATCATTCCAGGACCGATTCATTCCGTGAGCAGCACCAAGCTGTTTGTTCTCCCCAACCAGGCCAAAACACGACAGATGACCTTCTACATGAACTCTGTGGAAACACCCAATGAAAATATGATGATTCTTCCTGTACCAAAGATTGACTCGATTGAACTTCATACTATCAAATACAAGGCCATGTTCAAGGATCTCAAAGATTCTGTTTATAGAGTGCCTGAACGCTCTTATTATTCACTCGATTACGCAAATACTCTTCGCTGTAGTGCCTCTCTCGCTCCCCTTGAAGTCATTTCTCACGGCTCATACCTCGTAAGCATTGCACACACACTCGAAGACCTCGAACGTCTTGATACAACTGTGTTCGATTTCCCACCTGAAATCTTTGACTTCTTTGCGAAGCATTATACGCGTGAGTTTGGCTACCTCTGCTGCAGACTCAAGGAAGGCCATCAAGATTATGAACCCATCTGCTATTCTCATTCCATTCATTCTAATGGAAAACTCTTTGTGCCCACTCTCCACTTTCACAATCACGGTGGTGGTAAGATTGACACGGATCACGCAGATTGGGATCATCTCATCTACAGTGCAGGCACGTTGAAGGAGGCGAATCATAAGTTTATCTCAAACTCTGAGAATAAGATTCGCTGGAACCGATTCCCTGAAGGATTTCGCCATTTGGAAACGAGTCCTATTCGCTGTGCGGAAATAAGCGGCAATCAACCAAATCGCGATATTGCTTTCGTCCTTGCATAAAGAAGAAGGCTTGTATTCTATGGTGTTTTTTATGCGGATTTAGTAGTATGGGTGGCGTTGCATCTCAACCCGCAGTACCCCTTCCTGCAGGGTCACAAGCAGCCCTCAATGTCAATCGGCTTGCTAGTTTAGCGGCCCGATATGAGCAACTCAAACGAGACTTCACAGCATTAGGAAATGAGCAAGAAGAGCATGCAGGCAGTCTCAAAGAACAACGAGAGTTATTCCGGCGACAGCTGCTAGAGTTTCAGAAGGATTTTGAGGAAAAACTCACGGAACAGCAAAAGAGAAATGCGGTTTTGAATGCTCGTGAACGAAACGTAGCTGCCCGAAACTCGCAACTCAAAGAACGGTTGGCCGCACTTGAATCGAAACAAGCTGCCAATCAAAGCTCTGCAGTGAATGCAAAGGCAGCAGCGATTCGTGCTGCTTCCGAGGCTGCCACTGCTGAAAAACTGCGTCTAGAAACAATCTACCAAAAAGAACTTGCAGAACTTGAAGCTCCCCTCAAAGCCGCCCGTGAAGAGTTCACACGACTTTCTCGAGACCTTACTGACCTTGAAGGAAAACTCAAAGAGAAACCACAACTGAATGAATCCATCACAGCTGCACGGTCCGAGAGGAATGCACTCAATAAGAATATTGCCAGTAAGCGTGCCATGTTAGCAAATAAGATTCGCGAAGAAGAGGCAAAACTTCCTGCAAAGCTTGCGGAACTCGAAGCAAATCTTGGAAAAGAGATTGAAGCCTCACGGGCTGCCAAGTTGGGAGAACTGGAGTTAGAACTTGCTGGGATTCGGAAAGGAGAACAGGAGAAAACTGAGGCCCTTCTTGCGGAAGCACAGGCAAAAGCTGCTGAAGAACTTGCACGGGCTGCTCAGGAAATCGCAAGTTTACGAGCAAAAGAAGAAGCAGAACGTTCAAATCGCCTCGCTGCAGAAACTGCTGACCTCGAGCGGCAAAAGGTAGCGGTGGCCAAAGAACGTGCGGATACGGAAGCAGCTATACGAGCCCTTGAAGCAAAAGCTGCAACAAATGCAGCAGCAGCGTCGAAACTTGCAGAAGAGCGTGCTGAGTTAGACCGTATCAAAGCTGAGCAGGCACAGTTTGAGACTGAAAAGGCCCGTATTCTTGCTGAGCAAACGGCATCGAGGGAAGCAGCAGAAGCTGCAAGGCAAGAAGCAACGGCCGCTCGTTCAAATGCAGACCGTGCTGCTAAAGAAAAAGCAGCTGCTGATCAAGAACGTGCCAAAGCTGAAAAGATTGAGAAGTATCGCAAACATGTATATCAAATCATCAAGGACTGGATCGGTCCTCTTGAACGCGAAGGGATTCGTACGTTTCACGATGACAGCAAGGATGACTATTTTTTCCAACATGGTTCTGTCACAAAGGATTGGGTTGCTGAAAAAACCATTCAGACACTTGCGAGAAAATATCCTGGCCTGAAATGGCAGCCTCGTCCTGCCTACAATACATTTGTGGGTGGCGGTCGTGCGACACGCCGCTCTCGCCGTCTTCTGAAAAGGAAAACACGGAAGTACTAAGGTTTTTTTGATTCATAAACATGAGGGTTTCAGAAACACTCGTGTTTTGAGCTAAAAAAGAGAATGCAACACTTTAATGGTTGTTGCGTCTGTTGCGACGGGTATTGCGACGCATGTTGTTGCGGCGAGACGCCTTACGCTTGCGATGAGTCGCCTTGCGTTTGCGGTGCGTCTTACGCTTGCCGCCACGACGACGACGCTTGCCACCCATCATGCCACTGTTGGCCGTGTTGGTGGCCGGAATATTGGCTACAACCGTATCACCCTTGTTGTTGTTCGCAGCCACAACAACGTCACCTGCACTGTTCTCAGCAACAACAACACTGTTCTTGTTCTTATTGTTTCCAGGGAGTAAGTTACCTACAGCATTGGTAGCCTTGGTAAACGCAGAAGTTAAGGCGTTCATTTCTTCTATTTAGAGGCCAGAACTTTTTGGGGTTACCACCTGGGCATCCACCTCTAGGCCAATATTCGTGAGAGACGCAGTGGATCCAGACCGCCTGGTAGTTTCAGAGGGTTTTGCCGGTAGGGTTGAACGAGGATTTAAAAGAGGCGTGGCTGCCGTTGTGCTACTTCGCTGAATCAACTTCCTCCATTCGGGCTCATAGGATGAAATGGAACGCGTGATATTGATTTCGGGCTTTATGACTTGATTCGCCTGCTTCACATCTACAATCGTCCTCGTGGCCATTTCTGAGCGCAACTCGTCAATCTTTGCTTCCATGATTTTGGTGAGCCGATTATCGATGTCGGGGACAAGCTCTTCACGTAAAATTCTCTTTTTGTGCTTCAGCATCAAAGCTGCTTCTGCAGCCAACTGCTTCGTTCGCGTTGCACTATCCTTGAAGGCCTCCGTGTGTTCAATGCCCTTGCAAATATCAGGACGCTTGAGTGTGGGCAAATCTTTGAACTCCAGTAAAAATGCCTTAATGATTTCGTCAGGAATCGCAGGTGATTGTTCTATCAGGCGGTCGAGTTCTGAACGACAAATCTTAATAAAATCCATCGAATCAAGACGATCATTCGGATGCAAAGAAAGCTCCACTGCGATTTGACGCTGGAACTTGCCCCAAGAAATCCCAGCCACACGATTGCTCTCACTCAACTGTGCATATCGAAAAAAGTTACCAAGTGTTGTTAAAATACCCGCAAGCAAACTTACCGCACCGATTCCAACTTGTGCATACTTCTGGACTTCAGGATCATCACCTACAAGTCCATTCAAACCAACTGATGCAGTTCCTGTAAGAGTAGAAAGGATGATCACAGGAACTGTGATAAACATATTGCTTTTCGAGTAATGCTTCTCACACTTATCATGAAGCCAACGATAACACGCGGCCATATCGGCCCATTTCTCCATTAAATCTTCCTGCTCATTCGTCCACCCATTGTGGAACTTTCCTTTTCTAGAAACCGCCATATTTCCTGAAAGGTCATCCCCTTTCCCAACTGGGGTAGCTGCTGCCATCTACTACTTCACAAAATATTTCTGAAGTTTTTCCGTGGATTCGCATTATTTTCCGCGACCCCTTCCACGTCCGCGTCCACGACCACGGCCTCCCGCACCTCCTCGGAAACCACCGCGTCCTGCTGCTGCTGCTCCTGCAGGTTGAGGATTATTCTTGAAATGAGTGGCTCTCGCCTTCTGCTGCAGACCACTCTGATAGAGCTTCACCGCCTCTGCTTCCGTGATCTTTTTCGGATCAAGCCCTTCAGGCAATCCCACGAACTTTTTCTGCTTCTGGTCCTTCTTAAACATATAAAGTCCATACTGACCTCTACGAAACTCAAAGGGTCCTAGCGTATGAAGAACCTCATTTGCCTTTTCCCGCAATGCCTTCTCAATCTCCTCCTGCGTTTCTGTGCCCTTGATGGAGAGTTTGGTGGTGCCCCACACCACGTAGGGGCCAAATGGACCCTTCTTCCGCTCTATCGGCTTTCCATCAAGTGTGCCAAGAATATCCTGTACAGATTCTTCCTTCTTTTGAGCTGCAAATGCTTCTGCCTTCTCTGGCGTCATATCCTCCCACTTCACGCCCTCAGGCCATCCCAGGAACTTCGTCTTCTCCTTGTCTCCATCAGGCGATTCAATCAGGAGTAGTGGACCCTTCTTACTTAGAACTGCTTTCACTTCTCCAAACTGCTTCTGACCATCCTTCCGCTCCGTTTCCGATGCTTTTAGCTGTTCATACCGCTCCTTGTAAGAAGCCCACGTATCCCGCAAGACCTGTTTCCATTGTTCGTTGCCCTCCGCGATTTTATCGAGACGTGACTCCATTTGTGCTGTGAACCCGTAGTCAAAGAGGTCATTGAACTTTTCCATGCAGAACTTCGCCACACGCTCTCCAAGTGGCGTGGGAACAAGCTTGTCCTTCTCACCTCCAATCGACTGCTCGAAGTTTGTCTCCGTGGGAGGCCACTGATTTGGCTCAATCGCATACTTTTTCCGCTGGACTTTCTGTGCAGGCTTATCCTCCTTTTTGACATACTCCTTGTCCTGAATGGCAGCAAGAAGCATGGCAAACGTGCTTGGACGGCCAATCCCCTTCTTTTCTAGCTCACGTACAAGGGTTGCCTCCGTATAGCGTGGGGCGGCCTTTGTCTGGAAGGGATTCGCCTCTAGTGATGTCCACTGCACTTTCGCACCTACCTTCACTGCTTCCACCTTCTTCCAAACCGCAGCCTCTGACTCAGCCTGCTCCTCCTCCTCATCAAGCTTTGCCGTCTGCCCTAGCTTCTTCCAGCCTGGAAAGGTCGTCCGCTTGTACGTGGAAGCCCAGAGAAACTCACAGGGATCTTCCGTGGCCTGAATCTGAATCCGGCGTATTTCTCCGCGGGCCGTGGCCATCACACTCTGAATCGCTCGATTCCAAATGAGCGTGTAGATTTTGCGGTCGATTGCATTCCAATCCTCGTGATCAGGAAGAGTTCGCAGCTCAATGTGTGTAGGGCGAATCGCTTCGTGAGCTTCCTGTGCCTTTGGACCTTCCTTCTCCTTCGCTTGTTGAGCCTTTTTCTTAGGAGTTGGCTCCGCAGCCGTCGCAGGCCCAGAACCCACATACTCGACTCCAAAGTTGCTCCTTACCCAGGCTTGAATGAGATTTACTGCCTCCTCTGAAAGAACTGCTTTGTCCGTTCGCATGTAAGTGATATGACCTGCCTCGTACAGTCGCTGTGCTGATTGCATAGCCCCTTTCGGGTTTACTTTGTAAAGAGCCGAGGCCTCTTGTTGAAGAGTGCTTGTAATGAGTGGCTTTGGTGGGGAGTCTGTCCAGGGCTTTGTTTCTGCTGACTTGACAACCCCTTCGAGATCTGCATGCAGGTTTTCTAGATAGTTCAAGGCGGACTCCTCATCTTCTAGGTCCTCCAACATATTGGAGGGCAACTCCAAATCAGCACGCTGCCAGACTCCCTGGATTTTCCAACTACTCGCTGACTTAAACTCGCGAATCTCATTCTCCTTTTCAACTACAAGACGGAGTGCAGGTGTCTGACAACGACCAGCACTCAATGAGTTGCCCACGTGCCGCCAGAGAAGACGGCTAATCGTGAAACCAACCATCATATCCAAGATAGATCTCGCCTGCTGGGCATTTACGCGACTCATATCAATCCTGCGAGGATTTGCGACGGCTTCTTTCACTGCCTTCTCCGTGATTTCATGAAAGACTGCACGGGGTGTTGTGAGTGGATTCAGCTTCAGAAGAAGAGCGACGCTATATGCAATGGCCTCTCCCTCACGGTCATCATCGGCGGCCAGGTAGACAGTTTCTGCTCCCTCCGCGGCTTCCTTGAGATGGGCCATCGCTTTGGCCTTTTCCTTGAGGAAATGAAACTTGGCCTCAAAATCACGATCCAAACCGACTGCATCCAAATCTTCTTCTAGAGCCCGAATGTGTCCCATCGACGCCACAACTTTATATCCAGAACCAAGGAATCCCTGGATTTTCTGGCACTTTGCTGGAGATTCAACGATAACGAGCTTCATTTGGTGATACCTGTTTCCTGATAAGCATACGGGTCCAAATTTTGGTGAATGGTCCCTTCTTTGAATACCTGTGGTACGTGAAATTTGAATCAGTTTCATTTCAAACCCTGAGTCAGAAATGTCGACGAATCAAAATCGATTTGCCATGCTTAGCATGGACGATGATTGCTCGGATGGCGAGATTCAGAAGGAAACCATGGTCGAGCAGCCACCGGTGGTTGTTCCTCTTCCTATAGAGCCATCGAGGCCAGATGTGACACGGAAGTGGACTCTTCAGGATGGAAAACCCGAAAAGACTCGTGAGTGGAATCTTGATACCGAAAAGAATAAGGTAGGTGGAAAGCGTGGACCTTTCTCACGATACGCATTCCGCGATGATGGTCACGGGCCTCGCATTCGGCCTCCTCGTACTTATGCCTTCCGTGATGATTCTCCACCGCCTGAGAGCCTGAAGCCTGTAAGCCCTGTCACTCCGCAATATCCTACCGTAGTTACACCGCCTCCTGTTGATATTGCAAAGGAGGAGGATTTCCCAAAGCTTTCTGATTACAACCGCCCTCAGACTCCACCATATCCTCCTGATGACGGGTACTACCCTACCCTTGCAGAACGTGTTCGCTTTGCCATTCAACGCTCGGATGAAGATTCTGCAAGAATGGCTCAGGAACAGCTTGAAAAAAAGGTGATTAATATGGACACGGTTATTCCAATGCCCACACGTCTTAGTAAGAATCTGGTGATTGAATAATCTCCAGAAGTATTCGCGTTGCACACCATGAAAATTTGAAGTTTTACTTTTTTTGGAAGGGTGGGTATCACACATCCTCGCAAATAAAATGAGTACTCTTCGCGTTCGTCAAGTTCTTGAAAACATGGACACCGTCAGCAAGGCCAATCTTCGGAAGCTCTTGCCTGGGAAACTCCCTGTACCTGAATGCGAGACACACCGTTATCCTTCTGCACTACTTACCTCTTTCCCTGAGGGAGAAGGCTATGGTCTTCTCGGATTCGTAGCCGAGCATCTCCTTCGACTGCCCTCCTCTGAGATTCATCTGGAGTCTCTGATCACAGCAGTTCGTGAGTTGATGCCCCTCTATTCCAAGGAGTCCGAGGAGAAGGTTCGGAAGTCAAAGACCACTCAACCATTTCTCGATTGTCTCGTGGCAACTCGGAAGGAGATGGAGAAGGTTCTTCGAACTGGTGAGGCAGAAGGCCCATTGAAGTTTGAGGACGTTGTCACAAACGGTTCTGTAGAAGGACATCCAGATATTTACAACAAGACTCAAGTCTTTGAGGTCAAGCTGACTGGTATGCTCAAGCAAAACTGGACATCATTCCTCCTGCAAGTCTTCTCGTATGGTGCATTGATGCCAGATGTCACGGATCTATATCTGGTGCTTCCGCTTCAGAAGACAGTCTGGCACGCTGACATTCGCGGCTGGGGAAAGCGGAGTGGCTTCTTGGAGGCTCTTACCTCCTGGTCTAGTCGCGAGCAAACCACTGGGTATGAGATGGCGATGAAAGCAGCCGTCTTGTATTCCCTGTATCATATCGGGTTTCATACAGGAAAACAGAAGCAGCTTCTTAACACTGTCGCTAGCCTCGGTGATTACACCAAGCCCTATCAAATCTTCTTGAGTGGGCCTCAGAACTCCCATATTAAGACCGATGATGCTGACATTGCTGCGACTCTTGGATTCATTGGGAAAGTAAAGGCCCAGATTTATGTGCATAGCCAGTATATCATCAATCTCTGTGCAAAGACAAACGATGACTGGCACACAAATCTGCTCATTCGTAATCTCCAGATTACGAGGGCATTTGGTGGAAGGGGTGTGGTGGTGCATGTGGGTAAGTCAACTCAGCAACCGCTTGCCGAGGCATTAGAGACGATGCGAAAGAGCATTGCCGCGGCGATTGAGCACGCAACTCTCGATTGTCCTCTGCTTCTCGAGACCCCTGCAGGTCAGGGCACAGAAACTCTCACCGACATGAAGGAGTTCCTGGACTTTGTGGAGAGCTTCAAAGATGCTCGTCTTCGTATGTGCCTCGATACCTGTCACGTCTTTGCCTGTGGCGTACAGCCCATCGAGTATATTCAGGCAGCCCTCAAGCGGCCTGGTCTGCTGAAGCTGATCCATTTCAATGATTCTCATGGCGGTTGTGGGTCTTGTGTGGATCGCCATGCAGCCACTGGAACTGGCAAGATTGGTTTCAAATCCATGGCTCTTATTGCAGATACTTGTGCAAAGGCTGGACTGCCTATGCTCGTTGAGTAAGGGGCTGGTGGTGGGGTTAAACAATGCAGGCAAAAAAGCAAAAAGAGATAAACAATGATTCTGTATACTCTTGCATTTACATTAAAAGGACAGGAGCCCAAACACAATAAATATTTACAAATGTTCTGGATCTGGCTCCGTTTTTTGTGTAAATATGGAAATCTGACACCACAAGACAAACTGTATGTTCTCATCGATAAGGCCAGTAGGGAATATCTAGAGGAATATGGACCCTATATTTCTCTTGATGTTTCCTATAGCTTTGTGGAAATCCCTGCCCCCTCCTCCGTCAAAGATGGTATCTTAGAACGCTTTCAACCTTGGTTATATTTTCCCATAGAAGAAAAGGATATTGTCTGTTATGTTGATATTGATATGTTTATTCTGAAGGATATTCATTGGATTCAGGAAATCTGTCAACCCAATACATTTTATGCATATCCTGAAGAAAAAATCACAGGTGGAAACTACTTAGGCGAGATTTTAACCGAACGTGATCATGCATTCTTCAGTGCAAACCCTCACGTTGCAGAACTCCATCCTGGCTTTTCTGGCACTTTCTATTTTTTTCGCGGACTCTTCGTGAAAAAAGCGTTCCAGGCCATTATTGATTTGACCAGAGCCAATACAAAATACTTGTATGCGAATGAACAACCATTCTACAATCGTGTCTTATTCGATGCACTTTATTACACGAATGAGTTTTCTGTTTGCATTCTGAATAAAAACCTGATTGAATATAACTGTATCGTGGCTGATTGCGATCCCCAGGCAAAACTTCTGAACTTCTGTGGAGAACCTGGATCCCAGGAACTTCATTGGATGAAAATGTTCATGGCCCTCCTTGCTGATTCCTAGGTTCGTGAAAACTGTTCAACATTTATAACCAATAAAACTATCATCACGATTGTAAATGCCGCACAAACTGACATGCAAACTGCCATTCCAAGATCAGGCTGCTGAAAACGACCAGGACAAATCTTTTTCTGCTTTTTTTTTGCAGTAAGAGATTTGAGTTCATCGCCAACTTCTATAGAAATCATTCTATCTTGTTTAATATGCAAACATTAAGGCCGCCCTTCCACCATAGACGCGGAAAATATTGTATGTTTCAGCCCAAATATAAATAACGTATTGAGGAGTTGATGTCCCTGGGGCACAACCACGGAGGGCATTAAATGCAAGCTGCAGATCGATTCGTCGGATTTTGTCCAGATTGGCCTCACCTGAAGGAAGCGAAGGAGGAAGGAATCCGTTCATCACTCCAAAGGACAGATTGTAATAGTATTTATTGACCCAAGGTGTTTTTCGCTGATTTATCGTAGTTAAAATACTACGGAAAAGAGCAGGAGCTGCTG